>Ga0315320_10000339_pt1 | contig 37822 bp, 48 predicted proteins | sample M140m21515metaG_FD_203458 | JGI IMG/M metagenome (GOLD analysis project Ga0315320, IMG submission 203458) | Ammonia-oxidizing marine archaeal communities from Monterey Bay, California, United States - M1 40m 21515 | ecosystem: Environmental > Aquatic > Marine > Coastal | place: USA: California... | reverse complement strand
AATCAAACGTGTGACATAGGGCGTGCCAATGTAAACGATCGTTGATATAAACAAACGTTTGTTTTCGGTGGTGGGGCCACGGGGGATTATCGGACGCGCCGCAATAATATAACCCTGTCAGATTTTTTTACCAAAATCAGTCCGCACCCTCGGCAACAACGTTGCACTTTGATGCACAGGATTCTGGCTTTTCACAGCACAGACAACTCACAGCAGTAATGCAACATTTAGGAATAGCGTTGACGTTGCCAAATGCATCATCATCTGGGTCCATGCTCTTGGTGGCGGCAACGACAATAAAGTCCTCATCATCCACAAGTAGGAACCCAATAGTCACCATGGCACATGGCTCCATCTCGGCTACTTCACCGGATGACAACCACGTCTGTTGATCTCCCTGACCAGTCGTGTCAGTCCAATGGATCATCATAGGTTTCATCAGTACTTCAATCCCTTTTTGAGCTTAAGTTCTTCCATTGCTTTACCGTTGCCACTGGCCTTACGCCTGCGGTTACGTGTGTTACGTCTACGGCTTCCTGCGGCATCTCTGGCAGCAGCAGCGCTAGAACTGCTTCCACCTTGACCGGGTTGATTGACAGGGGTTCCACCACCTCTAGGCATATCTATTCTCCTATGTTAAGTATTAAATGTCTAAGTATTGTCCTAGTTAAAGGCTTCACTTAGATCTTTAGAGTTCCTGAGGCCCCCCAAACCCCCCATAAGGGAGACTTGAGAGGCTCTCATAATGACTTCACTTGAGTCTTCATGAGACCTTCGGCCCAGATATCGTTATATCCACATACTCACCCATTCAGAACCATGTACGTGGCTGGGGTTTACGACCGACAACAGTGTCCATAAAGTTCTCTAGGTCTCTCCTCAAGAGTTCATCTTTCCTTGTTGCCATCTGCCTGTCAGCATCCTGAGCCATCTGCTCTGTCCAGTAGTTCACAGCCATGGCAAGGACATCCAAACGGTCATCATGGGCTAGTGCGCCTCTCTGCCGTGTGATCCTGCTCATCTGGTAGAACAACTGGTACTTGAGAGCCTTCTCTGGCCCTAGATGCCGTGTACTGTCATAGTCCGTCTCGATGACCTTGCGGTTGAATACGAGCTTGTGCTGGTTCATGACAGGTTCAAGCGTGTCAATAATGCGCCTTTCCTTCTGTGTACTGTGCCTGACTTCCTCGATACCAACCTTGTAAGTCTTTGCCAGTACAGGGGTTAGAAGGGCCGTGAACATACCGTCACCAAAGTTACTTTCAATAAGAACCTTGTTCACCTTCTCGGTCTTGGCGATCTGAGCCAGCTTCTTCAGGGCTTTCTCTTCATATCCGCCCTCAATACCACCGGCATCAGTGACGAACAGGTAGCCATTCAGCATCTTGATGACCGCATAACTGGTCTCGTCAGCACCTCTACCCGAGGGGTCAATCGCCATGACAGAGCCTGTGAACTTCTGCCAGCTACTTGAGACCTCAAATGGGGTGTAATACCTATCTCCAGCCATGCCTACACAGGGTAGGTCAGAGATGGCCTTGTCCTTATCAGGTGCCCAGATGACCTTCTCAGGCCCTATGTCACCGCTGATGTTCATGATCAACAGATCAGAAAGTCTTAGTGGGTAACGACTTAGGTCACTGAGTGTGCTGTCCAGCATGAACTGGAGGGCAAACCCGGTCCTTCCGTAGGACGCTTCTCGTTCCAGCAGGTCTTCATTGTTGAATCTGTCAGGATCAACAGCATCTCCTCTAGAGGCCGTAGGATCCTCTCTAAGGGCTTGAACCATCGGGGCAAGGGTAGAACCCATTCTAGTCTCCTGTCCCTCAGACGGGATCCTAGCGGGCCATACGCGAGTGGTGTATCCGCGCTCCGTCAGGGAGGTGTAGATACTCATCTCGGTCTGTGGGGTTCCGAGGTAGATGATGTGGCCCTCTGGCTTGAGGACAGCGTCGAATTCTTTGACTGTCTCTAGGAGCTTGTCTCGGGTTGTCTGGGTAGCTGAGTTGTTCAAACTCTCAACGTCATCAGCAATGATCAGGTCTGCTCGGGATCCTGTGATCTGTGAGAAGATACCTTTGGACACCACGGATGGTGCGTGTGATGCTGGGGCAGGCCCAACGTCAAAAGCTATCTTGGAATTCCTCTGATCGTCCCTTGGGCGAAGATGCTCCAATATGGACATATCGTTGATCATCCTGAGGGTAAATGTCGAGAAATCATCCGAACGTGTTTTGGAGGCAGAGACCACCAAGATGTTCTTTGTAGGGTCTAGGAGGAGCTGGTGACACACATATGCAGAGGTGATCCACGACTTACCCACACCTCGGAAGGCTTGGATGACTCGACGCTTGGGTCCATTCTGGACAAAGTCAGCGATGTCATATTGCACCGGGGTGGGATCTGGGAGGTTCAGGTGCTTCCAACAGAGGTACAGGAAGTTCCTGAAGTCCTTGAGTGTTTCCGGTGCGTCCATGTGAGATCCTTATTTCTTGATTTTCAAACGCCGTTTACCTGAAGCAGTGATGGGGTATTCTACCCGGTCTGGCCCGGTCTTCTTTTTTGATGCACTACGCTTCTGAGAGATGGTCATCTTGTCAGCAACAGCTTTAGGACGGCAAGCTGGGTATGAACGCTTTGAATTCTTGGCCGACTTACGTCCACAGGATTCACCTGTCTTGATGTCACGCCAGTCTTCTTTGAACCATTTACGGAGGCCACCTTTGTAGCTCATGACTTCCACCCTCCACCTTTGGACTTGTACCACTTAGATGCCCAGCCGTTGGCATAGGCTGATGGGTAGACATCGAACTTCTTTTTAGCCATGGACTTAGCTCGGGACCACAGTGAGGGGTTGGTAGGTTTGGGTGTTTGGAGTTTCTTCTTAGACATTATCCAGCCTCCTTGTCAGAGAAGGGCAGGATCTTGGCGAGGTTAGCCAGAGGATCACTCTGCTCAATGGTTCCATCAATGCCGTTGTCCTTCAGGAACTGACGGGCGACACTCAGTTCAGCACTGGATGCTTCACCTGAGCTGATCTTGTTTGTAAGTTCTTGTGCCAACAGATCATGCAGATTGTTCATAGTTTCTTTTGGGGTCATTTTGTACTCTTTGCTCCTTTACACTTCCATCTCTTACGAGACAGGTTGTTTGGGGTGTTAGGGTCATTCTGCTTTTCCTTAGAAAGACCTCGTTTAATCCCGAGGGAACGAGCGCAGTATGAGTCGCCTTTGGATGTTCCGGGACGAACGCGGGGTCCACCGTCACTGGATCTACCGGACTGACCATAAGAAACCCGCTTACCTGAAGCAGTAATCTTCAGTTTAGCTTTGCCTTTTCTAGGACTAGCCATATCAAACTCCTAACTTAGATGCTACGAATGAGACGAGTGCGCCAATGACAGCAGCAGCTCCGAGGAGCCACGAGCGTCCTTGCTCAAGCTGTCGGAGACGTACATCATGTCGTTGAATGTCCTCATCGTGAAGTGCCTGACGGGTCATGAGAGCATCTACTTTGCCTTCAAGACGGCCAAGGGCTACCAGTATTTGATCATTCGATTCCATGTCACTGTCCGGTTATATATGTCAACGAAATATAGATAGTTGATGATGTCTGTAGCAAGTTAGCTGAGTTTGCTGGTTGGGTGCCGCTGTTCTCATAGATCTTCAAGATGTTGTTATGGCTTGTAAGCAGCCATCCTGAAAAAGATATATCACCAGAGCTAGGGGCTTGAATGTTTACATTCGCTACTGCATCTACGGAGGCGGTGAAAGGAATAGCTCCGATATTGATTGATCCAACAGGACTGCTCAAAGCACTGATAGTTAGGCTGCCCGAAACGAAGACAAGCTGACCAATCTTGGTATAGCTCAGAATTGCATCATTGAGAGTGATTGTCCCCGAGGTGCCGGGGGCTGCGGTAGCGGTGAAAGTTCCCTCCTCATAATCATCCAATAGGTTGGCCGCACCGGTGCCACCGAGGTTGATGCCCCCACTGGTGAAAGATGAGGGGATCTTTCCTGATGAGTTGAGCTGTACGACTTGACCCTCAGCAACAAGTCCGCCTGTCTTCGATGCTTTATCTGTGTCCTTAACCACGCCTGTGGTCATGGCTGCGCTTACTTTTGTAGGCATTTATATTCTCCTGTTGTTAGGGTTATCTGAGTGTGCCGTAGATGCGGACTTGTCCAGAGGCGATGGTTCCTCTGTTGTTGTTGGGGTGATCGGTGTGTGACGCAAACGACAGACGGCTGATTGGTTTGTCAGTGTCGCATTCCATTCCGTACTTACCGGTAGCGAAATAACCTGTGTTGGCGTTACTGGTGTTTCTTGTGTATCCACTCATATCAAACATCATCGTGTCCGGTTCGAGGTCGATTCTCACTCGGCCCTGTTGTTCGACGTTTCCAGTGCCGACATTCGGTCCTCGCACCACGTATCCATCGGTATTAAGAGTGTTTCCTGATCCAGCACCTTCACTCTGTTGGCTTGTGAGCTGAACCTCAGGTGCATAAGTATACTGCGTGGTAGGCGTTCCTGTGGTTGCTGTAAGAAGGCCAGAGACCTTTTTGCCGGTGGGGTACGTGTACGCCCCCGCAGCGTCTCGCACGACGACACCTACACCAATTCTGTAGTTGCTTGTTACGCCGGAGTACACAATCTCAAGTGAGGAGTATGTGGTGTGCCAAGTTTCATCCGCCGCTGCGGATAAGAGGAATGCGTCATTGTCAAATGTGTGGGCGGCAAGGAGCTTCTTCTGTCCTGATGTCCCTGAGAAGGTGACGATCTCTGCATCAACATAGCTCTTGATCGCTACGTCAGTGTCGGCGGTGGGGGTTGCATGGTTGGTGAGCTTATGAGTGCCCATGCTGTAGTTACCGTTGGCGGTAGCAAGGTCATTCAGGGAGTTCTCACTGTTGATTACTTTCTTCCACGCGCCCCACTCAGTTGCTTCCTGACCCGACTGGGCGTTTGCAGAGTGGATGCGCTCAAACCTAAGTTCTTTCTGAGAAGCCGCCCGATAGATCAGCTCTTGATGGATGACGTTTGAGGCCGTTCCACCAGCTCTGAGTACAATCAAAGTGTAGACAGTTCCTTCAGTGATTGATGCGGGGTAGCCGTAGCTTGCGGGTGAAGCAGGGGCAGTTCCTCGGTAGTTACCGGGTGTCATGTAGGTGTTCAGGTGGTCTGTGCCGCCCACAGCGTTTCCTGCGTAGCCGCCGCTGGAGTCAACATAACTCTTTGGCATTGCCATGGTTGAGGTGAAGCCAGACGTATCTGTTTCACTAATGGTCAGCTTGTTGACCGTAGTATCACCTGTGGTTTCAGTGACCGCAAAGCCATCACCAACAGTGAGGTTACCATTGGCAGTAATTGCTCCTGTAGTCGTGAGCGTTGTTGCACTGACCGACAGGGTTCCGCTGGTGACTGGTTCAATAACCTTAGCCTTCACCGTACCGCCCGCAGAGATGCTGGCGTTTTCATTGTTGCCACTATCCTTCAGCTTCAACAGCGCAGTGGCATCACCGCCGGTGTAACCCTTGAGTGTGATGGGAGTTTCACTCGCAGAAGACGCTTCTCCAGTCACAGGGAAATCATAGACAGTCCTAGCCAGTCCAAAGTTCTGGATGACAATCGTGTCTCCATTGAATGTTGAAGTGGTCAGGTTCTGGTTGAGTACCCGGAGGACGTTGCCATTGACTTCAAAGTCACTGTCAGGACGCTGAATGACTCCACCAACCTCAACAATGAACGTGGCGTTGATTGCTGATGAGGGAGCAGGACTCAAAGTAAATGAGGTGTTTGCAATGCCGTCATAAGTTCCGCCTGAGCCGCTGGCTCCGATGTTGAACTCCCAGTTCTGAGCGACCGAGGGTGAGTTTGTGGCATTCGAGACCAGAGCAGAGAGCTGACCAAACGAAACTGCGTGTGACTCATCACTGCCATCTTTCAGATTAATGATCTGGTTTGTACCAGCATCATATTGACCAGTGGCAAGCAGTGGCAGTGAACCAGTACCCGCGTCAATCTGCTCCTGAAGAACATAGAGAAGCTGATCTGAGTTCTCGTTGAGGTCTTCAGCACGGAGCAGGGATGAGTTGGTGAATGTTGTCAGCAGGTTGTCAGAAGGCGTGACACGCTGCACTCTGATCTTGTTGGCACCTGTAGGGAAGCTGCTTACACACGCGGCGAAGTTGATTGTGGTTGTACCCGTACTCACACTGATGGTGAAGGTCGTGCTGTCCGTCTGGAGGAAAGTCACTGAGTCACCTGATGTGGCGTTTGAAACCACAATCTTGATGTGGGCTGTCTCTAGGTATTCAAGGTCGTTATTTGTAAAAGCCAGTGTTGTACTGGGAGATGTGTAGTCCACATCAATAAAGCTGTTAGCCATGGTGGCTCCTTATCGTTGTTTATCGGGTAGATCTAAGGCTTCTTGCAACTCTAATAGAGCCTTGTTCATCAAAAGTGTGTTTCTCATTGGCACGTTACGTAGTATGGATGCCAGTTCTCTGTCAGTTAGTTTGTTGCCTACTCTTCCTCCTGAAACAGCTTCCAAACCTGCGGCACCAAGTTCCATGAGTGACTTTCCTCCTCCTGTAAGGAGAGAACCAACGGGCGTGTTTTCTAAGTTAAGGAAACCTACCCCATATCCACTTGTTCTATATGTGTTAAACAGATCTTGTTCCTCTGGGTCAATCATTTTAGTGAGGGGACTGAGAACCATTGGTAGGGCACCAGATGGTCCTGATCGAATGACACCTGCAATTAGGGGGTTGGGTATTTTGATTCCAAGATACTCTTTAGTTCCATAGGCGTTGTCTCTGTACTCTCTGAGTTCTTTGCCCCTGTATTTCCGGGCACCAATTTCTGTAGTGATCATGTACCCAATGGTTCCAAGACCAATCGTAGATACGAATGTTGCGAGTGCCTTACCATCCATCATGTCTAGGTTGTACACGAGCTGCTTGTTGGTGGCGTTGATGGCGAACTTCCTGAACTGTAGGAATACATTTGCCATCGGGGAGTTCATCCAAGGGCTGAGGTTACCAACCTTGTTCCTCTGAATAACTCGGTCAACATCTCGTCGAAGAGCAAACACCAGTTTGTTTCTAAGTCTGTCGTCCATTGCCGAAAGGTTTAGTTTGACAATGTTCTTGCCAAGAAGTCCCTGTTCTACAACTGTGACACTTGGGTCTGCCAAGGCTTTCAATATCTCGTCGGTTTCTTCTTCACTGAAACCAAGATACTCAAATCTCTTTTTAGATTTCGACCAGAAGCTGTTGGTTACCTTCTTGCCATCCTTGACCTTGTAAGCCAAGTTGACCCAGTTCTGTAGAGTGGCAGCAACGTGACCATTCCTAAGCAGTTCATCAGCAGGACCAATACCAAGTGGGTTCAGTGTGATGCCTCTGCCCCCGAAAGTAACTGGGGCACCAGAAGCAACTGTCCGCATTCCCGTCATCGCCATTGATGTTCCTGCAACTCCGTTTTCATCAATGCCTACATCGTCATGTATTCTGTAAGTACGTGTGAAACCCTCATCCAGCATGTCACCGGGGCGGACAAATGCATCTAGTTCAGCAAGGACTTCGTCTGAAAGCTCACCGTTATGTGCCTGTCTGAGTAGTTTTCTCAGCCTTGGAACTGACTGAAGCGTGGCCCTGAGGCCATTTGAGACGGTTGAGTTAGCTAATTCAGGCAACTGAGCCACACCTACATTGCCCATTGACTGGATGAAGGCTAGATCTTGAAGGAATCTGAGCGCCCTTCGTGACTTATCATTCAAGTTACCCTGAGACATGCCCATGATTGCGTTGTAAGCAACTTCAAAACCAGTCTGCATGTTCTCATCTAGGCCGCCCTCGCCACCTTGCAGCCACCTGATCATGTCACCACGGGTAGGAACGGTTGCTTCGGTGCCACTGATGGGGATATTCAAAGCCTTTGCAAGTTTAGTCAGCTCCGCAGACCCCAGCAGCCGCGTTGCATACTGTTCCATCAGCAGAGTCATGTCGTTCTCAAGAAGATCTGAGAATTTGAGTATGCCTTTGCCCTCAACCTCAATGAAAGCAGCTTCGTTGAAGTTGATTCTTTTGTTAGTCATGCCAAGGTGAGGGTCTCTAGATTTAGGAATGAAGTACTCTAGTATTTCCTCAATTGCCTCAGGATCAATGCCCTCTTTTTCAAGGACGCTACGCATAGAAGAGATCTTTGCGGCAGAGTGCGCTTCAGATTTGGGACTGATCCGTGCATTTACGTAACCAGTGGGGTCTTCAGCGTACTTGAACCACCCATTAACAATGGCTTTGACCTTTGCTGAACTCATGTCAGGGTTGTTTGATGTCAGTGCTTTAGTAAGAAGGTTTCTTACCTCTACCTCACCAAACTTATCAATAGCTGCACTGACTGCCGAACCAAGCGCCCTTCTCGGGACATAGTTGTTGTTGACAAACTCTCTAAATCCAGCAATGCCAGCTTCTTCCGCATACTCAGCAAGGCCATTGAAGAACTTTCTTATCTCTGAAACAGCTTTGCCTTCAAGACCATCTAGATTTTTCCCTGTCCTGATGGCCTCAGCAACATTTGCGTCAAACTCTTCAAGTGCTTTTTGTCCGTTTGATCTACGAATAGCCAGTCTAGCTTTCTGGAAGTTTCCCATAGCTACCTGACGGTTGGCATACACAATGGTTTCAACATCAATGCGTGGACTGCCGGTGGGGTCTTCAACAAGGAGACTGAAGAAGCTGCGGACCCTCTCATTCTGGGATCTCTTTGCCATGATTGCCAGAGGCTTCGCTCCGGGTAGGAAGTTCAGAGTACGTGAGAAAATGCTTTCTTCAGGAATCCGCTTGGCAAGTTCCTTTGCGTAGTCCTCAACAGAGAAGTTCAGGACATTCAAGGCATTCTTGATGGACTCATCGCTGTCATCAATGGCCTTAACGATTGCCGTTGCTGACTGACTGTCCAGCTCAAAGTCCTTACGTCTAGAGCTAATGATTTCTTCTCTAAGTTCCTTGGCAGTTCTAGGTACTTTCCTGCTGCCTTTTTTCCTTAGTTCTCCAACGCGCTCACGGATTTCAGTCCGCATAACTTCGTTGCTTTTTGGTTTACCTGAGTCATCCAGCGTTTTAATACCTAGCTCATCCGCTGACTTCCTGAGATCCACCATCTGCTTGTAGGTTGTTGCGTCTGTTTTACTGATGCGCTCTTCAATAGCATTCAGGGCTTGATCATCGGGGCCATCGGCTGATCTCCTAGTGGTTTCAATTCCACGCGCCTTAGCTTCAGCAAACAACTCTTTCTTAGAAAGACCGTTTACATATCTCTCCGTGCCTTCTTCTGAAAGGAAAGGACCAACGGTTCCCGGTCCAGTCCGCTCTTCCGCAGCAATAAGTTCTCTGAAGATCTGCCCAGTTTCTTTTCCTTCTACATCAATTCCTCTTCTTTTAGCAGTGGCAATAATCTGTTCAGCACCATCAGGACCAATCCTTGCAATAAGCTCATCTACGTTTGCCTTCTCAATGTCGGCAGCGATCCTGAGTTTTTCGAGCTTGACCTGATCTTTCCATCCTTTCTGGAAACCAGCAAGCCTCGGGAAAGCAGTGGATAATGTGGTGCCAAGGGCCACCGAAGCCAACGTGTTGATCACAAAGTCTTCGCCATCAGTGAAGGGGTCCACTGCCCATCTAAGTCCTTCAATAGGAACATCCACAGCAGCAGATATTCCAAATCCTCTCATAGCTGCCTGCGCTCTGACTGTTCTTGTTGCAACAACACCTGCACCCACTGCCTTAGTCCCAATAGAAAGGCTTGCCAGAGGAGCAGCAGTCAAGAACACCGGGTCAAGCAGTGAAACACCAAACTGGTATGCCATGCCTGTTGCTCCCATTTCTGAAAGCTGACGCTGGGTCTTCATCTTGTCTTTGATCGTTGTGGTGCGATACAGGAACTCTTCCAAGCTGTCTGAGTTAGCGATGTCATCAATGAAGTTTGCAGGAATGTCTCTTGCATGCAGTTTCAGGAGATCAGGGGTAATCTTGAAATCTGGATCTACTTCACTGGGCCTGTGCATCCAGTCAATAATTGGTCCGGTGACTGTTGAATTAAAGAAGACATCTAGGAAGGATGGAGTGCCTTCATCTTTCTTCTCAGGAGTCGCATCTGCGATCATCTTAGGAGTAGGGGTAGGACCAATGTACTCATTGAGGTAGCTAGGAAGTTGTGTCATGTTTATGGTCCCTCATACTGACCATCAGGTCCAAGATTAAGACTTCGTGACATGCGTTCACTCATTTCAGATTTGAGTTTTTCTTCTAGTGTCACAGGATCTCTAGGAAGTTTTGTTTCAGGGCTTACAGGAAGTTTGAAATTAATGAGTGAACTGCCTGTTACAGGTCTAACCAAACTAGCTCTGTTGAGCTGATCTTCTCTAAACTGATCAATGTTGAAACTCTCAAGAGAGGAGTGGCTAGGTCCAGATGTAATGATAAATGTTCCATCATGTTTACCAATGAACTTAACTCTATCCAAGAATTCAATATATTTATCGTCAGTGTTGTCTGAAGCACCTGACTGCTGAATTACAAACTCATTGACAGTAGCGGACAAGGGTGATTTTAGAAGCTCCTCACGCCGTGTCCCAACGCTGATGCGGAGATCTTCAATCACTCCATCGAACAGAGCAGGTGCCTCATCAGGGTTGAACTTGGTATTTGTTGTGATGTAGGTGAAGTGCTGTCCTGATTCCACAAAGTTATTCATAATATCGCTTGCGGCCTCAGAGGGATCACCTGCACCGCCGAGCTTGTAACGGACTCTTCCCATTTGCAATAGTAGATTCCCAGTAAGAGAGTCGTAGCCTGCTTCTCTAATCTGTGTCTCTAGCTCTGCTTCATACTCTCTGAATGCTTGACTATCCAATATGCCAGTTTCGATGTTGCCAACCGTGTTGAGTTTTGACAATGCACCTTGAAGACTTCCTGAACCAAGCGGCAGGTCACCCATTCCAGAGCCTTGATTTCCTTTTTCAAGGATATCCAAGAAGTAGAAGAATTCATTCTCACCTTTACCACTGAAGTACCCAGACATCAGCGAAGTGTTGCCGCTGTTTTTCATTGCCCTGTAAAGTGACAACGTGCTTTGGATGGCAGGAAGATCTTCTTCCTCAATGGTCTCACCACCCGTTGCAAGATCAAACCCGCGCTTCACACGGTTCCTGAGATCTTCATCAATGTAGCCATTGTCTCTTTTCATGCTTTCAACGGCAGCAGCAACCTCTATTGATTCCATCTGAACACCCGCAGTGTTTTCTGGATCAATCTTATATTGCTGCTTTCTTATCTCATTCTTGCGCCCTTCAAATCGGTTCTTCAACGCCGTCCTTCTGATTGAATCGGTGGTGATGGTCTTGAAATAAGGTTCACCGTCTGAGTAATACTGGAGGATTTTAAGTTCTTGTCTTGCTGGGTTGTAGTCGAATATGAGCCTACCGTCAGCCTGTTCCGCGCCAGCCTTAGCATCGTTGAATATCTGCTCATCCGTTGCTAGGGGGTTGTGACTAAAAGCCTCCAAAAGCGCGGCATCAACAACTTTTGAAATCTCTGCATTCGCAGCCTTAGTGTTCACGTTGAACTTCTCTGCCGTTGCACGATCAATGTCATTCTTCTTCAAGCCATACAGGGCCTTCACTTTTGGGCTATCAAGCAGTGTTGTTCCGTTACTGAGTGGAGCATTCAAGATAGCCATGTATTCGGTGTTGCCTTGCAACCCTAGCTGGATCGCATATTCACCCACATAGTCTCGAAGACCATTGCTGCCGAGGGCCGCTCTCAGTCCCTTATCGGCAAGCAGTGCAGAAATTCGTGTGGTAACAGTTTCGTCTTCATCATCCAAGACAATATCGGCAACTCTTGCTCCAGCAAGGTTGGTTGATATTTCAACTGCTCGTTTCTCAGCCGATGCTTCTTCTGCTTGATCATAATCAGCAATCACTTTATCCGCTTTCAATCGGAGATCAGCATCTTTGATATCCCGATTATCAAGTGTCAAGATAGAACTCACATCTCCTAATGCGGCGCGTTCAATGAGGAACATGTTTACTGCGGATCTCACCCCATCTTCACCTAGACGGCTGATGAAGTCTTCATCATCAGATATGGCATCAAGACGTTCCTTGAAGAATTTAGGACTCATAGGTCCAAACATTTCTTCTGTAACCTGACGGGCAGAACTCGCATCATCCATCACAGCATTTACTTCTGCTCCGATGGAGTTGATAATGTCCTGTCTTTCTTTACTGTTCCTGAGTTTGATGACATCATCGGTTGTCTGTTGTCTCACCCTTGAAAATTCTTGCTCAAAGTTGATCATGTAATAATGATCTTGAAGGATGTCTTCGCTCAGTCCCAAGGGGTTTGTGCGAGAAGACATGTAGGTAGCAACAGCAATGGTGGGGTCCGCTGCGGAGCTGATATTGTCTGCATTGTTTCGGAAATCACTGGTCAGGTTCTGGTTGCGGTTGTCCCTGATGAGTTGAGCATTCATCTTGGCAAGGGCGCGTTTAGCTCCAGCAGCAGCCCAAGGGTTTTCATCCTGTGTGATCAATCCTTTATCTACAAGATCCGCATACTTGAGCATGTTCCCATCACGGGCAGCAGCCAGTGCAAGTATCTCTGGACGTTTCTCCATAGCTGATGCTTCAGAGGACTGAAAGGCCAGCTCATTCTCCTTTACTTTCTCTTCATTGAAGAAGCTGGTGAGGGTGTTGGAGAGCTGCCCGAGGAGGCGCATGGTCGGAGTGTATGTGTCAATGGGAGGAGCCAGCATTCCCTCAACCGTGGCTGGTGCGCTGGGTGCTGCCTCGCCAAAGGTTTCAAAGTTTGAAATGGGGTTAGCTGTTACTTGATAATTGGGTAGTTGTGTCATTAGGCCATACCTTCCATGACGTTAGAAAAGGTTGCAGGCACGTTATCCGGTAGACCTGCGGCTGATGTTGCGTAGGAGGACGCGAACGCATTGCCCAGTCCAAGGGCCAAGTCCATTCCACCCGGCTGGTACACGCCCTGAACCTGATCACCGGGGTAGATAGGCTGCATGGGTGTGGGCATAGCTTGGTTGATTCGGTTCTGAGTGGTCGCCTTGATAGCGTTCAGTTGACGCTGTGACTGTCTCATGGCACCCTCAAGGTTGTCGTGGATGATTGCAGAAGCTCGGGCCTCTACAGCAGCATACTCCTGAAGGGCGAGCTGCTTGGACTGACCAGTAGTCTCAGTATCACTTACCCTGAAACGGGATGATGCCGCTGCTGACTGCTTGGCGTATTGGTCGATTGTTCCAAACGCTTGTTTACGTCTCTGCCCGATGGCATCAAACACAGTGGCAAACTGCTGGTCTGCATCGCTTTTAGCGTTGACGGCGGTCTGCTCATACCGACTGGTATAAAAGGCCATCAAGTCCTTCTGGTATTGGACATTCCTTCTGTACTGCTCATTGCGTTGGATCTGGAGTTCACGGGCATACGCATTCTGCCTTGAGGCGTTGCTTCGGGATGCACCGTATTGGGCTGCTGCCAATCCCAGTCCCAGTAGAAGACCTATTGCCATAGTGAAAACTCCTTAAACGGTTGTTTATGTTTGCCAATTATATGTGTTGCTCCGAAACTAAACCCAAGCCAAGTAAGCCACTTGATCGTAAGTTCATTCCGCTCATCAACTACGTTGAACAACACACTGTAATTGAGTCTTAGTTTGTCTACTTCCCGCCTACTTATGCGGCATATAGATATGGGGTAATTGTCTGCCAACGTTGATGACAGCATCCAGATGCGTCCTTTATCTCCTTCAGGAACTACTCCGTACATGCAGAGTAGGCTGTCCTCATACATGCCAGTGAAGCAGGGTCCATTCAAATACCCCTGCATCAGGGCTGTACGTGGACGTATGCCGATAGCTCTGACTTCCTCCCTATCCTCCTGACGGAGAAGGGGGTGAAGTCGGGTGATATCTGAAAGTATTGAGTGGCGTACCCAGCAAGTTGATTTATTCACCGAAGTCGCATTCTTCTTGAGGTCTGTTCAACTTCAAATTGCACTGCTTGGAAGTTGCTTGGTAGGGGCGTATCGTTGATCAGTTCAATCTTTACTCTATCAGTTTGAGCAAAGATAGGTACTCGGAAGTCCCCATCGACTGAAGGAATACTGTCCACGCTCGCTGATCCATCTCCTAGCTGCCGACCAGTGAACACATAGCTGTTCTCTGGGTGGTACTCAGGTGTGACCCTGACGTTGAACACAGCCGTGTCAGAGAACAGGATGGTCATGTACCTAATCTGAGTCCTGTTCTGGTTGGTTGAAGGAATCATGGTCTGATTAGATTGGAAGTTATTGGTCTTCATGATGGGCTTAGAAAGCTCATAGCGCATCGTATATGGCTCACCAATATAAACGGGTGTTGATGAGTGGTCCCCCCGTGCGCTGATTGAACCTGCTGCCCTGTCTGTGATCTGTAGCTGTAGACCCACGTTGGTGCTGATCTGTGAGTTGGCCGAGGGGGTGTACTCAAACCCTGTCCATGTTGTCTTGTCTGTGGCGGCTGAATACGAACCTGTGGCCTTATACACCCGGCGGTCAAGGGTGGTTAGATAGTCAGCACCAGTATCCACCAGTCCAGTTTCCATCTTAATCTTCTCAAGACAGAGCTTTGTACCTCTCTTGATAAGGACGTATAGCTCAGTGTCGATGAAGAATGAGGAGTATATGTTCCCACCGAATGTGAACTTAGACCACGATGCGACCAGTCTCTGATCACCTCCTTGGTAGTAGGTGAAGCAGTACATGCTGGTGTCATCAGTGTCGGTGACAGCCACAAGCATGTTCTCGTGCGTTGTTGCTGCAAATGATTTGATATTGCCTTGAATGTACTTGGGAACTTGAGCAGAGATCTCAACAGCATCGAACTGGATGTCAATCTCGTTGACTTTGTAGAACTGCTTGACACCATTGAATGACCCACGGGGGAAGGCAAAGAACAGGTTTGACCCTGAAACAATAGGCTTGGTCCGGGGCGTGATTTCAAACTCGGTCTGTGAGGTGATTGAGGCTGTCATAGGGGACAGGAAGCTATCACTCTGGAGACTGAACTGTGATGTATCGGAGAACAGGATGAGCCTGTTAGAGAAGGGCACAGCGTGCTTTAGGTTGGACACAGACGTGCCCCCAACGGCAATGTCGATGACTGCCGAGTCCAATAGCTGGGCTGTGGTTGTCCTGAAGAAGTTGAAGTATTCGCCAACCTCAGACAGGATTACATTCTCACCAGACAGGAATACAAGCCTGTTCTTGAAGAACGCGATGCCACTGATTTTACTGTCAATGAATGTAGGGGGAGGGTTTGTCACAAGATCGCCTACGGATCTTGGACTGAACTTAAGGTTTCCGAACGGTGAGCTGGTGCTGGCATCAAACTGTCCATCAGCCTGCGTGAACTTGAATGATCCATCTGCATTACGCACAAGGATGTGGGGAAGGGTCGTAAAGTCAAAGCTGTTCTTGATGCCACCCGCTGTGGTCTCAAGCCACCTACCTTTACCTAGTCCATCCAGTCCATCATCGGTCTGGAACTTGACGTAGTAGTCATCAACGGCAGCTTCAGGGTCGCCAATGACTTTGATGACCATGTTGTGCTGGGCGATTGAGGGTAGATCAGCGAAGTTCTCTACCTCGTCCTTGATCACCTGAAGGATGGTGTTGCCTTGTCCATCAGATGCAGTGAGGTTGAACGCCCTGTTGGCTGTGATGAAGACCACATTCAGGTTGGATGCTGTTCCATCCGATGTTGTGGTTACGGCGGTATCAGAGCTGTCCACATCTCCATCACCATCGGTGTCTTTGGTGTGGAAGGAGCCATTATGGAAAAGCTGCCTGATCCTATCAGCAGTGAATATAGCATCCTGTGCTGTTGCTGCATCAGCTCCATATCCGAAGTCACCATCAGTGCCATCAGTAAGTCCGAGGTCAACCTCGTCCATACGCAGTGTCAGTTCGCACTTAGAGAATGCACCGGGGGATCTCTTGACCACAATGAGAGCTTCATTGGGCTGGGCGGTGAGGTTCCTTGAATAGGTTGACAGCGCAGTGTCCATTGCTGTTGTCTTCTCGGTGTTCACGAAGAAGGTGACATCGGCAATAGTCACGGCTTTCAAGGAAGTGCTGGGGGTTGAGGTGGTCATGTAGGCATACCCCGTTTCAGGGGCTGAACCTTCAGGGTCGTGGGTAATGGTCTTCTCAACACCTGCCATGTCAAACACCTTGATGGTGTTCACATCATTTCCGCCATCACACACAATGAAATACTGTTCACTGCTGTCTCTGTTCACATGGTGAATGAAGAGATCTGATGAAGGGGATGAAATAAGTTCTTTAATATGTTCTGTGGGGGGGCGCTTGATCAGTCCTTCTACAGGACTAGAGATAGCGTTCTCTTGTGCTTCGCACTGGTTGATGAGGCGCATTGAGTCAGGCTGCTGGCTGACACCGCCAATGAGGTTTGGTATATCGTTGTTGATCAACGCCATCAATAACCACCCCTTCTCATCGCACCTCTACGGTTGATGATGTTGAAAACGTCATCGTTGTCGAAGATGCTCCTGTCAGCAGTATCACCTTCAAACTCTTTAAGGGTGGACATGCATCTCATTTCATCCTGCATGGTAAACATGTGGGACTTCTGGGATCCAACCATACGGTCTTGGAAGATGCGAGCAGCTTTGATGGTGACATAACGTCTAGCAGGCTCAGGCATCTCTTCAAACTCATACAGGTAGACAACAGTCATCTGGATTGATGAGGTGAATGTGAAAGTGTTGTTGGTCTTGTCAAACAACTTGTCTCCACGCTGGACAACAGATCGGTCTTCAGAGAGTCCACCAATAGTGGTTGAACCTGACCGTCCTGAGTAGTTGTCCACACGGAGAACTTCGTCAGCAAGAGTAATTTCATTAGAGGTGTTGGGGGAGAACCTCTGATCATACAGAGTGTTGAAATGCCAACCTTGACTTTGAACTTCCCTAGACACTTCGGTCAGGATGTTTCTAGCAATCGTTGCATCAGCACCCTGAGTACCCGTGAGGCTGACGATAGGTGGTTCACCAACCGAGGAAAGGATGGTGTTGACAGCTTCTAGTTCAGTCGTTTTTGTTGGCATATTTACTCCTAAAAGAAAATAGGACGGCCCACCCGAAGGTGGACCGCCCCGAAAGGGAGACTCAAGGTCTTAAAAGACTACAATTAAGCAGTCTTGATTTCGTAGCAGCATTCTTCGCGCAGGATACCATGACCCATTGCGTACTTAGCCATCATCAGCGTACCGAGACGGTCCATCTGATACTCGGATTCGACACCAAGGTCGAGGAGCTTGACAGTGCCAACACCTTCGGTCTGGAACGCCACACCAACGGTCGTGCTGAAGTTCGCACCAGAGTATCCGGTGTCCGATCCAAACAGGTCGTTGTTGATGAGGTTGTCGCCAAGGACACCATCCTGAGTCGATGACTCATTTGCTGATGGGATGTGGTTCGACTTCATGAGGCGGAGGCCGGAAATCTGAGCCACTTCACCAGTAGCGATGGAACCCATACCACCGAAGTCGGAGTTGATGGCAGCGTTGCCACTCTTCACCAACAGGTAGTAGTGAGCTGGGTTGAGCATACAGTAACGTCCTTCAGCAGGAACGTTCTTCTCATCCATCTTCTGAGCGATCGAGGCAATACCCTCAATAAGCTCTTCAGCGGTGTACGCGGTGTTTGCACCAGTGGTGTTAATTGCTTCACCAAGGAACTGAGCGGACGTGCCACCGAAGCGGTCAGCAGTCGCTCGGGCACCTGCAACCACGGTTCGGATAAGAGCCTTATCCGTGGTGTAAGCAAGCTCGCGGCCAATCTGCGTACTGTAGGCAGCTCGGACATCCCAATGGTTCTTGGCTTCATCAATGTCGTGGATGAATGCACTTGAGACAAGCATTCCGTCAATCGAGATAGTACGTTCAGTGTGCTTGATAGCAGACAGGTACTTACTCTGGTCAGCAAAGCCATCTGAGCCAGCAGCATCATTACCAGCGGTCAGGATTGACTCACCGGGAGTGTGGTACTTGGCACTGGCGACACCGACCACGGGGAACGTTGCCGTCTTGCCGCTGCTGATGTTGCGTGAGGTGGTGAGAGGGAGCATCATGTTAGCTTCCTCAAAAACTTGGAGAATCTCTCCACTGAAAACCTTCAGGAACAATGCATTGGCATCTGCTCCAAGGTTGTTTGAACCCAGTCGTGATGTAACCGGGTCGAAAAACATTCTTCCGTCTGTCATGTTTTTGATCCTTTGTAATTAAAAGTTAGTAGTTGACTGGGCTGAGTAAGTTGAGAATTCTAAGGTTGTCCCACCGCAGCAGGGCCAGAGTTATCTGGTTCTTCTTCAGCACCGATTGATCCTGCGTACCACCCTTCGGGTAGCTTGACAGAATTAGAGGACAGTTCCCATGAGGAACCATTCCAATACCATACATGGCCCCGAACATCGGAGCCTAAGCGAACAAGCCCATCGGACTCATCCACGAATACGACTCTTGAACTTCCGCACCCGTTCATCCCAAGCACTGCGCTTAGGATTAGGGGCAACGTCAGTAGCAGTCGTTTTGTGTTCACGTAGCATCTCCACGAATGGAGTAAGGATCGCAATGATGATTGCTGATATAGCTGCATACATATAGATCCATTCTAATTATTCAGACTCAGCCTCATACTGAGCAGCTTCAGCCTCTTTGTTCTTGAGGTTGAGCCGCGCTCCTGTGTATCCCAGAGCAACAAGGGCAGCAGACACAAGTCCAACGACCTGTAGCCACGGTCCCTCAGTGGGGATCACGTCAGCGGCAACAAGTGCGCCAACCATTGCGGCAGCGGCACTGAGCCAGAATTCCGTTGTTTTAACACCGGGTTTATTTTCCATTTTAGAATCTCCTTAGATTGCGTTTGAGTTCTGAAGCCTACGGTAGACCTCTTCTCGATAAGCAGGATCTTTCCTGTACCGTTCGTCTTTCATGGCTTCAACAACCTGTGCGCGTGACTGGAAGACCGAGCTGTTGTTGCCCGAAGTCGGTGTCTCGCCCTGCACGAGGGGGGTCTTAGGGGCTACCTGTCCCGACTGAACATAGCGGGCGTGGAGACCGTTGACTGCCATCATCATTTCTTCTTTTGAGCCTGCAACCATGTCATTGAACAGGTCAATCTCGCCATCACTGAGCTGTTCAACGGCCCAGTTAAGCATCTGCTTGTACTGCTCTTCACCACCTACTGACTTATAAACCTCAACAATAGATGATTGAGCCATCTGCTGCTGGCCCTGAACATATTCATCAATGAACTCACGCGGGATGCCAGTCTCTGCCAGCTTCTGGCGAGAGATCTCTGATACATCACCTGTCTCGTCAAACTCTTCTGCAAGGGCAGCAAAGGTGCCGGGGTCAATTCCCCCTGCTTCTGTTTCATTTTCAGGAGCTGGAGAGCTTGCTTTTGAGAACTCTTGTTCGAGCTGCTTATACGCAAAGGCCATTGCTTCCGGTGTCTCGAACTTCTCAGGTAGCCACTCGGGTCGTTGAGGGGCAGCTTCTGGGGTCGTGACTTCCGGCGTGGCTTCCTGCTCAATACTTGCAGCCTGTTCTGGGTTCATTGCGGGAGTCTGTTCTCCCTTGATTTCAATACTTTGATAGTCAGACATTTATTCTCCTTGAGTCGCTTGCTCCATCATTTGTGGAGCCATTTGTTGTGCCATCACTTGTTGTTGCTGTGCGGCCTGCTGCTGTTGCTGCATTTCGGCCAGTTCTTCGTTTGATCGTACCAGACCCTTGGTATCTATGCCGAGTGCCATGGCCCTACGCTTTAGATATTCACTGACATCAACGTAGGTTTGAAGCACCTCGGGACCAAGGATCTGTCCGATTCCTGCTAAGTATGTATCAAGTCGGTTGAGGTCATTTCCTCGCCCGAGGGCTTCAATACCTGTAATGATCACTGGTTTAATCTTGTCTTGAGGGATCTTTGGAAGGGATCCTTCAGACTTCATTTTGTTCATAACCAAGTTCACCATCGGCAAACTGAGTTCACGGCTGAGGATGCTGTAGATGCCACCTAGCTGTCGTTCAACGGCTTGGGTGACCAGCCTCACTTCTTCTGCTGTGACTCGATCTGCATTACGTATTGATCCTTCAACCAGCAGAAATGCGTATGCGAGACGTTCTTGAATGTCACGCATCGTACTGAGTGCGACAGAGAAATCCGCCGCTTTACCAGATTGAAGTACACTGACATCATTAGCTGATCCTTCTCTAATAGCACCATTGGGGGACTCACTGAGGGTACGTGCCCTAGTTGTACCGTTGGGGTTGACCAAGAATAGGATCTTGGCTGCCGCTGCACTGCCCTCAACAATGGCCTTAGTCAAGCCTTCGAGGGATTGCAGGTCGCCCATGTACTGTTCAACATAGCCACGGCCATAGTTCTCACCATCAACTCTGGACATCCTCAGTGGGATGAAGGGAGCATCATCAGCGTCCATGACACGGCGAGATCCTTCGATCTCCATGCCATTGACTTCCTGAAATACTTCAACCTTGCCATCGTTGCGAGTGAACATCCCGGTGTAGAGGTCGATGTGATCCTCATAAGAAGTTTCATCCCCCACGGCGGGGCGTACTTCCTCAGGGAGCATTGAGGGAGATACGCTCTCCATAAGGACCACTGTCCTCACATGGCCGAGGGGGCATCTCTTAACAACGTAACGATCGAGGTGTACCACACGCATATTGCCGCCGTCAGGGAAATACAGCAAGGCATTCCCTGTGACGATCAGGTGGCGGACAGCATCAAATAGTCCGGTACGTACACCAGATCGCTCAATCTCATCCATCATTGATCGCTCAATACTTGCGAGAGAGTCCTCAACTTCAGTAATGATATTGGTATCAAGAGTTTCCAGCTCCCGTTCGGTCTCCTCATCCAACTGAAGTCGGAAGAAGGGTGCGTTCGGAGGCAGGAGTGAGAGGAGGAGGGCGGATGCCAAGTTGTTGACACCCCGTGCGCCTATGCTTTGGTAAGGGGTTCCATAGCGGCGGCTTGCAGTCTTACCCTCCTCTGGGAGGATCGTGGGAATAGTCAATGCACTGGCATCCCTACCCCTGTCGAGGTAGTTGTTGCGCTCACCAGAGCATTTAAGGTAGGTGTTCTTGAGAGTTTCCATTAAATGTTGAGACCTCCGCCTGATGTATTGAGGGGGATCTTCAACATGGATTTACCACGCCGCTGAGTGCCACGCCTTTTACGGGTGGGATTATCAGGACGGGACTGCTCATTCTGTAGAGCAGGCATCTGGGGTAGTGTTGGTGGGGGAGCAACGACAATAGGTGCTGGGGGTGCCGGTGGTGCTACAGCCGGTGGTGGAGGGGGTAGATTAGGTGATCCGCCAATGCACATATCACAGCTCCTTTACTAGGTTATCTTGTTGAAGGGTAAACTCATTGATGAGTAGTTTGACAAGCTCCCTCTTGCCTGCATATATCCAGATCTCACGGTCAGACCAGCTAGGGTCAGGACATCTCTCTGGAACTCGCTCATTAAGTGCTTCAATAAGGGACTTATCAATCGTTGGAATTTTCCTCATACTCATCCTTTCCTGTCTCTGTTTGGACGTATGCATACAACAGGATCGAATAATTGATTAGATCAAGTACCGTATCTTCCAGTTTTTCGTCGGGAACTTTGTACACACCAGTGTCAATGAAGGTGATCAGACGGGAGATCTTATCGGTGAGTCTCACCATAAAACCCCTCTTAGTGTCTGTAATCCCTAGTTTCTCTACACGAGTGAAGTTAAGGAAGGGGTCTTCAGCCGCCTTCCCCCCACTGTAATCGTGGTTTTTCTTCTCCATCAGGCTCACTGCTTTCTCACAGAGACGGCGGTGGACCCTCAGTAGTTGATCGCGGTTCATTTTGGTTCCCATAGTATTACCTCATTTGTCTGGAAATTGTAGTCTTTGGTTGTCAGGATCTTAGCAACCCGTGCCTGTTGTAGGGCGTCCTCGTAGGTGAGTCCCGCATCCTCATAGGCTTCAAGGACAAGATCCCAGTAGTCCTTGGGGTCAGCCTGCTTGAGCTTACGTTCAGCAGTCTTAGGCCCAACACCGGGACAGCCTGAGTAGCCATCAACAGCGTCACCCGTAAGTGCTTGGTACATAAAGTTATACGTACCATCTTCAGGGGTCACTTCGGAGATACCCTCATGGGGCTTGTTGGGGTTGTAGTGGAGACCGGGGATCTGTAGCAGGTCTTTATCAGCAGTGACAATCACCCGTTCAAACTTAGTCTTCCATAGCTGTCGTCCCATAAGCAGGCCACACACATCGTCAGCCTCAAGGGTGGGGATCTCGAATGTGTGATAGGTCTCTCGTACATACTCCTTCATGGCGAAGAATGCCACCGGCTTGCGTGTCTTCTTGCGGTTCGCCTTGTATGTAGGGAGAACTTCCTTTCGCCAGTTAGTGGGTCCACTCAGTGCGATTGCCATGGTGGTGGCGTTGAGCTTCTCCTTCAGAGAGGCAAAGGCGATGTCTAGTTTGAGTCGTACTTCCTGAGCATCTGAGTGCAGGGTCCATAGATCATCACCCCAATCAAACGCTTGTTCTGCTGAGAGACAACATTCCCAAAGGAAGATGTCGCCATCAATCACTAAAGCTGTCTTCGTCATTGCTGATTCCATTCATTACTGCACATTTACCTAGTTCGACAAGACCCAACACTGAGTGGAAAGGCCCCTCAAACGCAACTGTCACATCCTCGACATTGTGCGTTCTGTTGCTTGCTGACAGGAAGACCATGGTGTCATGTCTCTTCCTTAGTTCCTTCAATAGTGAAGAAGTTGGTACATATTCAAGTGGCTCCATCATATCTCTTCTTTCTAAGCTGGTTAAGTCGGCTGTGGTGGGACTTTCTCATGGCTGACTTAGGTGGGTATCGGCCTGAGTTAAGCACAATGACAGCCTGTGCTTTCTTATATTGTAGATAAGGGATCAACTGCCTCAGTACATTGATGGCGTTGTCCCCATAAACACTCCATCTAAAGACGGATGCGTTCCTACGCTGTTGAGTGGTGACGCTGCCGCCGAAGATGGAGGCAGGTATGTACGCAAGCTCGGGGGTCACAGTTTCCACCTGAACTGTGGGTGTCTTGCGATAACACACATACCCTTCTCCATCGACTATGCCAGCGAGCCAAGCCACCTCAGTGGGTTTCGGCCCAGTTGGCTCCAATCTTGTACTCTCCATCGAGGGGGCATCTGAACTCGTAAGGCTTGCCAGCCTCTTGCATTGCCTGTACCGCAATCCTTCCGACATGTTCGGCCTCACTTTCTAATGCTTCAAACTGTACCTCGTCATGAACGTGCATGATCTGGTTAGCTGATAGTCCGTTTTGTTTGATGTAACCATCCATGATAATGGTAGATCTCTTCATCAGTATACTGCCTGCTGACTGGAGAAGTAGGTTGAGTGCAGAATGCTCGGACCTAATTGGTAACTTCCTACCATCAATAGCAGGCAGCCAATCTTGAGTCTTGAGTCTGTTGGCGATTGCTTGCTTCAGCTTCTTGAGTGCAGGAATACCATCCTCAAGCATGGTCCTCATAGTTCGCCCTTCACGGCGGCCACCACCAACGAGCTTACCAACCAGCACATCACCAGCCCCATAGAGGGTTGCATACATCACACCCTTTCCGGGTCCACGTTCAATGCCCATCTTGTCTGCATTGAATTGATGGATGTCACCTTCCAACAGGATCTTGATGTACTCGCCACCATCCCATCGAGCCAAGTAATGAGCAAGACATCTCAACTCAAGTCCAGACATGTCACAACCAACCATCACCATGCCGGGAGAGGGCTTGAACAGTTCACGACATTCCTTACCCCAGAGTGATCCGATAGCAGGAACCTGAGCAAGGTTTGGTCTGGAGTGAGCGCAGCGCGATGACACCGTTCCAAGGGTGTTCACATAGCCATGAATACGTCCACCCCTAGAAGCTCTGAGCCACGACTCACGGCCCTCACTGAGCTGTCCAATGCGCTTACCAATGGTGAGATACCTAGACAATACCTTGGCTTCTGGGTAGGGCAGAGAGGACAATACTGACTCATCTACCTTGGGTCTGCCATCACCCGTCAGCTCGGTAGGTTTCCACCCATACATCTTGATGAGAGCGTTGGCGATCTGGAGCCTGCTGCCGGGGTTGAAGGGCACCACTCTACGGCGCAGGGGTCCAGCCTTGAGACGCTTCTGTACAAGGTGAGGAGCATCCTTCTTGCGGGGGTACTTATCTTCTGTGACAGGATCAATGTAATACTGTGGGGTCTTCATTGGCTCGTCTTGAGGGGGGAAGATCTCCTGAAGTTTAGACTCAAGAGTAACCTTCTCACCAATCAATTCTGAGTGCAGCTTGTATGCAGCATCTTCATCAAACACGACACCGTTGGCTTCTTGCTCAATCAGGATGTCCCTGAAGTCACGTTCAACTGCATAGACATCAGGCTTGAAGTCAATGGAGATCTTATTCCACAGGGCGAGGTTGACCTTCACATCCTGACGGCAATACTCAGCCATCTCATCAGTGAACTCAGACCAATCAGTCTGCTTACCGAAGTCACCCTTCATGAGTCCGAGCCTGTGACCCCATGCCTCAAGGGAGTAACGACCACGCAGCTTCTTAGGCATGTCACCATTCTGGAAGTCAATGCGTAGAGCATCGGGCTGCATAATCTTTCCAGCAAGGGTGGTGTCAACGGAGGCACAGTTACTCAGAGAGATGTCTGGATACATCTTCTTCAACGCAGGGATATCAAACTTGTCGATGTTGTGGCCGATCAATCTGTCCGCCAGACTGAGTCGGTGCATGGCATCCGAGATCTGCCACCCACTGCCATAGCTGTCTGAGTAGACATCAACAACATCGGGTTTGGATACATCACAGATGGCGATGCAATGAATGACTTCTAGGTCACTAAGCTCTGACCAATCCATGATGGCGTTGGTCTCAATATCAAATACTAGCTGGTACAATTTAATTCTCCTCTCAGTTGCCCGGTTCAAAGGGGCTGGTGTATTCGTTAAGTCTTCCAGTTGTGGGGTTGAACTCCAGAGTGGAGCAGATCCCCGTGGTTCCTGCGAACCTGTTCTTCAATACTCGGATAGTTGTGTTCCGAGCCTCCAGATTATCTTGCTGATTTCTTTCACATCCGATCACAGCATCGGACAGTTGAGCGATTGCATGTGAGCCTCGCAACTGACTGAGTGAGGTGGCTGCACCTTCCTCATGACCACGTCCATCAGGACGCTTGAGGTGCGAAACAAGTACACAGTGAGCATCGGTCTCCTCCACCAATGCGCGGAGCTTCGTCATTGTGTTGTCAATCATCCGCCGCTCATCACCCTCTTCAAGGGCACTGACCAGAATACTCAGGTGATCAAGGAAGATGAACTTACAACCCAATGCCTTGCACATGTATCTGACCTGACCAAGGAGACGGGCAGGATCTTGACTACCCCAGTGGTCATAGAGGACGAGGTTACCCTCACCCAATACTTCGTCGAATGCTTCCTTGCGTTTCTCATCAGGAACCTCGTCTAGCTTGGTGTAAGGGATGTTTAGGTGCAGAGCCATCAAGCATTCAGCAGTCTTCTTGACTGACTCCTCAAGCGCAATGTAGCCAACCTTGTGACCATCAAGGACAAGCTGGTAGGCAAGCTCACGGCAGACCGATGACTTACCGATACCTGTACCTGCGGTAAGGGTCACAAGTTCACCGCCACGCATACCGAGGAGGTTGTCGTTGAAGCCCTGCCAAGGATACTCAACACACCAGCCAGTATCCTGCTTGTTGATGTGGTCCCACAGTTCATTGCCTGCAACAACACCATCAGGTCGGAAGGTCTTAGCTTCCCAGAGAGCTTGGTTCAGTTCCTTGTGCTTGCCCTTGATGATGCAGTCATTCGGATCCTTCTCAGGCAGGCCATGCACAATCTTGCACTTACCGGGAGTGATCAAGGGGGCACAGGCATTGGCTGCTGCACGCCCCGCATCGTCTTGGTCGAAGCAGAGAACAACCTCTTCAAATGTCTCAAGCCACTCAAGGCTCTTGGTGATTGCCTTAGGTGCAGAGGATGCACCGTTGGGGATGGACACGACAGGCCACTTGTTGTCGAGGATCTGACTGACGCTAAGTGCGTCGATCTCACCCTCACATATAATCACTCGTTTACCATTGGTTTCCCAGAGGTGTTCACCAAACAGGTTCACTGCCTTTGAGTCACCGAGCCAGCGGAAAGACTTGTTGGCAGTGCGGATCTTCTGGGCTTTGAGGATGCCCTTGTTGTCACGGTAGTTCGCCACCTGTACAGGCTGGTTGTTGTGAGTGGAAGAACCATATCCCCACTTCTTACAGGTCTCAATCTTGATGCCCCGCTTAGTCAACGGGATGTAATCAACATCAATCATATCCATTTTAGTTGTCTCCTTTTGCACATAGGAACCATCTCCTTTACTCCGGTTTGTGCAGCCCGGAGTAAAACAATAAGTTGAATCATCTGCATACACAGCTAGGTTGTCGCTGCTTCCACATCTCTCACATGGCTCGTGTCTAACGAACTCAGCCATATTCAGTTACCTCCAGTTCAATTCTTGGTTGATCGCTGTACTCCTTCTTGGCGAGTACAGAAACTATTTGGTCATCATCTCTCCACAAGATCTCGTTGAAGACATCAAGTGTCTTCTGGAAATTATCAATGTCCCCTCGTGGTGACAGCCTCTTGGTTGTCTTGGGTCGAGGACAGTAAAAAGTCACATCAAGGTGCAGCGTCCCGGTGAGGGGCAGCATACAGGGCGCGTCCCATTGGCCTAGTATTGCTGCCGCCTCAGCGCGGAACTTGCTGTAGTTCTTACCGTAGTAAACATGTCCCCGCCTCGTTACTCTAGGTCGTGAGGCAGGGACAGGCACTACCGGGAGAGTGTACTTAAAAGTCGCTCTTACCTTGGTCAAACGTTTCACCTACTGGACTTTCATCACCTGTGTTGTGGACAAATCCACCCTCACTCTTGTCGAAGCCAAAGCTGTCGAAGGAGTCTCCACCAAACTCAACGAGGTCATCAACGACAACGCTCTTCAACTGAAGTGACAATCCACATCCCAGTGAGGGGCTATACCAGTTGTGGATGCTGAACCCGATGCGGATCTTGCTTCCACTGCCGATTGAAATATCCTCAGGCTTGATGGGGTTGCCGGTGCTGTCAAAGATCTTCGGCTTCTGTTCCCACTTGTTACCGGGCTTACCAGCCATGGCCTTGAGCTTGAACTTGAAGAGATGATTACCAGTCTCTTCACCATCTTGGGTCATGTCCTTCTTGTGAGGAAGTGCATACTTCTGAATGTTCTTGCCGAGTCTCTTCTGTTCAGAGTCATGCCATTCTTCGAGATGCTTTTCCACCTTCGACAGGAAGATCGCACCCTCTTCAGCACCAAGTTGAAGCTGAGTTTCGTAGACACCTTCAGCGTCAAACTTAGTCTCTGGCTTGGAGATCTTGGGCCACACTGCTGTGCCCTGTGGAGTTGTGTAGTTTTTCTGTGCCATTGTTATAGCCCTTTCATGAGAAGTAATACTGAGCCTTTAGAACTTGCGATACATCTAGATCGCCCTGAGGTGGTGGCTCTGGTAGGTCCACCCCAGATGGTAACAAAACAGATATCTCACGGTGAGTATCTGCCAATGCATTTCCTGAAAATATGTTGACTGTTGCTTGTCTTGCTGCCGCTGACATGGTGGCAACGTGCGGTGCATGTGTTTCATAGTCATCATGTATAGCCATGAAGTCATGAACACCGTGATCAAGTGCAAGGTTCACTGACTCACCAAGTAGACCACCAACACCATCATGACTATGTACCCAGTTGGGAGCCATTGAGTTGACTGACTTTCTCTTGGAGGGGTCACCACTATCCTTGCGAATTCTTGTCTGCCTAATCACACCGAACACGTTGGTCTTGATGTTAAGATGTGCCTGCTTCTCGTAGTGCATTCTCACAGGAAGACCAAGAGGTGTGGTCCACTGAGGAACAACACCGTTGTCGATGCACACCGCAGCAACAGACTGGAGCCAGTCCATTCCCTGTCGAGCTGCCCGGACGGACATGCTGATTGCTTCCCATATTCTTTCAGCCAACCAGTTGCAGGGAGTATAGGTCTCTTCACCGAAGGGGTTCTCTCTACCCTTAGCAACCTCACTATAGAACCACTCAGCAGTGTACTGCTTACATGCAAAGAACGTTGAGCCATACGGAAGGGTCATGGTGCTGCGCTTGGTAGTCTTCCGGGTGAGTCCAAACTTACGCCACCCCCTTGCATATTCGCTGCTGTCATTCTCTATCAGCTTGTATACCTGATTACATACTTGCTGATAGATGTCGTTAGGAAGCTCGCAAGGTAGGCAGTTGGTCGCCAATGCGCTCTCGATATCTCGCAGAACAATGGCGTATATCTGCAAGCCTTGGTTGGTGGCATCAATTCCAATAGGCAGGTGAGTGTAGAAGTTTGATGTCGTTGACATCTTGTAGAACTCATTACACGCAGCCAAGAACAACCAAGGATCATCTGCCTTGGTCCATTCCATGTTGCCAATCGGATCCTTGCCAACACTCAGGATCATCTTCTTGTTCTGTTCAGTCCACTTGATCCTATCCTGATACGACAGCTTGTCATTGCCGAAGCAATTAGCAATGTGGATGTGCAGCCACTTCACGCCACTGTCATTCATTCGTTGCGGGTTGTGGAACAGGAAGCATGACTTGACGAAGGACGGACCTTGAGGGTTGAGGAAGTGTGGCTGATAGTACCCACGACCTCTGAAGTCTAAGTTCATTGGCTGAAAGATTGTCTGTCCTGAGAACTTCTTACCCAGACTCAACACTCGTAGAGCATGAAGCCTCTTGGATTGCTTGCGCTCATTCTCGAAGTGCTGACGGGCAGCCCTGCGTCTCCATGCTTTACGTGACTCAGCGTTGGTCTTGATGTCGTGAGGCTTGGCGGGCAACGGCTCATCATCAGAGGTGACAAGGCCATCAACCTCAAGTCCACGGGTCCAGCAATGTTCCATCGTATTCATGACAAAGTCATTGATCTTGAATGGGGTTGATTGCAGTGCATTGATGGCCCGGTAAACCTTTGGCATGTCAGCAACTGCTGCTGTATCAAGGTGAGTCTTGTCCGTTGTCTTGAGCAGGGGTCGCCTCCTGATGACATCAGATTGGTAACCACCGATGAACACATTCGTCCAAGGCATGGGGGTCTCACACATCGGAAGCTGTACTGGGTTCAGCATCTCCAAGTGAGCGTGGGCACCCTTGAACCATTCACGTAGATCATCTGAGGGCTGCACCCATTGAAGGGATTTACCATGCTGATCTTTGCGAGCAACAATCTCAATCAATCCTGTTGACTGCCGCATCAACTCAAGACAGACAACACCGACACGTATTCGCTCGTCTGTTGTCCAGCGGGGCATGACGATGTCGTGGAACTTGAGTGTCTTGTTGATGAACTTAGCCTTGTTTTTTGCTGACTTGTATCGGTCAAGTACACGGTTCATCTGTGCCCATAGTTCAGTGTACTGATCCTTAAGCAGTACATACTTAGCCTCATCTTCAATGAGACCACCGATGGTTGCTGCTGTGGTGTTGAGCTTCCTGCCCTGCGAGATGCAGTCAAGGGTGGCACGAGCAGTCAGTGCTGCCGCTACCTTAGGAGACACCTGTTCAATGAGAGGAAGGACACGGTGCTGCCGTCCTGATGAAGTCCGAGCATGGTGGATCCAATCCTCGAAGTGTTCAGTCAGGACAACAACGCTGTGTTGTAATAGTTGTTGTCCGGCTGGGTGAGTGGACTCGATACCTAACTCAGTGGCACGAGATACCTTAGAGCGATATCTCTCTCGCCCACGTTCCAGCATTTCTTGTTCTAAGTCTGATTGCTTCAACTGCTGCTCCTGTCACGATCCGTGTCACAAGACGCATAATTGTATAGCTAATCTAAGGTTTTCTCCGGGGGATATACGGATTAGCAATCCGCTGCATTACCGCTCTGCCATCCCTCCGGAGATAAAGATTAAGTTATACAGTTCAACTCAGGCCAGTCCCTTTGGCCCTCGTGTCACGCTCCGTGTCACACGGTATCAAATCTTCAATGTTAGTGCAAGCCTCCAGCTTCTCGATGTCAACCTTGAGCTTGCGAGTATTGAGGTGGGTGTACCTCTGTGTAGTTGAAAGGTCTTTGTGACCTGCCAACTCCTGTATTGTCCTGAGGTCAGTACCATTCTGACTTAGACGAGAGCAGAAGGTATGCCTCATGGCATGGAGGATGTCGCCCTTACCCATACCGATCCTTGCTCGAACTCCATGCCATTCCTTACAGGCTGCATCATAGTTCATACTGAAGAACCAGTTGTTTGTATCCACCTGACTGAGTAGACGGTGGACACGGGTGGTCATGGGTATTGACCTAGCTCCATCGTTCTTGGTCTCACCCTCATGAAGAACAATCAACTTCTCATCGAACAAGATGTTGTCACGAGTAAGACCAAGAGCCTCACTGATACGCATCCCGGTATCAAACAGGATGACAATCAGCCTGAAGAACTCGGGGTTGTTGTTGAGCTTGCATGCCTCAAGGATCAACCTCTGTTCCTCTTCGGTGTACCACCTGAACCTAGATGGTGGCTCACCCTGACGAGGGATGTATGGCAAACGATCCAGATCCTCACGACGATAAGAATGCTTGAGTACCTTGGAAACAACGGATAGCTTCCTGTTGATGGTGCCCGGAGAATTACCAGAGCGTTCAAGCTGGATGGTGTACTCATCAAGAATGTCGGTGGTGATTGACGACAACAACGTCTCATCACCTAAGTCATTCCTGACTTGCATCATCCTGTTCTTAGCGTTGCGAGCATCCTTCTGCTTAGACCACACTAGGTCATACACTTGTTGGGATACCTCACCAAAACATTTACCCTGCTTTGTCTCCTCCTTAGGAGTCTCATCAGGGAAGGGATCAAGTCCCTGCAACAGGTTGGCCTTGGCCTGTATCTCACAGTCCTTAGCCTCCTGCATCGTGGGTTTGTTGCGACGATAGCGCACTCCCCCATGTACAAAGTCCACTTGGAACGATGTACCTCTCACACGGATAGTCATATCTACCTCCAATTCATTAACGATGATAGATTCTACCAGAGTCCTGAGTCTTTTGAAAGATTTATTTCTCGATGACAAGGTCCCTCGCTTTCTGTGTTGGCGAAAGCATTATCTCTCTGTTATTAAATGACTCGGTTGCATAACCTGTATCCACAAGTATTGAACGAAGCCTCCTTGAAGTCTTGTCTGTTGTTGAAAGCAGTTCAGTGATACAAGCATGAGACAACGGTTCATCATAACTGCATAACACAATAATGATTACCCTTAGTCTGATGTCTCTTAGCTCAGGTCTAGTTCTGAAACGCTTACCAAGCAGAGTTACAAATTCACGTATCTCTTTGACCATGTTGTTGGTGTCCCCTCTAAATATAGTGGGTTTCTAACAAACACATTTTCAAATAACAACAGGAAAGTTTACCACTCAGTGGGATTGGTTCCTCACCCTGTCAATCGCATGAGTCATCAGTTCAAGGAACTCATCAAGATCATCATCGCGGTCGAGTGCAATTGCAATCCACTCAGCGAACTGAGTGCTAGACATTTCTCTCCATGACTCAGCGAAGGCTCGGGCCTTCCTCCTCATAACCTGCTCACGCTTGAATGCATTCAACATTCTTTCCATAACTTTATCGGGATTCATTGTTGTTTCCTTATGTAATTAAAGCCCCCGCATCGGAGGGGGTTACCGATACGGGGGCCAACTGAAAGGGAGATGTAGAGATTTGATTGATCAGAAGTCGGAGGAGACAGTCTTCACCTGATCAACGTCATCATCATACCCTGATGTGATTGTCTTGGGTGCTGCTTCCGGTGCATAATCCTTGACAATTTCGAGCAATCTGTTGTTGCTCCCGTGGCGTTGGAAGATGCTGCGACCTCTGCCGCGCTCAGTGAATGCGTTGACAAGGGACCACGCATTGCGTTCCTTGTACTCACTGTAGTTGGGATTGTCCCACTTATCCCACACATCTTTGACACCGGCAGGGTTGATTACACCAGCCCTCATACTGTCCATGATGATGTGGTCAGCCATGCGGTTGGTCATCTCAGTATTCTGGAGCGACTGGACTTGCTCCTCCTGAGACTGGAACTGACCAAGCAACTGATCCACACCACCATAGACAATCTTGTAGATATCATCCTCAACATTCTTGGTCTGCTTACGTCGAATAGTACCCTCGACCTGACCGAATGTGAGACCATTGGAACAGATACACACCTCGATACCAGTGATCAACTGGATGGACATGGACTTGTCGTAGCTGTTCTGAATGAACACCTGACGATTCATAGTCATGCCACCAACATCATCAGTGACTGAGTTGTGCCTGATATTCATCACGGTCATGAACTTGGCGGGTGCTTCTTGACCATTGACCTTGCCGTTGCCCACGTAGTGCATTGGCTCTGAGTGTTCAAAGTCAGCACGACCAAGGGCATTGGACACCATGTCGAACAGACGGTGGTGATCTCTAGGCTTGTGAGTATCGGTGACCGGGGGAGGTGCAAGGCGACTGACCTGCTCGGTAGTGTATGCCTTACCCCATGAACCCATGACGTTATTAGTCGGAACGGGAATAGTTGAAACCATTTGAGTCTTCCTTTCAATTAAGAACTCAGTTATTACCCTTGCAATATTCAATACTATTAAGACGGGTAGCCATATCTCCAAGGGAAAGAGATACCTTACCATCATCATTACGGAGTGTGTACCTCACACCCCCAAGATTGTCGGGATTCTTCAGGATAATCCTGCTGATGCGGCCACCCTTAGCCCATGAACATTTCACAGTACGGGCACCGCTTGTAACCATGAGAGTCCGAGATCTGTCGGAACACACACAGTCACCAAAGTTTACAGTAACAAAGTCCCCCTTGGACAGGAGGTTATACATTAGATTAAGTTCTACAGATTCAGTCATTGTCTTTCCTTTCAGTTACCGATGTCAACGAGTTGCTGGGTGAGGAACTCAACCCTCTCTGCGAAGGCCCTCAGCCTGCTACCGTGAAAATTAAGTCTTGCTACATTTTTGCTATCAGTAAGTAGCTTGGCCTCTTCAAGCATGGCCTCGAAGTCATACTCACCTTGATCCCATAGATCTTTCAGGTGATTCATTTTCGATTTTACAATGTACCTAATCTGTTTTTCCTCACGAGAGTCCGGGCTGCCCGAGTCATCGAGATCATTCTCTTTGAGGTACTCAGCGTAGGGTTTAATTTTGTACGGTCTCTTCATTGTCTTTCCTTTCAGCTTGGTCAATCAATGCTTGCAGTGCCACCGCCTCCTCATTGAGACGAAGCACAGTCCTCTTCACATACGAACACTTGGGATGCTCTTCCTTCTGTAATCTCTTGAACTCTCTCAAGTGTTTACTGATCTCAATTCTCTTGAAGGCAAGGGCAACTTCAACGTCAGTTATCTTATTCATCCTCGTACACCTTTACTAGCTCGTACCTGTACCGAGTCAACTTGCATTTGAATCTCCTATCAGACGGATGCTCAACAACCTCATACTCAGAAGCATTTGGATACTTGCGTACCATGTTATTGAGGCAGGCATCGAACCTGAACTTGTACAGTGCAGTGAACTGTCCACCATCAGGGAAGTTGACGATGCCCTCGAAGCGTCCCTGAGGGAAGGCATCTGTGGTTGTTCTGAACCAGCTACCTTGACCATCAACCCACTTCATCCAGTCTTCAGGCTTCCACTTAGCAGTAGAGACAGGAGGGGTAGGGCATGAGTAATCCCACTCAGCATTCTCAAATGCCTTCGTACTGTAGTGTGAGCAGGCAGCAAGTTTCTGTTCTCTTGTTGGTCCTTCAGTCATCGTTGTCTCCATTTCCAGCCCGTTCACGGGCATCATCAATAGCTTCTTGTTCAGTATCAAACGGTCCAATCGGATCACCATCGGGCAAGCAACCGGGTGAGCAGGGCCACCAATAGTAGCCGTCATCATACCCCTCAACATCATGCCCATATGCACTAGAGTGGAACACCTCTGCATCCGGCAGGGCATGTGGATCCGACTCCCTTTGAGTGTCAGTGTAGAATTTCATTGAGTCTCTCCTTTCAAGAGTGACAGTAACCATCGGTCTCAATACCGAGAGTCATCTTCATACCTGTTCTGTTGCTGCTCACCACGACCATCACACAGTCATCACATGGTAGTGAGTATGGTTCACCCACGTTGTCCCATCGCTGCTTGAGTTCGTCGAGTACCTTCTCCTGTATTTCAGTCATCTTAATCATCAGTTAGTCCTTTCAATAGTTGTGAAGTCATCCCAGTCAACGGTACGTGTTTCAGGAAGGACTTCATGTTCTTCCTTGACCACAGCAGTACCTGCCTCTTCATCAGTAGACACCAACAACCAGCCACTTTCCCATGACTGGCTGCCATCATCCCATACTCTTACTTGAGTCATTACTTCAGTCATCAGTTAGTCCTTTCAAATATCCACTCTTCACCATCATCAAACGTGATGTGAATCTGCATAGAATCGAGTTCCGCATTGAGGTTGATCTCCTCAATGCCATGGGTGTCAGGGTCATACCCGACAACAAATCCATCCTTGTTACGTACAGGACGCTGCAACTTCAGCAGTCCACTATTCACCACAACCACACGTTCCATTTCACCCATTGAGTTGCTCCTTTACTTTCTTCCAGTATTTAATGGTGGCCTTCTTCTTGTACCCATTAGGTCCACCGTTCCAGATACGTGCCCGATCCTCATCGGTGGGTACACGCTTCAACCTACGCTCGGTTGCATACCGGGCCACGTAGGCATCAAAGATCTTACATGAATACTCAAGGTCATTGCAGTCTTGATACGTACCACCGATGGATGGATCGTACTGCACTGCATCAGTCCAGCATGCTTTCCAGATCTGCAATGGACCGATGGCGTTGCCCCCATCACCAACAATCCCCGAGCCAGTACGACCCGAGGATTCTACTTGATGGATGGCCTTGTGAAGTGGGGTCATCGACAGCAATAGTGCTGCCACTGTTGTGACTATCATGTGATATCTCCTGTCTGTTTTCTACGCTCAGTTCGCTCAAGTCGCTTGGTCCACGGGTTGGAGAACTCGTGGTCGGTGTACTCCCACACGGACACGGTGAACTCTTCGATGAGCCCATCCGTGATGCCCATGCGTAGCCACTTCCTCCATCGCTCCCCTGCCTGCATCGCTTGCAGGTACGTGGGAAAATACTCAACGTGCCTCATATTCGTACCATCCACATCAATGCGCACGCTGTACTTTCTGTCGTCGCTCATGTCATAGTCCTTTCTTGTTGGTTTGAAATTCCGTTCAACATAGCCACGTCCATAGTTATCAATAATCTTCTCCATTCAATGCTCCACTAACCCATCACATTGAGTACAGGACGCACGGCATCCTTGCCCTCAAACACATCAAGCAACGCATCTTGTGCGTCATTGAGATTGTCCGCTGCGTCTTCAGCAGACTTGCGGTTTCTGTAGTCACCCATGCCCGGCTCCGATTCACCCGTCAGCACGTTGATGACAGCCCACAGTGGGCCGTCCTTTCTCACTTCATAATCACGCATGGTCATTCCTTTCAGTTGATGTTTACATGCTGTCATATTCAACAGCGTCAGCGACAGCCGCCTGCCTTGTCTCGTATGGTCCTTGTGCAGTGAACGTGGTAGCCTTCAGATCGCGGCCACCATCCCACCAGTAATACCCAGCGACACACTCACTCGGGTCACCGCCCTCGATGTTGTCCGCCAGTTCCTCTGCACTGAGCCACGCCACCGTGCAGATACCGACAGCGTTACCATCATCATGATTCTTCCGCATGGTCATTCCTTTCAGTTGGTGTTGACATGAGAAAACCCGCCATCCTTTTCACGGGATGACGGGTTGAGTTGAATTCCCCTAGCCTAGCCTCAGCCCTTGTTGGACATGATAGCCTTGCCCGCTGCCTTGACGTTGGACATCTTGCCCTTGCGGATCTTCGACGTTCCGCCCTTGATGCCACACCCGGCCACGATGGCCTCCCATGCATCGATGCCGTTCACGGACAACGTGCCGTCCTCGGTTTCGAGAGCCGTGCGGACACCCGGATTAGCTTCACCAAATTCCCGCAACGTGCCCAGAGCCAGCCGCGCATCATTGAGCGGTTCCAGATCGATTTCACCGAACAGCATTTCGATGGACAGTGAAGCCTTGTAAGCCTTCACGGCGTTCCTTGCCCCGAGGATCCACTTTGAAAGATCGGCGGACGTTGCGGGAGCGGGAGCGATAATAGTAGCGTTTGACATTGTTGTACCCTTTCAGAAGTACGATTTGAAAACCCGCCATACTAGACGAGTGAAACGCCATGGCCCGATAATTTCACGGACCATGGCGGCTTGAGTGTCTCATTTGTATTGTCTAGCTCCTACCCTTTCATGGCCCCCCGCGCATGGCGTAGGGTTTTTATCGGTGGATGCGATTGTCCGTGGATCGCTTGCTATGACGATATGACGGCTCGATTCCTGCTAGTTCCTGCACCGTTCGACGTTCTACGCTGGCACCGGCGGATTCTTCAGAATCGGCGTGACAAGCGGACTGGAGTCTAGATCCTACACTTTCTCAAATGTAGGCCAGTCTAATTGGTTCATCGTCCTTGTTGATAGTCTGCGCGTATCGGATCGGCAAGGATCATGATGGAAATCTCACCCCGATGGTCAGTCTAGTTGGCTCGTCGGCGGGATCGGCTGAAGCGGATCAAGGCGGGAGCGGTTCGGCTGGCATCGTTGCCTAGCCCATCCCGGTGGCGCGGATGGTGGCGGATGGCGGGTATTCACTTGTCAAAGAGTACAGTTCTAGTATCTTCAATATTCAAGGGAATGCAATAGCTTCATTCGATATTATAGTGAATTAAATGAAGTTATCTCATAAGTACTTGAAGCGTATAGACTTATGATTCAAATAAAGTTATCCACAACGTAAGTACCTGCAATATAACGACTTACGCGGGAAATCGTTTGAATGGTTTCTGAGGGGTAGAGTACGGGCAGTATTGGAGGGCGTCAGGTGGCGTTCTAGGGCGTTTCTAGGGCTGTTTACATTGGTTGCAAGTCGTTGCAGTATAACGACTTATAAGAGCATGAAAACACCCTACCAGAGGCATAGAGTGTAAACGATCGTTGATATTGAGGGCAACAACGTAAACGGTCGTTGATGTTCCACGGGGAACGGATCCGGGATCCGCTGGAATCAGCCCTGATGCATTCAAACGCTTGATTCAATCAAACGTGTGACATAGGGCGTGCCAATGTAAACGATCGTTGATATAAACAAACGTTTGTTTTCGGTGGTGGGGCCACGGGGGATTATCGGACGCGCCGCAATAATATAACCCTGTCAGATTTATTTACCAAAATCAGTCCGCACCCTCGGCAACAACGTTGCACTTTGATGCACAGGATTCTGGCTTTTCACAGCACAGACAACTCACAGCAGTAATGCAACATTTAGGAATAGC
>Ga0315320_10000338_pt1 | contig 37927 bp, 33 predicted proteins | sample M140m21515metaG_FD_203458 | JGI IMG/M metagenome (GOLD analysis project Ga0315320, IMG submission 203458) | Ammonia-oxidizing marine archaeal communities from Monterey Bay, California, United States - M1 40m 21515 | ecosystem: Environmental > Aquatic > Marine > Coastal | place: USA: California... | reverse complement strand
ATTAGCTGCCTTTCAACAACTTGCCCAAGAGGGTATTGATGTTGCACCTGTGTGGAACAAATCGCATCGGGAACATGGTTTTATTGGCAGTAAGCCAGAGGATGTTCGAACTGCGGCTGCAAAAGCCATCACGGAGTCCGGGTGGACTAGCCCTTGGTATGTTGACGCCGATCATATTCGCCTTGAAACGGTTGACGGGTATCTCAGCTCAAGTGATTTTTTCACCATTGATGTTGCAGATTCAATTGGAAAACCGGCTAACGACACCGACATACAAGCTTTCATTACCGCTCACCCAGAACTTTGCAAGCCAGTCTCGATCCCAGGCATCACAAAAGTCATTCGTCTGTCTGAAGACGGTACAGCAAGCATTGTTCGAAAGTACTATGAAGCCTGCAAGGATGCATCGATAATCTACAACCATATTGCCAAATCTTGCGGTGACGATGTAGTCATTGAAGTGAGCATGGATGAGACTGATGAGCCGCAAACACCGCCAGAGCTACTTGTCATACTCGGACTCCTAGCTGATGCAAAAATTCCTGTGCAGACTGTTGCCCCAAAGTTCACTGGTCGATTCAACAAGGGTGTCGACTACGTGGGTGACCTTGCGCAATTCGAGCAAGAATTTTCCGATGACGTTGCCGTATGCGCCTTCGCAGTCAAACAGTATGGGCTTCCAGCAACTCTCAAACTTTCTGTTCATTCAGGGAGTGACAAGTTTTCCCTGTATCCAATTATTCGACGAGTGCTCAGTGCTACCGGTGCCGGAGTTCATCTCAAAACGGCTGGCACGACATGGCTTGAAGAATTAATTGGACTCGCAGAAGCAGAGGGTGATGGTCTTCAACTTGTTCGTGACGTGTATCGATATGCAATCAATCACCGCGAAGAACTCTGTGGGCCATACGCAACGGTTATTGACATCAATCCCGATCAACTCCCCTCCGTGGACAGCTTTGATTCCCTATCCGGCTCCGACACGGCTGCAACCATTCGACACATTCAAAGCGATTCTCGCTTTAATCCCCACGTCAGACAGCTTCTTCACATTGCTTTCAAGGTCGCTGCTGCTGAGGGTGCTCGATATACAAATCTTTTGAAAGAGCATCGTGATATTGTTGCGGAGCAGGTTACCACGAACCTCTACGAAAGGCACCTCCGGCCCCTTTTCGCTCAGTAGTGCTTTGGACCTAAGGACATTTCTTTCGCGAGAATACTCATCATGAAATCAGCTATCACGATTTGTCTCGTACCAGAGGCGCAGCAGGGCCCATTCGTATTTCATGACGGAATCGACGCCGGGTGTCGAGCAGCTGCTAGAGCAGGGTTTGATGCTGTAGAAATATTCCCAAGCAGCGCTGAAGAATTCCCGGCCAGTGAACTTCCGTCACTTCTTAAAAACCACTCACTCGGTGTGGCCGCAGTAGGCACCGGGGCGGGATGGTTGAAGCACCGACTATCGCTCACGAATAGAGACTGTGATAAACGAGCACAAGCAATACAGTTTATTTCAGCACTAATTGATACCGCTGGCGAATATAATGCCCCAGCAATTATTGGTTCCATGCAGGGCCAAAATACTGACACCACCAAACGTGCAGAAGCTCTTCAACATCTTGCCGAGGGTCTAGGAACTCTTGCTGATCGAGCACAAACCCATGGACAAGTGCTTCTTTACGAACCACTCAATCGCTATGAGACCAATCTTTTAAACACACAAGAAGCAGCAGCTCACTTTCTCATAGACAATAACCTTGTGCAGCGTGGCGTTCGACTCCTCTGTGACCTTTTTCACATGAATATCGAGGAGTCAAGCGTTCCAGAAACAATACGTCGTGTCAGTACAATTCACCCAGGCATCATTGGCCATGTGCATTGGGCAGATTCGAATAGGAGAGCAATGGGCTTCGGCCATACGAACTCGCAGTCAATCTACAAGTCGCTCGTTAACGCAGGATATGAGCAATATCTTGCAGCAGAAGTTTTCCCCTTACCTTCTGCCGATGACGCTGCAAACCAAACGATACAGTCAATAAGAACCTGCGAGTCCTCATAAGTCACCTCACTCAATAGCGACCTAAATATGCTCAACACATCACTCCTACATCCCGAAATATTAAAAATCCTCGCTATAAGTGGCCATCATTCCCTTGTACTGATTGCTGATGGTAATTATCCCGCAGCCACAAAACGCGGCGCAAACGCTCACGTAATATCGCTTCAGGTCATGCCGGACGTTCCTACGGTCGCCGAGGTCTTTCAAGCAATACTCGGTACTATTCAGATTGATGGTGTGCAAACAATGGGCGTTGATAGAGAAGACTCCTATGCCGCAGCTACTCCGGGCGACCCACCCGTCTGGGGCACATATCGGAATCTTCTTCGAGAAGCTAAAAACAGTTGTGACCTTGAGCCAATTGTTAAATGGGACTTCTATAAAGCCGTCGATTCCCCTGACCATCTCCTCACAATTCAAACGGCAGACACCCAACCTTGGGCCAATCTCCTGCTTTCAATCGGCTGCCGTACCTTTTCGTCCGCTCCCTGAAAACTACACCTACAGAGATGTTTCATGCAAACTAGAATTCTTGGAAAAACTGGGCTTAAAGTACCGGTCCTGTCATTTGGAGCGTCCTCCCTTGGGCAGGAATTCCGCAAAATCTCTATTGATGAAGCACTGTCAAGCGTACGCGTCGCGATTGACAATGGCATGAACCTTATCGACACGAGCCCTTTTTATGGCCGCGGCATGAGTGAGATTATGCTAGGCCTGGCACTACAAGACATACCCCGGGACGACTACCTACTCTGCACGAAGCTTGGTCGATACGATGTGGGGCACTTTGATTTTTCTGCGAAGCGTGTTGCTGAAAGCGTTGATATTTCACTTCACCGACTCAGCACAGATCACCTTGATATCATGCTCTGTCACGATATCGAATTTGTCCCAATGCAACAAATCGTCGACGAGACATTGCCAGCTCTTCGTAAAGCCCAGCAGGCAGGCAAAATTCGCTTTTTTGGCTTCAGTGGCTACCCACAAAAAATCTTTCGATTCATCTGTGATCAGACGGACGTTGACTGTGTACTGAACTACAACCAATACACCTTGCAGAACACCCGTTTTGCTGATGAAACTATTCCGTACTTGCAGGAAAAAGGTATTGGAGTGATGCATGCTGGACCATTCAGCGCCCGCCTGCTTACCGACGCTCCACTTCCCCCGTGGCTCAAGGAGCCAGAAAACGTTCGACAATCTGCTCGCGAAGCCGTTGTATTCTGCAAAGAACATGGTTCATCGTTGGCCAAACTGGCCCTTCAATTTTCAGTAGCCAACCCCGGAATTGCAACAACCGTCGCTGGCAGCGCAAATCCAAAAAACATCCGTCAATGGGCAGAATGGCTGCGGGAACCACTGGATCAAGAGCTGCTTCAGGCGGTCATTGAAAAATTTTCCGCCGTAAAAAATATTGGCCACAGTGAGGGGCTCGCTGAAAACAACTGATTGCTTGGGTTACGAGTAACGACCTCAAAACTTTTTCGCAGACTCTATGAATATTGATGCCCACCAACACTTCTGGAAATACTCCCCAAGGGATTTCCCTTGGATCACATCTGGGATGGAACGCCTGGCACGAGACTACCTCCCGCCTGAACTTATCCAAACAAGTCAGCCGCATAACATCTCCGGCTCAATCGCAGTTCAGGCTCGCCAGACTAAAGAGGAGACGCAATGGCTTCTTGAATACACTGATTTATACCCTTCGATTCGTGGCGTTGTTGGATGGGTCGATCTAAGAAGCCCATCAGTGGGTGACGACCTCTCGATCTTTTCACAGCACAAAAAGTTTATTGGTGTACGGCATGTGGTGCAGGATGAACCAGACCCACGCTTCCTGTTAGGATCGGATTTCCTGAGAGGACTTCGCAGACTTGCGGACTTTGACCTTACTTACGATCTTCTTGTGTTCCCGCACCAACTTCCCGCTGCAATTGAGCTTGTCAGACTTTTGCCAGATCAACATTTTGTTTTGGATCACATGGCAAAACCGAGAATTAAGAAGTGTGAAATTAATGACTGGAAGCACAACTTTTCCGAACTAGCACGGCATGAAAATGTTATGTGCAAACTATCCGGGCTTGTAACGGAGGCGAATTGGAAAGTTTGGCAGCAGCATGACTTCACGCCGTACCTTGAAACTGCACTTCATGCATTTCGTCCAGAACGACTTATGTTTGGGAGTGACTGGCCTGTCTGCCTCCTTTCAGCCGAATACGCTGAGGTGGTGGGCTTAGCAAACAGCCTCATTGATCAACTTTCGCTCGATGAGGCTGCAGCGATTCGTGGCACGAACGCAGAAACCTTTTACGGTCTTGTAGCGGACTGATTTTTCATATCTCCACAACTCCCTGGGAACCATCGTCAATGAAAGCGCTCCAACTCGTGCAGCCGAAGCAATGGTCAATGATTGAGATTGCAGAGCCCGGCGACCTGCAACCTGGCCAAGCTCTCGTTCGTGTTGAAGCCGTCGGCATATGCGGCACCGACTACGGCGGATACCTTGGAAAAATGCCCTTTTTTAGTTATCCGAGAATTCCTGGCCATGAACTTGGTGTCGAAGTTATCAAGATTGCCGACGATGTTGAAGACATCTGCGTTGGAGATCGCTGCTGTGTCGAGCCCTACATCAATTGCCAAAACTGTCACTCATGCCGACTCGGCAAGACGAATTGCTGCGAGCACCATCAAACGTTGGGCGTACACTGCGACGGAGGACTCCGTCCTCAATTCATCATTCCGGCAAGAAAGCTCCACCCTTCTCCGAATCTCACCTCCGAGCAGAATGCACTTGTAGAAACACTTGCAATTGGGTGTCACGCAGTCGACAGAGCGACGATCAGTGCTGACGATACTGTTCTTGTCATAGGCGCAGGGCCTATCGGCCTTTCTGCAATGGAATTCGTTCGTCTCACCGGTGCACGACTCGTGGTCATGGACATGGTTCAAAGCCGTCTCAACTTCGTTCAGAAGATTTATAACCTGACCGACACGGTCTGTGCCGATGGAACGGAAAATGATCTCAGCAAAATCAAGGAAATAACTCAGGACGAACTGTGTGACGTCGTTATTGATGCAACGGGTAGCGATCGTAGCATGAACCGCTCCCTTGAGTTTTGTGCATTCGGTGGTCGCGTCGTGTACGTAGGAATCACTCAGGGCGCACTTTCGTTCCCGCACGCCCCGCTTCTCCATCGACGAGAACTCTCCATTCTTGGCAGTCGAAATGCATTGTCACGAGACTTTGATCGCATTGTGAAAGATATCGAGGCTAACCGGATTGATACGGCACCCTGGATAACCCATCGCATGAGTTGGACCGAACTTCCAGAAGTTTTTCCACAGCTTGTTGACCCATCAAGCGGCGTGCTCAAAGCCGTTGCCACGATAGACCCCGCATAGAAAATTCATTTTTAATACGTTAATCCGAGCAAACCGAAGTACGGACTAATCTGGCAATAATTGTCCGGCAGCTTCTTTCGGTGTCTCTCCGCCTTCGTCTACCAGCCTGTTCGCTGTTCGCATCGCTGTAACTGATATTCGGTTGACTAGCGGCTCGATTGCATGCACAAGATTCTTATTCTTCGAGGCTTCTGGCGAAAGTAGTATCACTGCATCATATGGCGGAAACGCCTGTTTAGGGTCCTTCAATACGGCAAGGTCGAAGGCATCAATTCTCCCATCTGTTGAGAAGCCTGCAGCTACATCGACCTGCCCGTCAGCTACCGCCTGATACATGAACGTCGAATCCATCCCAACCTCAGTAATATCGCCTAAAGAATAAAGCTGTCTCACTCGCTGCCATTCTGGCCGTCCGAAGAACTCCGGATCTCCGCCGATACGTAAATCCCTTGCTGCTGGGGTAATATCACCAATCTGAGAGAGACCATACCGAGCTACAGTCTCACGTTTCGCGACGAGTGCATACGTGTTTTCGAATCCCAGTGACCCAACAACCACGATACCAAATTCATCAAAGAGCCTTCCAGCGACCGCGGCTCGCATCGAAATTCTGTTTATCGGATCTAATTCCTTTAAGACTGTGCTCCAGAGCGTACCCGTATAATCTATGTAGATGTCGATAGTATTTTTCGCCAGTGCATCAAAAACAATAGTAGAACCCATATTTGTGAGCACTTCAGGCGTACCACCAACTTTTCGTATTCTTTCACGGAGTACCTCTGCCAGAATGAACTGCTCCGTGAATCCCTTCGCACCAATACGTATGACTTGTCCGTCGAGTGTCATCGTAGATTCAACGAGATCATTAGCTTCTTCGGCCCCTTCTCTTTGTCCCAGCAAGTTCGCAAACCCAGCGGAATCCGGTGTCACAAGACCAGGGGCAAGGCCAATCCCAACAAGACCAGCCAGAGCACAAGTTGCTAGAACCAAAGACACTCTGCGGCGTGACTGAATACTCTTTTCAATAACCGCTATGAGTTGATCGAGAACGAGAGAGAGGGTCATTGTGGCAATACATCCGAAAATAACCCTCTGCCAATCACGTAACTGAAGACCGCTGAATATATAATTGCCGAGACTAGGCGCTCCAACTGGTGTTGAAAGTGTAGCTATGCCCACGACCCACACAGTGGCAGTACGGATACCCGCAAGAATCACTGGAAGCGCCAGTGGTAATTCGACCAACAAGAGTTGCTGAAGCGGCCGCATACCGACGGCTTTTGCAGCCTCACGCATCGCGGGGTCAACCGACTCTAAACCAACAATTGTATTTCGAATGATTGGCAAGATGCTGTAGACAAGAAGCGCAATAAATGCTGGCCAATAACCTATTGTGCCCCCTAGTAGTGCCACCATTATTGCAAGTAAGGCGATACTCGGTATTGTCTGAACAAGTGACACGAGCGACATCACCGGCCCGCGGATTGCCGCTGATTTTACGCAGAGTATTCCGAGCGGCACACTAATCAGCACACCGATAAAAATTGCTGGTACAGCGAGAGTTAGGTGACCTCCTAACAGATCAGGTAACTGTTCGAAGAGAAGTTGCAGCTTGGGTGTCATTGCGTGCCTTCGCCTGGTGCCGTTCGCATCAATGACTCAATAAAATCACTATGACGACGAGGTGTGTCAATTAATTGTGCTACGTAATCGTTCACGGGGTTTGTCAACAATTCGCGAGGACTCCCTACCTGTGCAACCTCCCCCTCATGCATGACTGCCACCCTATCCGATAGAAGAACGGCTTCTGACATGTCATGCGTCACAAGAACAACACTCAGTTGCAATTTTTTCTGCAGCGATCGAAACTCCTGCTGAAGTCCATCACGCGTGATCGGATCAAGCGCACCAAATGGCTCATCCATAAGGATTGCTCGCGGCTTTGACGCGAGTGCTCGTGCGAAACCTACACGCTGTTGCTGACCACCGGAAAGCTCTGCCGGCAGTCGATCTCGATACTCATCCGCAGGCAATTCAACCATCGTGAGTAATTCATCGACTCTTTTCGATACACATTCTGAAGCTTGGCTCAACAATCGAAGGGTCACCCCAACATTCTGCCCGACTGTCATATGAGGAAACAATCCTACGCCTTGAAAAGCATAACCAATTGAGCGTCTCAGAATAACTGGGTCACGATTTGTAACATCTTCACCCATGACCCGCACGGACCCTGAGGTCGGCTCGATCAGCCTATTAATCATCTTTAACGTCGTTGTCTTCCCACTTCCTGAACCTCCAACAATAGCGAGCACTTCGCCTTGAGCAACGGACAGGTTAACGGAGTCTACTGCGGGCTTCTTTGCGTTTCGAAAACACTTTGTAAGAGCAACGAGTTCTATCGCGGGAACATCCATGTTCATTGAACACCTCCTCGCAGAACGGTTCGTGTTTTCCGTTACTGGCGTGTCAGACAGAAAGCGGTCTCAAGTATGCAACAGCAAAATCTGCAGCATCATCTGTCCAGATTCGCTCCATCTCAAGACCACTTTGTCGAGCAAGTGTCTCAAATTCATCCGGAGTGTACTTGTGTGATTCCTCCATCCGAATGGCTTCACCTGCTTCGAACCGAACTGCTTCACCAGCCATTTCTACTGTGTGACTTTCGTCCACCCACAGACGACTCACAATTGCACCTTCATCCTCAACCCAATCAGCCCGAAAGGTGAATTTCTCACGATCAAGTGACACACGAAGTTCTTGGGCAAGGCGGTCAATCACATTATAATTAAATTCAGCAGTGACTCCCTCAGCATCGTTATAGGCAGCTTCCATCCGAGACGTGTCTTTTTTACAGTCAAATCCAACGACAACAGCGCCCTCAGCATTAAGCTGATCATCAACAGATTCTTCCCGTACCATCGATGCAAAGTTTTGAAGGAGCAGTGAGGCGTCGGAACGGCTGAAATTGCCTACTGTGGAACCAGGAAAGTAAATTGCTCTGTTTCGAACGACGGCTTCACAAGCCGGTATAGGATGCCCCTTTGTGAAATCCGCCCAAACTGGCAATACTTCAACATCATGCCTGTCAGCAATAGCCGTGGCCGATTCCAACAAGAAATCTCGGCTTATATCTACCGGGACATATGCTGCCGGATTTGGCATCGCCGACAACAGAAGATCTGTTTTGAGACTTGCGCCGCTACCTGGTTCAATAAGCATGCAGCCATTACCGAGTGTGTCACCAATTGCCCCCGAAATCTCCCGCATCAAAGCGAGTTCGGTACGCGTGATATAGTACTCATCAACCTCACAAATCTGTTCAAACAACATGCTGCCACGTTGATCGTAATGCAATTTTGCAGGGAGAGACTTCTCTTTCGCTGTTAAACCCTCCAGCACTTCCTCGATTAGGGGTCTTTGCTGAGGTGCGAATTCAATAAGCTGAAGTCCGTCTTGTACCGCTACCTGGTCCTGTTCCAACTGAGTTTCGAATATATTATCGACGGACACGTATACCCCATTCCTTAGGCTCGTTTCATGCACCAAATTCAGCGCACATCACTACAATATTGTACTAAAGCGTCCCTTAACGGGTTCGCTCTCTCCACGAACCCTACAGCCCAGTTGGCAAATGTTCAACTATTTTTCAAAGTTTCTTGCTTTTTTACGGGTAAAAGTGCGTTAATACGTTCTCGACCATAGGCTATTAGTCAGAAAAACCGTTATTCATAGGCTCCATCAGATGCGCAGTCGGCACTCCCAACGCTTTTACCAATTATATCAACAATTCCGTTCGCCTCGATTGTACATGATCTGGTTTGCACTCGCGCTATCTGCGTGTTCGCTGACATCTTTCACAACCACAGCAGCAGACACAAAGCCTCAGGAGGCAGCCACCGCCCAAGCTTCCACACCACCGCAGCAGGACAAACAAGAAAACAAGCAGGCTCCACCCTACAACGCAGACGCAGCGAAAAAAATATCCAACTCGCCTACGACTGATGCTGACAAAATTCGAGATGCCATTGAAACGGTCCGGACAGATAATTCTCTGCCAGAAGAAATACGAACCCGATGCCAAGAAGTGCTCACAAACACTCTAAAAGATATCGAATGCACAGCGCAAGACCAACAACTCATGGAGACACTTGCACAGGCAGCCAAGTCCTCTGAGCAAAGAAAGAAAGTGGCTGAACGTCTTGAAGATAAAACAATTGATGTCCCGCTTAACGGAGTGACAGCTGATAGCGATGTTACAAAAATTGAAGAAGTGCTAAGAACCCTCAACAAACAACTCTCATCAACAACCGCAGCAGCAAACAAAATCCAGCTACAGGTAAACGAACGCCGTACAGAAACAAAAGCTTTACCGACACTCATTTCTCAAACAGAAGAAGAGTTAGCAACACTTTCTGTCCCAGCGGAGACAGAAGGTGAAAATCCAGTGCTTACTGCAGCACTCAAACAAGCTACTCTTGCTAAAAGAGAGAAACTCGAAACCTTCCTCAAATTAGCCCAGCAAAAAATAACAACGTACGACGCTGAAGCAGCAGTCTTACCACTCGAGAAAACCAGTCTGGAGAAACGCGCGGCGGCAATTTCAAAAACAATTACGGAAGTCACAACATGGATCGCACGACGACATACCGATGAAATCAAATCGCAGATTGCTACGTATCGTGCAAGTGCACAAGAAAAAGACTTCAGCGACTCATATGATTTCGACAATTTCTTCAAACTACTCGACCAGTGGCCTCTCACGGTTGCAAACGCAGAGTCATGGAGCACGCAACTGCTCGCCCTTAAAGAAAAAGCCAAGCGTTTGCGCGCAGACATGCAGGAGACAACGTCACTAGTCGACTCCGACCGTGCAACAGGCTCAGGCTTAAGCCGCACAGCGGGCTACCTGCTACGCAGGAAGCATGTCATGCTCAACCGTGAACGCACGTACCTTAATCAGTCATATTCTCAGGGCTCAGCAGTCGACAACGCTCAGGATATCCTCGGTGACATCGACACCGAACTCGACAAAACAGAGCAGCAGTTATCGTTGGCTAACGATAATGAAAAAGTAGACACACTCAAAGCCAGGAAAAAAATCCTGAGCACGATGAGCATTGATATTGATCGCTGTCTCGTCGATATCCTTATTCCTTTTGGTGTAAGCCTCAGTCAGGCTTCTCACATAATCGACCAATACCAAAACCTCATAGACACAAATCTTCTTTGGGTACGTAGCGATAAACCAGTTCGACTCTCAGACATTAGTCGCCTCTATACAATTACGAAACGGTTCGAATCACAGCCCGTCGGCTCAATTGCAAAATCTTTTTGGGGCAATGTCACAGCCAGGCCCTTTCTCGCATTAGCTTTCCTATTGGCGACAGTAGCGATGGCGCTATGCTACCGAGTGTTCATCCGGCGAATTACTGCCATTAGTAGTTCGATCAATGGCTCAAACGCAATGCGTTTATGGCCAACACTTCAAGCAGTCTGCTTCACTGTGTGCGCTGCTCTTCCAGTATGGCTTGCACTTTCCGCCATGGCCTGGTTTCTGGGACGGTATGCTGAGCCAGAATCGACTGAGGCGTCAATTTCAAACGGGCTATGGGTTGCAGGACTTGTTTTTTTGCCACTTGAAATACTTCGGCAACTTATTCGGCCGCATGGCGTGGCAACTGCTCACTTTGGATGGCCCGAACTCGTTATTAAACCACTCGGACAAGCTGTGCGTCGCATTGGCTGGGTTGGCCTCACTCTTGTATTTCTTGCAACGTTCCTTTTGCTTGAACGATACGTACATCGAGAAATCTCTGCACTAGCCCGCATTGTCTTCGCAATCTTGATGCTTTTCATCGCAGGGACTCTCTGGAGACTTCTTGATACCAAATCGGGTGTCGTTGCAGGCCTGCGAGCAACGCAACCAGACAGCCTTATTGCGAAGCTCGAGTGGATTTGGCGGCCATTCATCATTGCAATTCCTGTTATTCTTGCAGGCCTTAGCCTATCTGGCTACGCGTATGCTGCGGGGCAACTAACAGTATCCCTGTATCAAACGATCTGGCTCGTGGTTGCTACCGCAGTGTTACAAGGTATCGCCGAACGATGGCTGCTCGTATCGAAAAGACGGATCGCGTTGCGGCAGCTTAAAGAGCAGGTAGCAATTAAAGAACAGGCGGAGGCGTCAGGTGCTGCAGCGGATCTTCTTGATGTCAATCAGATGAAGTTATCTGCTATCGACGAACAGACACATCGCCTTATTAATGCATCAGTCCTTCTCGTTCTCTTCTCTGGACTTCTCTGGATCTGGAGTCCCGTATTACCTGCTCTTTCATTCCTTGAATCCATCGTCCTTTGGCAGGAGCTAACGCCTGACGGCACAATTTCAAGTACCGTTACACTCAGTAATGTCCTTGTAGCATTACCGACCCTACTTATTACATTTGTACTTGTCCGTAATACACCCGGGCTCCTCGAGGCACTTATTCTTCAGAGACTGCCTCTCGATAATGCAGCGAGATATGCCCTGAACACTCTCATCAGCTATGTCTTTGCATTCTGCGGAGTGATCGTTGTTGCTGGGACATTAGGACTTCGCTGGAGCAGTGTGCAATGGCTCGCTGCAGGGCTTAGTGTCGGTCTTGGATTCGGACTTCAGGAAGTTGTTGCAAACTTCGTATGTGGATTAATCGTGCTCTTCGAACAGCCAATCCGAGTCGGTGATGTTGTCACCATTGATACAGTCACGGGAGTTGTATCGCGGATTCGAATGCGAGCTACAACAGTCACAACCTACGACCGCCAGGAATATGTCATACCAAATAAAGATCTGATTACCGGCCGTGTAATTAATTGGACCCTTTCAGATTCCGTGAACCGTTCGCTCGTACGAGTCGGTGTTGCATATGGAACAGATACAAGACGGGTAGGTGAAATCCTCAGAGAAATCTGTCGTAACACACCACACATCCTGAAAGAACCAGGTCCAATAGTGACTTTTGATGAATTCGGAGATTCGACACTAAACTTTGCCGTCCGCTTTTATCTCGCAACGCTCGATAATCGTTTTGCCACCGTCAACGAATTGCATAATGCAATCGCTGAACGTTTTGCTGAAGAAAACATCGAGATTGCCTTTCCGCAAATGGACGTGCATATGAAATCAGATGCATAACCATGACGAGCATCCTCATCTCTTGAAAACTAATCCCTCCAAGCGGAAGCCATTGCCTCGCCTAAATACACACCCTCTGTTTTGCACTTATGCCGCCCCATGACTCTGATAATTAAGGGTCTCATTATGAGTGTCTTGTTCCCAAGTATCGCTTCACACCAGTCACCGTCATAAAGCAACAAAGTTGCTGTTATTTTGTCAGATTCGAAAACGCTGACTACCTGCCCTGACCATTGATAGCCTGACCCGGCCACTGACTGCCTTCTGCACCTAATCACCCAGAATCCCAATGACGAAAACGCACCTACATGGTACTATTTATCTCATTAAATCCGGCGGAACCACGTCCTCGGCGTGAACCCTCCATAACCTTGACATCTTCATGAGAACATGATGCATACACGAAAAACCACGACATCGCGGATAGGACTCTTCACTGGCCTCGTCTGTCTGTCTCAAACAAGTCAATTATTCGCGTCGGAAAATGTTACATCGGCTCTCAATGGAGCAGACACCGCATGGATGATCGTGGCCACTGCACTTGTTCTTTTTATGACACTTCCTGGACTCGCACTATTTTATGGTGGGCTTGTTCGATCCAAAAATGTTCTTTCAGTACTTGTGCAGTGTTTTGCGCTTGCTGGAGTGATGACACTACTCTGGGTTGTCTATGGCTATAGCCTCGCGTTTACGAACGGTGGCGCACTACAGAAATACATTGGTGGCTTTGACAAAATCTTGCTCAAAGGCATTACGGTCGATAGCGTAAGTGGTACGATTCCAGAATCACTGTTTGCAGCGTTCCAAATGACATTTGCCATTATTACACCAGCTCTAATCGTAGGAGCATTTGCGGAGCGAATGAAATTCTCTGGAATGATGCTTTTTAGCATTCTCTGGTTTACGTTCTCGTACCTACCAATTTGTCATATGGCGTGGGCTGGCGAGGGTGCGTTATTTGCTGATTGGGGTGTCCTTGACTTTGCTGGAGGCACAGTCGTTCACGTCAACGCGGGTATTGCCGGCCTTGTAACATGCCTTCTTCTTGGACCTCGTAAGGGCTTTCCACGAGAGCCCATGCGTCCTCACAATCTGCCCTTCACTGTCATGGGTGCCGGCATGCTGTGGGTAGGATGGTTCGGATTTAATGCTGGCAGCGAATTAGCTGCTGACGGCACTGCCGCGATGGCACTCTTAGTCACGCATATCGCTGCGGCAACAGCTGCAACCGTCTGGATGCTCATCGAAGTATGGGCTCACGGCAAAGCATCGGCACTGGGCATCGCAACTGGTGCAGTTGCCGGCCTAGTAGCTATCACGCCAGCCAGTGGCACCGCAGGTCCACTTGGAGCCATCGCGCTGGGTGCAATTTCGTCATTGGTCTGCTATTACTTTGCTACCACCGTGAAACACAAATTCGGTTACGACGATAGCCTCGATGTTTTTGGTGTACATGGCGTCGGCGGTATTATTGGCGCAATTTTAACCGGTGTGTTTGCAGCTGAAGCCCTCGGTGGTTCCGGAATGGAACTTGCCATGTTGGACCAGGTCTGGGCCCAAACGAAAAGTGTCCTTGTCACAATTGTCTGGAGCGGCGTGGTCTCAATACTTGCCTTCATCCTTGTCAACAAACTTATCGGCATGAGGGTATCTCTTGAAACAGAACAGATGGGACTTGATCTGACAGAACATCAGGAACAGGCATACGACCTCGTCTAACCTTATTGAGAAAAGCCCGTCAATATTCTTCGTGATATCGACGGGCTTTTTTATGCATCGTTCGCAGAACAACTTCCACCAACACCCTCATTTTTTTATTCGGATGTTCTTAAACTCTGCCCACATGGGCTTCCCTTGGTGAAGCTGTAAGCCAACAACGCCTTTTTCCCGAACCGTCCCTGCGTCCAAATTCACAAAGTCGATAACCTGACGCCCGTTAAGAAAATGACGCACACGGTTACCCTCAGCGATGATCACGACGTCATTCCAGCCATCGAGATGAAATACTTTTTGAAATTGTCGTTCATCAATGAGCAGTGCCGTCACTGTCTTTTCGCCTTGTTTATTACGCTCACAGACCTCGCCGATATTGCACAACCGCTTCCCCTTCCCTTTTTCGTCATAAATAAATGATGATACATTTGGGAAACCAATTTCATTCCGAACTTCATGCTGGTACCCAGCGAGCACCCAGTTATTCTTCCGATCTGACAACCATTCTGATCGATACTGAATACCGGAATTATTTGTTGCATTACACCGGAAAGAGAGTCGCAACTCAAAGTCATCAAATTCTTCTGATGTGTCGCTATCGCCCTTAAAAATAAGAAATGTATTTCCTCTGGTGGATTCATCTTCGGTGGTTTCTCCATGAATGACTCCATCCCGAACACTCCAAAGACGTGCATCACCTGTCCATCCTGCGAGATCTTTTCCATTAAAAAGGGCCCTCATCCCTGGTGTCTCGGCCGGTGCCTCAACAACCTTGACTGACATCTCGTCTGCATGAATCTGAGCAATTCCACAAACGAATCCCAGAAAAACAAAAATACTGCCATAGCTTCGAACCATCGCGACCTCCTTAAAACAGTCATTTATTTTAACCTTATCAAGGTATGCTACATCTCTTCAGGACGAACCACACCCAACAGGCGCTAAGTTTACCTACGCGTCTTATATACGCCACGAGAAAAGTTCTATTGTGAACAATTCACCCTGGGACCTCACCCAATACAATGCCTTGTCCTTCTGGGACTTCTGCATCACCCAATTCAACAATGCAATTCATTCTGCGAAGCACCCGTTTCATATAGCGAATGTCAGTAGCGTTACAGGTAATGGATTTCCCCAGACACGTTCGGTTGTACTTCGCCAATTTAATGAAACACTTCCGGAGTTTACGTTTCATACAGATCTTCGCGCTCCAAAAATCAAAGACCTGCAGCATTGCAAGAATCTTTGCCTGCATTGGTATGATTCTTTGGCACGTGTTCAAATACGACTCAATGCTTTTGCTACAACCCACAATCAAAATGAACGTGCCAAGCAGGCGTGGCAAGACTCCCGCAACTCAAGCCGTGCATGCTACGGGACACCAAATCCACCAGGAGCCCACATGGACCAGTTTCCACCCGCTCCTCTCATACCAAAAACAGGTGACTCAAAAGGCTTCTCCCAATTTGTAGTTGTAGCATGCCAATTTGAAGAACTCGAAATCCTCACGCTTCACGCAACAGGACATCAGCGTGTTCTTCTCTCTGTTAAGAATAATCCAGTATCATGGTCCATTATTGCGCCCTAAAGGAAATCAAGAATATTCTTATGATGAAACTTGCACTACATTGGCAAATAGCCATTGGGATGACACTTGGTGCACTCATTGGCATCAGCCTGAATATCTACGGAGGAACACGAAAAACTGTTGTTCAGGAGGACAAACTCCCCACGACGCTTACGTCTCTTGAAATTTATGATTCATCAAACCACATCAAAATCGACTGGACCACAACCTCTGGTGAAAAACACTCCGCCATTGTTGATGGCACACGAAAGACTCCTGGGGCAGCTTCGACCGTAGACGAGCTTCGGCACACTCAGCCTGAGGCCGCTTCCTGGTTTCATCAATTTGGTCGTAGTACGGCCCGAGTAGTTGGTGAAACCTCTCAACTCATAGGAAATCTCTTTCTTAGACTTCTTCAAATGGTTGCTGTGCCACTAATTATTACTTCGCTCATTTGCGGGATCACAGGACTCGGCGATGCTGCGAGCCTCGGCAGCATGTTCCTTCGAACAATCCTTTATTACATCTGCACAAGTGCGGCGGCTATCACTATTGGGCTTATCGCAGTGAATGTTTTTCGGCCGGGAATTACCGGAGATGCCGCGTCGGCTGTCCAAGGTATAGAAACAGGTGGCCAGTCTCTTGGCACCCTGCTCTTCGATCAGGTTGAACGAATGATTCCAACAAATCCAATTGCTGCAATTGCGGACTCACATTTCCTTTCAATCATTTCGTTCACGCTGGCATTCTCGATCTTTGCCGTCATCGTAGGAGGAAAAACACTCAAAGCCGTTCGTGCAGCAGCAGAAGCTGGCTTTGAAGTCATGATGGCTATGACGATGGCCATAATTGCCTTGGCTCCTCTTGGGGTGTTATGCCTCATGCTTTTTGTAACCGCAACACAAGGTCCCGCTGTATTTAAATCACTCTTTTGGTATCTCCTGACTGTCATCGCAGCATTAATGACACATGCCCTGATTGTGCTACCACTCATTCTAAAATTTGTAGCCCGTCGTGATCCAATTGCATACGCAAAGGCACTCTCGCCAGCTCTTCTCACAGCCTTTAGTTCAGCGTCATCAAATGGCACCCTACCGCTCACCTTGGCCTGCGTCGAGAACAGAGCAGGAGTTGATAATCGCGTTTCCTCATTTGTGCTTCCGCTTGGTGCAACCATCAATATGGATGGTACCGCGCTGTATGAAGCCGTTGCAGTGCTTTTTATCGGCCAGCTTTATCATGGGGCAGTCCTGCCTTTGGAGCAGCAACTTATTGTTGCAATCACTGCTCTCCTTGCAAGCATCGGTGCTGCAGGTATTCCTCACGCAGGACTTGTTATGATGATTGTGATTCTGCAGGCAGTGGGGCTTCCCATCGAAATGCAGGGAATCATCCTAGCCGTCGATCGAGTATTAGACATGTTTCGCACAAGTGTGAATGTCTGGAGTGATTCCTGTGGCTGTGCAGTCGTAGCAGCACTCGAACAAGGTTCAGCCAAACCCGGCTCAGTCAAAACGACTTAATTTTTCAATACACCCACATTCATCTAAGGACTCTGTCATGGTTCGCCTTACTCTGGCTCTTCTCCGTCGCCTTACCGGTTTTTTTATCGGGGGTATCCTAGCAATCCTGCCGATTGTCATCACGGTCGCAGTTGTGGTCTGGGTCGTTGAATATATTGAATATATCTGTGGCCCCGAAACATTTATAGGTCGACAACTCACTGCGATTGGCATGCAAGTCGGCAAGGACGCTTCGACGCCATACTTCCTTGGCTGGTCAGTCGTCATTATTGTCGTGTTTGCGGTTGGCCTATTGGTAGAACTGGGAGCAAAAAAGTGGATTGGAAAAACTGTCGAAAGTGCATTTAAACGAATCCCACTCGTTGGCAGCATTTATAGTACGAGCCGGCAGATGATCGACATGATTGGCCCGAGTGAAAACGATGCCATGAAGGGCATGACACCGGTTTTTTGTTCCTTTGGCAAAGATTCACCATCCCGGGTATTGGCACTTCTCGTTTCTCCCGAGCGATATAGTGTGCTTGAACGCGATCACCTGATTGTCATCATTCCGACTGCTCCAGTTCCCTTTGGTGGCGCTATGATGTTTGTACCAGTTGAAAACGTTGTTCCCGCCGGCATGTCAATCGATGGACTCATGAGCATGTATCTCTCTATGGGGGCTACAGCTGGGCAATTTATGAAAAAAAATGACGCCACCCAATGACATCGCACACAATCTCACGCGCAGTTACCTGTTTCGTTCTAGCTTGTAGTACTGGGTGTAGTTGCACCGCAAATGAGGAAGAAATAACTATGCAAGGAACCGTTGGTACACAAGCACCAGATGTCTCCCTTCAATTACACGCCGGAAACGTTGTCAAGCTTTCGGATTTTCAGGGAAAGCAATCTGTAGTGTTGTTTTTTTATCCGAAAGACAACACTCCAGTATGCACTGCCGAGGCCTGCTCATTTCGTGACGCATACTCAGACTTCAAAAGCTTAGACGCCGTAATCATTGGCATAAGTAGCGATACTCCAGAAAGCCATAAAGGTTTTGCCGAGAAGCACACCCTACCTTTCCCACTTGCCAGTGACCCTCACGGCGAGCTTCGAAAAGCCTTTCAGGTGCCGCGAACCCTTGGCATAATGCCCGGCCGCACCACGTTTGTGATCGACCGATCAGGAATCATTCGCCTTGCGTTTTCAGCACAGTTTTCTGCGGCAAAACATGTTGAGAAAGCAAGAGATACCCTAAGAAGCATCCACTCACACGACTAACACTGCTATGCCCATATTCGATTTCACATTCGAAGTACCTGCCCCGCTCCATGTTGTTCAGGAATTTCACCATAGCACGTCTGCTCTAAAGCGGTTAACTCCACCGCCAACACTTGTGAAGATTCACTCAATTGAGCCGCTTGCCGAAGGATCAGTTTCACGATTCACCCTGTGGGTCGGCCCACTACCTTTGAACTGGACTGCAATCCATAAACATGTTTCTGGCAATGGCTTTACTGACGTACAGCAAAGTGGTCCTGCAGAAAAATGGGAGCATACCCATACCTTTACGGAACTCGATGCGGACAATACAAGAGTGAACGAGCATATCGAATACGAACATAAAAAAGGTTTCTGGGGAGTTGTGACGCGACTCCTTTTCTCTTATCCCAATTTGTACTTTATGTTTTGCTATCGTCGTTGGATCACCCGAAGAGCCTGCCATAAAGCAGCCACAGAAAGCAAATAATCTCACACGATCCGGAAATGACCGAAAACGGTTTTTTACAATACCATGCAGCCCGACTGGGATCAGCGTTATCGTCAAGGCAACACACCCTGGGACAAGGGCTTTGCATCACCACCACTTATTGAGTGGCTTAAGTTTAATCAGCAACGAATGACGGGCAGGGTTCTCGTTCCTGGATGCGGCACAGGCCATGACGTACGAGCGATTGCCAATGCTGAGCCAACATCAGCACCTCTTGGAATTGATATTTCTAGAACTGCCATCACAACGTGTCAGCAAAACAAATCGTACGACAACGAGCAGTACCAGCAGGCAGATCTCTTTTTATTGCCCCAACAATATCACAAAGCCTTTGACTGGGTTTGGGAACACACCTGCTATTGTGCAATCGATCCTTCTGAACGACCCAAGTACGTTTCAGCAATTGCTTCCACTCTCAAGCCAGCAGGCATATTTCTTGGCGTCTTTTACTTGAACCCACAAAGCGATGCGACTGCACCGCCTGACGGCCCACCTCACGGCACAAGTATTCAAGAAGTGGAGACACTTTTCCTTGCTGACAATGGTTTTGTTCTTGAAAGCTCGAAAACGCCAAATGCATGGTATCCGGGGAGGAAAGGCCGAGAACACATCATGCAATTCCGCCGGCTCTGATTCCCAACGAACAGCTTAAAAAAACTATTTTCCAGCAGAAATCTGCTTCATCTGTACTGCCGGCGAAGATCACAGTATCCACAATATCAAGTCTGCTGCTACTATTCAGAAGTCGGGCTTACGTGCTCGACGAACGAGTTTTCTGGCTTGCCAGAATGGTCCGCTCGGCGGCAGTCAGTGCAGTGGTTGCGACTGCTGAGAGTCTCGTAGTAAAGGAGGTGATCCAGTGACGTATGGTGACTGTACAGGTGAATGTTCGGGTGGGTTTTCCTACTGAACAATCCGCCTGGTTGACAGCTGGATATCTCCGGGTATTTCCAGCCTCTCAACGGCATTCATTTATGAAACTGCCGCTCCATTTTTTTGGGGCGGCAGTTTTTTTCACTGTATAGTCTAGGGCATGACACCACAGCCCCTAGCCACTAGTACAGCAAAACGCAACGTTCGTCTTTTCATGGCGTTTCGCATCCTTTTCAACATCCGTTTTTACTATCCCGTTTTTATGGTGATGTTTCTGCGGTATGGGATCACTCTCGAACAGTTTGGCTTACTCAATGCAGTGTGGGCCGTCGTTATTGTTTTGCTTGAGGTTCCATCTGGGGCACTCGCAGACATTCTGGGTAGAAAAGCACTTCTTGTCGCCGCGGCGATCATGATGACGATCGAGATGCTTCTTCTCGCGGTTGTTCCAATTGGTTCCGCTTGGGTGTTCCCTGCCCTCCTCCTTAACCGGGTTCTCAGCGGTGCAGCAGAAGCCTTTGCGTCGGGAGCTGACGAGGCACTTGCTTTTGATTCCTTGAAGGCTGTTGGAAAAGATGGAGACTGGCCACGGGTACTCGAACGACTCATGCAAGTCGGTGGACTGGCTACGATCGTTGCAATGGTAACCGGCTCTCTGGTTTACAGCCCAGATCTCATTCAGGAAGCGAGCGACTGGGCAGGCTACAACGCTTCAATAACCCTCGACGATACCTTCCGTTTGCCCGTATGGCTTACATTCTTCTCCGGCTGCGGTGCCATCCTTGTGACCCTTGCAATGCGTGAATTACCACGCGAAGAATCTGCGAAGCATGTGACTCTGCTCGACCCCTTCAAACAAACATTCAAGACTGGGCGATGGATTCTCACAAACCCGATGGTGCTTATTGTCATCGCTGCCGGTGTTCTCTTTGATCAACCTATTCGCCAATTGCTCGTGGTTTCGAGTCAGCTTTATGCACGGATCGACATACCAGTTTTGTACTTCGGCGTGATCAGTGCTGGCACCGCAGTCATAGGACTTCTTGCCGCTTCACCTATGCGACGTCTTGCGACTAGCCAGTCACCGAAAGCAAATTTTCGACTGATTTTCACGACTGTCATTATTGGTCTTTCTGGGACCGCACTCCTTATTCCTTGGTGGGGCGTGGGGTTTTTCATGCTTCTTTCACTCTCCATGCGTCTTCTTATGTTTCTGCAGAGCCACTACCTAAACCAATTGGTTGACTCGAAACACCGCGCAACGGTCTTGAGCTTTCGAGGCCTTGCTGTGAATGTCAGCTATGGGATTATGAGCATTGCATTTGCTCTCACCGTAACAGCGGTGGAACAGGCAGACCCAACAACCACACAAGAAGCGGCTTTTGATTGGGTTGTTCGGCTCCTTCCGTGGTATTTCCTTTTTACCACGTTGCTCTTTACAGGCTGGGCAATCAGAAAAGCAAGCAATGACTCTCGGCTTAGTACGCCTGACGGATTCGCGAATTCTACTGATTCGTCCACCGACATTCGTAAACCATTCCCTCCTTCGGCGTGATCACTGACCAGCCAATAAGTGAACCGAACGGATGGTCAATGGCAAATCGCGGATCCATAGGAATCGGTGGTGATGACTTATCAGCAGGATATCGGACGAGCCTGTACGTTGAATATGGCATGTCCTCAGGAAAGAGTAGCCAGGACGTCAGCAGTTCAGTGCGTTTATTCACAAAAAATGGAAGATGCCCGGTCATCGTGACAGGAACTGTCGCAGTCGTCATCGCCTGGAGCGTAACCCGCTCACCAATTGGCACGCTCGAAAGATCAAAGATGACTTCATGCTGCGCATGCATTGGCCCAAGTTCCTCGTCACCTTCTCCTCGAACAACTCGCCTAAAATCACCCTGTGGCTGGTTTGAGGGCTGACGAATCTCAGTAACATTCATTGGAAAGATTCCCGTGAACACAACACGCCGATCACCCGCATAGTCTTCGTTAAAGCGTACAACGATTCTGTCCCATGCAGTGACAGTACCACGCGCCGACTCATCAGCTCCATTCGGATCAAACTGACGGAGATCAAAGATTCTGCTTTGTGACAGAATTTCAACACCTTTCAATTGCGGTGATGCGGGGCCTACGAGGTCACCTAGTGGAGCTACCTCCCAATCTTGAGTCGCGGTTCCTTCTACAAGATCGAGTATCTGTCGGATATCCGGATCACCGAGTGCAATCGAGTCAATCATTGTAGTGAGTAATTCGGTATGCTTGCGTAATCTGTAGATATACACAGGACCACAGACAAACAATACGAATGCAATCGCGACAAAAACATAGCTTGGCCAATCTTTAAAGTCGAAGAGTGTTGACCAAACTTTCCGATAGCTGGACGTCCGCAGTTGGCGCGAATTTTCAGTTGCTATTGAAGGACCTCGCTCAGAGGCAAGATCACTTCCTACATCTTCTGTTTGTAACCGCTGTGTTTCTGGACATGGGTTCCACGGAATCAAACTGTTATCTTCATCACCGCCAAGACCAATTTCACTACAGACTTTTTTGGTAACTTCAAATCCATGACGAACCAACGCATTCACTTCATAATCTGAAAACCTGTCGAGATCCGTACGAATTGACTGTACTTCCGACTGAATCACAGGATGCTGGGCTGTTGGATCTTCTTCTTGTGAAATGACGTCAGTGATTGGGAGAAATGAAAACCCTGCCTGCTGGCCAAAATTTTCACGTTCAAGCTGCCAGACTCTATCCCAAAGAATGTCAGATGCTCGAATAGATTGACCAACAAAGCCTAAAGACTGATCTCCAAGAATCTGAAAAGGCTTTCCAGCATCACTCACAAGAACCCGATCAAAAGCGCCCACCTCAGCTGCAAGCCATGCAAATGCACGCGTACCGAGATTGTCATATACACCACCATCAGTAAATGACTCGGTCGGAAACTGCCCTTCTCTTACACCCAGATCCATCGCCGATATTTCAACCGGTGGAAAAAAACCTGGGAATGCAGATGATGCACCTACCACTCGTGGCAATGTCGCCATCTGACCTGGAATATGACGAAATTCAAAATTGTGATCACTGTTTCGTTGCTGGATATAGAGACCGTTTTTATTAAACACAGACAACACACCGTCGCTTACATTCGTTGCAAGAATATGTAGCCGAGGCAAATCAGGAAGTTCGTACAAACAGGTATCACCGTACAGCATATCCCGATAATAACGCTCAAGAACCGCGTTCGGAGTGAGATAATTTATCTCACGACGGGCCAGTTTTCCGAACATCCGAAGGCTATAGATGAATGGCAAACGCCTGACGATATGGTTCCGCACGTCAAACTGCACGAAATCAATAATTTCAGCTGCTGCTGCTGCAAACTCATCATCGTCACCTGTGTACTTCTCCCAATTCAATACAAGATGTGCGGCGAGTATTGAGCCACCAGAGACCGAGGCGATATCACTGACTTCTTCCAGCTTGCCCGTATCTCTGAGATACCGAATCACTCCAAGATGGTAGAGCGTTGCACGAAAACCCCCACCTGATAAAGCCAGTCCGAGTTTTGGCATGGTGGTAAATTCTCCATCGAATGGTTTTGAAGCAATAATTCGTGGCTAAGAGCCGGCTATAGTAATTTACGCCACGACTTTAACGACTAGGCAAACTTTTCAGCAGTACTTACTGCGAACGCCTCGCTGACGGACGGCCTGTAGGGATCGTACTGATTCTCGGCCCAGACCGGTAACTCCTGACATAAGCTGACCCGCCTGCCATACTCCTCAAAGTTCTGACCGTTGGGGAATACACCGAGCCTGTAGGCCTCAGAGAATTACAGTGAGTCAATACACGGAGTCATTTGCAGATGAACACAATAAAAAGACAAGCAACCGCCTCTTTCAATCAGTCTCACCTTTGCAGTCAGCCTCAAGGGGCCTGCTCTGTATTCATACTGATCTCTTGGATTTGTCTACTCATGCCTGCAACAGCTGAAGAATATTTACCAGGTATCAAATGGGATGAACCACAATACGTCACACCGGGCGAACCGCATCAAAACGCTCCCAGCGATGCAACCATACTATTCGATGGCTCTAATACGCACGCGTGGAACAACGCTGCCACATGGATAATCGAGAATGGCTGTCTGGTTGTTGGAAAAGGAATGATTCACACAAAAGACACTTTTGGTGATTGCCAGTTGCACCTCGAATGGTCGAGCCCAGTTCCCGCAGATGGTACCGGACAAGGCCGCGGAAACAGTGGTGTTTTTTTTGGCCCTTATGAGATTCAGGTGCTTGATTCATACAACAACAAAACATATTTCGATGGGCAAGCTGCTGCAATCTACAAACAGACTCCGCCCCTTGTGAACGCTACGAAAAAACCCGGAGAGTGGAACACCTATGACATCATCTGGAGCACCCCTCGTTTTGACAAAGCCGGCCAGCTCACTGAACCAGCAACCGTGACCGTGCTACACAACGGTATACTCGTACAGAATCACTTCGAACTGCTCGGTGATACTCCGTTCAACCGTCCCCCTCGGTACATCGCACATCCACCAGACCTACCGATCCGGCTTCAGGACCATAGAAATCCGGTACGTTTTCGAAATATCTGGGTACGAAAAATACGCCCTATACGCGGAAAACAAACCCACCAACCATCGTTGAGAGATGGCCAAAAGGTAACGCCGCTTCACCAAACCGGAAAAAATTAAAGAAAAACGTCGCACGCCTGGGGAATATAGGCAAAGATTGCAGGTAGTAGTGTGTCCCCGAAGTCCCTGCGCGAAAATCAACCGAGATGCCAAATTCGAAGAGCTTGTCTCGAAAACGGCTGCAAATAGCCGCTGGATGCTCCATAACTGTGTGTTGTGCCCTCTGGTATTTCAGCGGACTTTCGATTCTTGCTCGAAAACCAATTCTGGTTGGTGTGCTTCATTCACAGACGGGCCCTATTGCTGTTAGTGAATCTGCAATGATTGACGCGGAACGACTGGCATTTGAAGAGATCAATGCGGCTGGCGGACTCCTTGGGCGAAAGATCCGATGGGTCATTGCTGACGGTGCATCAGACTGGCCGACATTTGCTCGAGAAGCAGATCGGCTTATCAATAACGAAAACGTCAGTATTCTTTTTGGCTGCTGGACAAGCGCAAGTCGAAAAAGCGTCTTACCAGTTCTCGTTGAGTCAGATCATCTTCTCATCTATCCAATGGCATACGAAGGACTCGAGACCTGCCCAAATGTCATTTATACCGGTGCCGCACCAAATCAGCAGATAACTCCAGCTGTTCAGTGGTGTCATGGTGAACTGAATGCTCGCAGGTTTTTCTTGCTTGGATCCGACTACATCTGGCCTCACTGTGTCAATGCAATCATTTCAGATCAACTCATGGGGCTCGATGTTGAAAAAGTAGCTGAAAAATATGTTCCCTTCGGTAGCACTGACCTTAAATCTTATGTTCAAGAGATTGTCGACACACAACCTGATGTCATTCTCTGTTCTGTCGTTGGAGATTCAGCGATAGCTTTTTTCCGTGAGCTCCGTGAAGCTGGTATCTCACCAGACGATATACCTGTAGTGACATTTGCAATAGCTGAAGATGAGCTACGGGCTACGGACCATACTGATATGGTTGGTCACTATGCAGCGTGGAACTACTTTCAGTCAATTGATACTGATGTAAACAAAAAATTCGTGGCTGCATTCAAAAAGCGTTATGGAGCGGATCGTGTAACAAGCGACGTTATTGCTGCTGCCTACAACAGCGTGTATCTGTGGGCGAACGCCGTTCGGGAAAGCGGTAACACTGATGTGCAACAAGTGCGTAATGCCCTGAGACAACAGAGCCTCAATGCTCCTGAAGGCATCATAGCCGTCGACCCAGCTACACAACATACATGGCGTCCGGTCTACATTGCGAAAATTCAAAAAACTGGCCAGTTTGATATTGTTTGGAACAGTAACGGCTCAGTACGACCTGTCCCCTATCCCATTACACGTTCAAAATCTGACTGGAACGCATTTGTCAGCGACCTATACCAACGCTGGGGAGGCTGGGCTAACACCGCAACTACAACCCCCAAGGAGGCTGCAACAGATGACTAATGCACCTCCATCACAACCGGTTGAGAAAAAGCGACAGCGACTCGCACGTCGGCTTTTATTTTGGTTCCTGCTTATGTCGCTGTTGCCCTGTGGACTGCTTACGGCAATTACAACCAGCCTCGCAAACCGAGCCCTCCAATCTTCTGTTCAAGACCGTCTCCTACAAATTGCGTCTGCACGTTCCACCCAACTTGAGTCCTATGCGGCCGAACGAGTACGTGATGGCACAACGCTTTCTAGGACGCCGGCAGTCGTAGCCGCCATGGCTTCCTTTCGAAAAGCTGAGCCTTCTGTTTCTGAAACCGAAAAAATGTCTGGTGATGATACATCGTCCGCATTGTACCTACGTGAAGCTACTAGCTCTCTGGGCTACCAGAGCCTTTTGCTCATTGATATCCAAGGCACTGTTCTTTACTCCTCATCTGAGAGGCTCCTACCTGGATTATCTCTCACCTCTGACTCACTACGCGATACAGATCTTGCAAAAGGTTTCGATCGATCTCGCACACTTCTACAATCTGAACTTTGTCGATTCAGCCCATTTGGAAATTCCGCAGACCCGGTCTCCTTTGTCACCGCCCCAATATTTAAAAATGACAAGGTCATCGGAGTATTAGCACTCGAACTAAGTATTGAACGTGTCTGGCAAATTCTTAGCGACACAACCGGACTTGGTGCCACTGGAGAAATTCTTGCTGCCGAACGTATTGATAATATGGCGCGAGTCACGAGCCCACTCCGCCATCAACTCGATGCGGCCTTTCAACTCACCATACCACTCTCTGCAGACAAAGCCGTAGCTGCACGATACGCATCGAGTGGCACACGAGGATATGCCGTTTTCCCTGATTACAGGCAAGAAGAAGTTGCCGCGGCATGGTGTTACCTTCCAAGCTTTGGGTGGGGGCTTGTCGCAAAACAAGACACGAGTGAAGCATTTGCACTGCTCCGTTTTCAACAACTCCTGATCGCCGGTCTGGTATGTGGCACAGTTCTACTAGTGATTATCGTAGCGCTTTTTGTTGCGAAAAGTATCAGCATGCCTATTCAAAGAGCAATCAGCATGTCCCGGAAGGTGGCAACCGGTGACCTACGAGGAAATGTTTCGGTCTTCTCTCGGGACGAAACTGCAATTCTTTTGGAGTCTCTTCAAACAATGACCAACGATCTACGTTCTTTGATAGGTCGCGTTCAAAACTCGAGTGACACGTTAACCAATACCTCTTCGAAACTCCAAGCCACGGGCACCGATCAAAAACAGGTTATTCAACGTCTCGGAGACTCTACTACCCAAACCGTTGCCGCTGTCGAAGAGATCACTGTTACCGGCAAAGAACTTACACAGACCATGGTGGCTGTAAATGAGATGGCCGGCAAGACTGGTGCGATGGCTATTGAGGGGCGTGAAAATCTCTCAAGCATGGATGCTACGATGAGAAAGCTGGCCGATAGCACTGATTCATTTGGTTCTCGCCTTGCGGTAATTAATGAACGGGCCACAACGATCAATCTTGCCGTGACAACCATTGCAAAAGTGGCCGACCAGACAAACCTTCTCTCAATTAACGCAGCGATTGAAGCAGAAAAAGCCGGAGAGTACGGACTAGGGTTCCTTGTCATTGCACGCGAGATACGACGGCTTGCAGACCAGACCGCAGTTGCATCATTAGAAATCGAACAGGTTGTCAAAGAAATGCAGCTCAGTGTTTCATCTGGCGTAATGGAAATGGATGCCTTTACTAAAAGTGTAGAAAATGGTGCAGTTGAAATTGGTGCTGTCTCCCGACAACTTTCAGAAATCATCACTTCGGTAAAAGGGATTTCTGAGCGTTTTGAGCAGGTTGCTGAAGGGATGCAGGCTCAAAGCGAAGGTGCTGAACAGATTCGAATTGCAATGACACACCTCGCAAAAAGTGTTTCTGAGAGTGAATCTGCACTCGACTCGTTCCAGAACGCAACCACGGATATTCAGCAGTCTGCCACCGATCTCCATGGAGAGATTACGCGCTTCAAGCTTTAATGCATGGGTTTTTACCAACAGCGTCACATGGTGTATTGTGGTAGGCATTGAGTTCCACACTTTCACTCTGGAGATACGTTCGCCATGTCACGTACGTTGCTTGCATTTTTTGCGTCCACCCTACTCTGTTCCACTGTTTATGCACACTGTCAGGTTCCATGTGGAATCTATGGTGACCAATTAAGATTTGAGCAAATGCTCGAAGACACCAAGACAATTACGAAAGCACAGGGACAGATCAATGAACTTGCCCAGGCTGCAAAAAGTGGCCAAGACCATAATCAGCTTGCGCGCTGGGTTGTTACCAAAGAAACTCATGCTGGGTCAATTCAAAGCACCATTGCCGACTACTTCTTAGCCCAACGGATCAAGCCCGATCCCAACCCTGGTTATACTAACCAACTCAAAGCAGCACATGCCGTGACTGTTGCCGCGATGAAGTGCAAGCAATCAACTGACGGAGCAACGGCTGCTGCGCTTGAAAAAGCCATTCATGACTTGTACCGCGCCTACGAAGGCAAAGAGCCTGACCTGCACTAAAAGCAGGTCAACCTTAGCTTTTGCCACCTATACAGATGTCCGTACCCTTACGTATAACCGAAAGGGTACGGACGATGGTGGAATACGCTATGAGAGCAGAATGCATCTCTTGGCTTTTACAAACACAACTGCCAATTGCATCTAGTGGCTCAAACATTGTGATCGATACTGCGGCTAATGTCACCGTAACACTTTTTTCTGTGAACGAATTCGCCGGCTTGGCAGGTTACCGTTTTGTCAGTAACAAATTGATCACTAGTTTGCAGTACAAAGAAAAGGCTCATGAAAGAATTTTGTCTATTATTTAGCCATTGCAAGCGGCCAGTAGAATATTTGCTTGTTTTTCTTGTAAGGCCAGAATAGTGTAAAATAAGTGGCAGATTGTTTATCCCGAAGTCCGTGAATGCTCATGCGATATCCTCTAGTATTCCTACTGCTTGCCGCTTTCATCCCAATATCTGTTCTGGGCCATGCAGGGTTTCAATTTTTTGGCATTCATTCTCATTGTAATTGCCAGACTGCTCATCAAAGTAGCTCTAACAACTATGGGAAATCCTGTCAGCATCGCAATCACAGCCACAACCATGGTGACGCACACACGGACACCACCCAACATTGCCCCTCACACAATTCATCGAATCCCCTCTCTTCTTCTAGTGAATCACAAGATTGTGTCCTCTGCCAGTTCCTGAGACATGCAAAACCACAAGTCAGTCTCATAAACATTCCTGATTCTGTGTCCTCTCTTGTGTCCCAAAGGTTGATCTTTTTGAATGACGTTCTTGTCGTCTTCGATCATTCCCTACGACCAATCCCTCGTGGCCCGCCTGCTCACGTCTCATAGCAGCGACTGCACTAAGACGATTTACAGTTCCTGCACTGTGCGATAGTGTGAGTCGTTTCACTGCAATAAGGCTTCAGTCATTCCATATCAACATGTGGCGGCATGACAGTGTCACCTCCCATGGATTGGAAAACCGATCTGAGTAAATCAGCCCCTACGAAGCACCTCTAACCGAGTGCACTAGGATTTACCAGTAAACTTGTTCGGGAAAGATGTCATGGTGAATACTAAAAATTCAACACTCCCAATGCCACGCCACTCAAGGGCTTACTATTGGATCAGTTCACACAATTGGTGCGGATTTGCAGACCCTCTTGTCGCTGCAATAAAAACTCCTCTGGGAGCGCTGAGTGCTGCTTTCATTATTGTTCTCATGCTCGGTTTCGCGGTGGGAACAAGTATGTTTTGGGCAGCGGGTACAATTTTCTTCATTGGTTTAGTTGGAACACTTTGGCCAACTCTCACGATCCGAGGCCTCCGGGGCGAATTAGAATTTGAACGTCGCAGGGTAACCGAACGAGAGCCTGTTCAAACAAAGTTAACACTTGAGAACCGTTGGCCCTGGCCAACATGGGGAATCATGTGCAGACGCGACCTTTCTGAACCAGAGCCTGCCGCTTGCGGCGGCCTACCGGCGGCTAGCAAAACAACATTTACATCTTTATTTACCCCGCTGACCCGAGGAGTTTACCCTAAGCAAAAATGTCTCATTTCCACCGGGTTCCCATTTGGAATATGCAATCGTGCACGCCCAACAAAGATCAGAAATAGGCTCATCGTCTGGCCGCGAACGGTACAGTTAAAAAGTTTGCTTGACAGTGCCGAAACAAGGCCATCCGATGATCGATTTACGGATGCCCGTTGTGGTGAATCCGGCGACGTTCTAGGAACTCGACCTTTTCGTAATGGTGACTCCCTTCGTCGTATTCATTGGCCACAAACTGCAAGGACCGGCACTCTTGTAGTCTGTGAACGTCAGGCAACGGCAACCTCTGCCATTCGAATTGTGTTCGATACGGACCCCGCAGTTCATGAAACAATGAACGGTGAAAGTAGTCTTGAGTGGACTATTCGAATTGCGGCAAGTATTGCCGTGTCGTACCAGAGTAAACAAGCCGCTGTTGAATGCTGTTTTCGTGAACGTTGTATTAAACTTGGACACGGAACCAGTGGGATCGTTCGGTTTTTTGATCAGTTATCGAACCTTGAATCTGTTGCATATGACACGCCAGCAGACAATCCTCGCTCCCAAGGAAATCCGACACCGTCTCCCAAGAAAAATCGTTCGGACTGTGGTGTTTTTGAGGTACGAATCACAACACAAAAAGGACTCCAACAAGTCTCTGAACGACGATCAATTCAGGGTGATCAGTTATGCATTGTGCTTTCCAATGAACACAGTGACGAATCTACTTTTATAAAACATACAAAATTTGGAAGGACAATTTGGATCCGACAAGCTGACGATCCTTTATTAGCTTTCCAAAACTCATGGGAAAAACTCTGCCATGTTGGCTAAACCACACCCACATTCGGAAGAGAATAAGAAGGTGCCCCAGAGGCTTCCTCGAAGGGGATTGTCTGGCTGGCTCTGTATTGCAATGGCGATAATTGCATCTGCTGCTGTAGATGCTGCTGGCTTTGGATTCGTGGTCCCACCAGAACCAAATACTTTCTGGACAACCTCTTTAACACTTGCAGCTATTACCATCGTGCTATCAGAAGGTGTGCGGCGACTCGCACCAGGCATTGGAAGTACGAATAACTCGCGTCGTTTGTGGGCTATGGGCATCACAGCCATTGGATTCTGCATAGAGATGCCATTGCGAATTTACTTAGAAGCACCTCACTTGATGGACTCTTTGCTCCTCACACTCCTCCGAAATGCAATCATTGGACTCGCAACATTATCACATCACCCTCTTAATCAGGGGCCATCAGCTGCACTTAGTACATTTGTATTTGTCTTTTCTTCTGCATGCTTCGACTCTTCAATCACAACATTACCCTACTGCAACGCGCTTTCGATCGCATTCGCGATTACCTCGATTAGCTGGCTTGGTGCACGATATTGGGAACGTCTCAATATCACACTGACGTCTACTGTCGTTCACCGGAAACGCCCTTGGTGGACAGCGCTGCTGGCAATTCCATTAGCCTTGCCACTCCTGCTGCCCGTAGCGGGTGGCCGACTTATTGAAACAGAGGGATGGCTACCAACATCAGGCGGTGGCGATGACGCATCACCGATGGCACGCGATGGAATTGGAGACGGTGACCTTCTTGTTGCAGGCTTGGATAACATTCGTAGCTTTGCACCGATCGAAAACGCTCCTTTTGCAGCTTCGCATGACCCGACACTCTATGACGTTTTCGACGAAAGCTACAATGAAGCGGTTTTTACAAAGAAAAAACGACAAAAAGTTATTAGCCTTGCGCCGGAGATTCAGGCCCTCGCTGAAAATCACAGAATGGCACAGAGCAAAAAAGGATCACGTGAATTCTCAACGGTTCGTCGGCCCGGGAAAGCAAAAACAAAAGCAATATCCAGCATTGACAGCGACGCTCTAATTTACCTTCGAGGCCGCCTTCCTCTCCACCTAAAACTCGAATCATTCGATATCTATGATGGAACGTCTTGGTCCGAAGAACCCTCGGCCGAAATCGTACCAGAGTTGAGTCTTGAGACCATCGCTGACCGCCCATGGCTCCGAGTTGGTGTTCAAACAAAAATAAATGACCCACACGCAGACACAGAAGTACATGCAATTAAGGTCATTAATCTGAAAACCAACCGGGTGCCGACCCCAATTCAACTTACGGGTGTATCTATCGACAAACTGAATCGGGCCGACTTTTTTCGATGGGAACAACCTGGAATCATTGGCGTTGACAGAGACAGCCTGCCAGAACTTACGACTCTGCACGTTCAATCTCGAGTTGTTGATGTTCGAAAGTTGAAGGACAAAGACTACTCTGGGATTTTTTCCCAACCCCAATACCGTCAAGTTGATGACGGTGAGTCCTCTCTTCGTGTGCGCAGATTAGCGCGACGATTGACATTTGGGAAACAAAGAGGCTGGCAACAAATTGACGCAATTATGAATCATCTTCGTCAAGATTACACACTTGACGACGACGCCCGCGCGACTGGAAATACCGGACACACAGTTGAGGAGTTCCTCTTCGAGACAAAACGCGGACCTGATTATCTTTTTGCGACGTCTGCCGTATGGCTGCTACGTTCACTCGATTATCCCGCGAGATTCGTTAGTGGATTCTACGCAAGCCCAGATCGATATGACGTGAGAAGTGGTCTGACCCCAATTCTGTCGGAAGATGTTCACTGCTGGGCGGAGGTCCTCGTCCAACGTGATAATTGGGTCACGCTGGAGCCGACCCCAGGCTATAGGGTTCTTGCACCACCACTCAGTCTCATGGAACGAATGGCGAAGATTATAGGCCTCATCTACAGACGGATGCTACGACATCCTCTCCTTACCGGAGGCCTCTTTTTTGTAATTACAATGTGCCTTTTGTTTCGGCGACGGATCATGGACGTTATTGATGTTTCCTTCCTGCGTCTCCGAGCATTCTGGAACAAAAGCTGGCATACACTTCATACCATGCGCACCATTGATCGACGCTGCCAACGCGTCGGCTTGCGTCGACCAAAAGGAATGTCTCCGCGTCGTTGGCTACAAGTTCTGGCTGACCAAATCAACATTCAACGAGGATCACCTCATTTCCCAAAAAAAGCCGTCCACGCGGCGACTGAACCATTCCTACACAGGGTAGAATGTGACCTTTACGACCCCGCTAACAAGCAATTGACACAACAATCATTACAACCAATATGTAATGCCGCACTGGCAGTATGGTCATGGAGCAACCTCGTGGCAATTGACCGACGCTCAGCACACACTACGAAACCACATTCTTCATTCCAACAACCTCATCACGAACGAGTTTAAAAATGAATGTCGCAACCAGCAAACCCTCTAGCACGCCGAGCACCTTATCGGTTGAGTCAAGCCTCGACAGTGGGTTGCAAAAAATTGATCAGATACGAACCCGTCTTGAAGACTCACTGAAGGGGAAACAAGATGTGATTCAGCAGGTCCTCGTCTGCGTGCTAGCGCGAGGCCACTTACTACTTGAAGACAGACCGGGGCTCGGGAAAACCACACTTGCAAAGGCCTTGGCTGACTCCGTCGGCGGCCGTTTCAGCAGGCTCCAATGCACTCCTGATTTGCTCCCGAGTGACATCACAGGATTTAACATTTTCAACGCTGACACGAAAAACTTTGAGTTTCGGCCTGGCCCTGTCTTCTCGGAGGTTCTGCTCGCTGATGAAATTAATCGGGCCACACCTCGAACACAAAGTGCTCTGCTAGAAGCGATGGCAGAACGCCAGGTCACAGTTGATGGAAAGCAACACCCGCTTTCGAATGACTTTTTTGTGATCGCAACTCAAAACCCTCACGAGCAACACGGCACCTACCCACTACCAGAAGCACAACTTGATCGTTTTACAATGAAATTATCTGTTGGCTATCCAGCCCCAGATTATGAAGCAGCCATGCTAGCCGCCTCGGTTGCAACCAGATCAGTATCAACTGATTCAAATTCCCCCGCTGTCCTGACAGCTGGCGAACTTGAGCGCATTCAAGACACAGTCACGCAGGTACGCGTCGGCAACAATATCCAGCGTTACCTCGTTGCACTCGCAACAGCTTCACGAAATCACCCCGATATCGACACGGGGCTCAGTCCTCGTGGACTTTTATTGTGGCAACGCGCGGCTCAGGCAACCGCATGTTTAGCGGGTCGCAGCTTTGTCACACCAGATGATGCCCAACAAGTCGCTTTTCCAGTTTTAGCAGTGCGTCTGGACGTTGAAACTGCAGATTCAAACAATCTCATCAGCCAACTCCTCGAATCTGTTGAGGTCCCCGCAGAAAAGACGCAATAAATCAGATATTTTGATATCATTAACTCCCGTAAAACATTAATCCCGACATCCTTACAAACACAACAAAAAATGAGTCTCTCGCAGCAAAGTACAATCGAAACTTCTCTCAAAAATTCATGGCTGACATGGGCAGACTGGACTGGACTTGCTGCATCGATTGCTTGTGGCATCCATTGCGCCGCAATGCCGCTACTCCTCACGTATCTACCGTCATTTGGGCTTAGCTGGCTGGCCCATGAGGGTTTCCATCAATGGATGACTCTTCTTTGCTTTATTTTCGCAGCGAGTGCGTTTATTCCTGGCTGGAGAAAACATAAGAGCTTAGTGCCAGCCTTCTCAGGACTCGTTGGTATTACACTTCTCTCTCTTAGTGCGTTTGTTTTCGGAGACGAGTGCTGTGCTGCGGCAACGGGGAGTCAACTGGTACAGAACGGTGCCTGTACCGATGCTACCTGTACCGATGCTACCTGTACCGATGCTACCTGTACCGATGTTGCCTGTACCGATGTTGCCTGTACCGATGTTGCCTGTACCGATGTTGCCTGTACCGATGCTGCCTGTACCGATGCTGCCTGCAGTGAGAAAAAAACTGGTCAAGCCACGGACATTAGAAATAGTTTTCAATTTGCATCGTTTACGAACTGGCTGAGTCCACTTGGGGGTCTATTCCTGGTTATTGGGCACATTGCCAATCACCGCAAAAACTGTACGTGCAGTGGGGGGCATTGTTGTCTCGAAGGAGATCAAGCATTGCAGCACATAAAAGACCTGAAGGATATTGATGGCTGAACTCTTTTATGGAGCAATTCTCCGGATCATTCAGGCCGTCTTGCAAGGTGCACCTTTTATACTCTCAGGAATATGTATTACAGCACTTCTCGAGAGAATGATTGGGGCCGTCGGCACCAAGCGGCTCTTTGGTTCAAATTCAGTTGTCTCACTTTTCCAGTCGTGGTGCATTGGAATGGCTCTGCCTGGTTGCTCTCTTGGTGTCATCCCAATTTGCCAGCAGCTACGCCTGAGTGGCATTGCGATCGGCACTATTTTCGCCTTTGCCTTATCCAGCCCACTCTTTGACCCGCTGTCACTGCTCTACGGCCTGACCCTCTCAAAACCGTTCACTATTTTCGCATTCGCCGGCTGCTCATTAATCGTCGTTACGGTATCTGGTGCAATCTTTGACAAACTTTTTCCTGATACCGAACTCGATATTCCCCCTCCTCCAGAAAGTCCTGTAGGCATCCGAAGAATCGCATCCGTAGCTGTTGCTATGGGACGCATCACCGTTGGGCCAATGACTGCTTTTATTGGCATTGGGCTCCTCGGAGTTGGGCTCATGTCGATAGTTTTGCCCTATGGAATTCTTGGCGGAACAATGGCACATGACAATCCATGGGCTCCTCTCACCATGACTGGTGTTGCGTTACCTGCATACGCAACACCGATGGTCGCCATGAGCCAACTTGGTTCAATGTTCCAACATGGAAACTCTGTGGGAGCTGCATTTATCCTGCTCTGCTTTGGTGCCGGCATGAACCTCGGCCTCCTTGCCTGGATGTGGTGGCACTACGGATGGAAAAAACTTGGCATCTGGTTCGGGATCATGCTCCTAATCGTCATAGGCATCTCCTACGGCGTTGAAGGCCCTCTCTACCCAAAAGCAATAGAGGCATCGGACCATAGCCATGCATTCGATCGGTACTGTTCACCCTATCGTTTTGGCACTGTGCCAACAGGGGGGTTTCCCGCGGATATTATTCGACGCATTAAACTGGAAACCCAGACCCATGAACTGTTTGGCATCGCTGCTCTCGGATTACTTGCTACTTGTGGTGGACTTTTACGATTTTTCGATCCGAATAAAAAACTAGATGACTGGCTCAATCAGGTGCCGGCCACCAAGGCGCCTCAGGGTCGATTCGATATCATTCTTCCAGCCCCCGTGATTGGTCTGTGCGGTCTTGCTGGAATCATTGTTGTAAGCGTCGCCGGATGTTTTGCGTACTATCCAGAACCGAAAGAAGCACTTGAAGAGTTGCGCGTGGCATCCATCGAATCCTCAACTGCAGCGCTCTCAGGAGACACTGAACTCTGCCTTCACTGGATTCCAATGTGCGAGGGCTGGAATAAAAGACTTGTAGTCGGAATCTATCTACGAAAATGGGCAGTTCCTGATGACATTCTTGCACGTTCTAAAGAATATGAAGATGAACTAGAAGAGTTGGAGCACATGTTTCAACATCGGAGTTTTCCATCAGCGATACGACGCCGAGCAGTTGCCGTTGACAATGCTCGGCATGCATTGGCAGATGCCCTTTATCGAACGGGCTTGGTCGATCCTTCCGTATCTTTTTAAGTACCTTAAACAGAACCTCTTATGTGTTGCCAGAATGCTGAGCAGCCGGACTACTTTAACGGCCGTAGCCCCCGGCCGTTTCGATCTGTCTGAAACGCTGTCCAGACAGCCGAATCTTTCCGAAATAGGTTTGCAAGTTGCGTTGGGGTAACCTGTAACACCTCACCCGCTATCCGCATATCACCTTTACACGTCGCAAGATGATCAAACGCCTCAGCGACAAGCAATGCGTACTCCTGATGATCACGCGATATTACCAGCCTCCCTTTCTTGACTCGTCCTTGCCACCGTGAAGATCCCACCGTGCCGCGAACCACACGACATTCAATCGCAAGGTTCAGTCGCAGACGCAATAAGGCAACCCGCCTGTTTTCAGCCTGGCTTCGCCGTTCAGATGCCTCGGCTGTGATGCCAGTTGGCTCGTGCAGCAACACAACAGCCGTTTCGACCTTATTGCGATGCTGACCACCCGGTCCGCCGCGACGCGTTCGTGTTTCCCGGCACGCCCGAAGGAGTTTCTCGTCATCAAGATCAACTGGATGAGCCACAACACCACCCGGCATAAAAGAATCTAGTGATTGTCGAGATAACGATTCACAATATTCTCAAGTAGTTCTTGACGACCACTCGTATTTGCAGCAGCTTCACCCTTCTCCAGCATAAGCTTCTCAAGTTCAGCGAAACTGCATTGACCGGCTTCGATCTTCTTTCCAAGATCACCATCCCAGCTCTTGTATCGTTCAGTTACTACGCTGGAAAGAGCACTTTCTTCACGAATGGCTGCAGCAACCCGTAACCCGCGGGCAAAGGCGTCCATGCTTCCAATATGAGCATAGAAAAGATCAACAGGCTCAAAGCTTTCACGACGCACCTTGGCATCGAAGTTCACACCCCCTGGACTGAGACCATATTTCAACAAAGCCAGCATAATCTGGGTTGTCAGGTAGTAGTTTGTCGCAAACTGGTCGGTATCCCAACCAAGCACCAGATCACCTG
>Ga0315320_10000337_pt1 | contig 37965 bp, 22 predicted proteins | sample M140m21515metaG_FD_203458 | JGI IMG/M metagenome (GOLD analysis project Ga0315320, IMG submission 203458) | Ammonia-oxidizing marine archaeal communities from Monterey Bay, California, United States - M1 40m 21515 | ecosystem: Environmental > Aquatic > Marine > Coastal | place: USA: California... | reverse complement strand
CCGCCGCACGTGTGTTTTTGCTGTCCGGATAGCGCTGCTGACTGGTTTGGTTGTAGTCATCACCACCCGGGTGTGTGCAGAAGAAACTTCTGATTTTCAAAGTAAAATTAGTGCAGCAAATCCTGTCGCCCACTGGTCGTTCAGAGAGTCAGACGCAGTAGCGGAAGGGGTAAGTTTAAAGCCGGGTCCAAGGAGCCCCACGCACCCTGGCTTTTCAGTGGGCAACACGGGGATTGGGTTGAAGGGCGGTACCCATCTTGTGATTCCGGATGAGGGCATCGAGTCGAGGTTTGATTTTGATCATGGTGATTCATTCTCGGTGGAAGCCATGGTCAATCCGACTGAGCTGAAGGGTTACTCGGCGATCTTGACCAAGGGCAGGACTTCCAACGCTGGGTTTCCTGGCGATAACCAGAATTGGGCTTTTCGACTGACATCGGTTGGCGGCAAGGCAGGAGTGAATTTCCTGTTCCGCAGTCGAGCGGGTGATCATGGGCCTGCTGATTGGCATCGCTGGACCAGTAAAGATGGGTTTGCGGTGGGTTCAGGTTGGCACCATGTTGCTCTTTCCTACACCTTCGGGGAATCAGACTCAATCCGAGCGTACATTGACGGAAACGAGGTCGAGGGGCAGTGGGACATGGGTGGGGCAACAACGGCACCACCCGTGGTTGACGACGATGAAGTTTGGCTGGGATCGACGATGGGAGGAAACATCAGTAATTCTTTCCACGGGACACTGGACGAGGTCGCGTTATACCGCCGTGTGGTCCCAGAGAAAATATTCAAAAGTCGATTCAAATACGTGCCGCCCCCGTTGGTGCTGCCTGATCCCAATCCGGGTGTTTTGCAGGTCAACATGCATGGGCCATTGAGCAGTGATGGATCTTTTCCAAATGATCCGGGTGAGCCGCTTGTTGCGTGGCAGCAGGCAGAGTTGGGATTTCTGCGATTGCCACTTAAATACAACGACTGGGGCATCCGTGAAGACTGGGGGACAGCCGTGATGGTTCGAGCTGTCACGGAAATAGAACTGGAACCTGGTGAGTACGAGTTTTTGCTCAGGAGTCGTACTGCGACCAGATTGTTCATCGATCGGAAACAGGTTGTTTCATTGCCCAAGCAGAAACGCGGCGGTGGTGCGCATAATCAAGTGAAGCCAGTCCCTGATGTTGTGCGATCGGGGATGCGACCCTCGGCGATGGATGATGTTGAAAAAATCGTTTCATTTTCAAGCTCGGGTGGACGCCACGCGATCGTGCTGGATGTCATGGTCGGTGGGCCGCGATTGCGTCTTGATTTCGGTGAGCCGTGCTTGGCCATTTCCAATGGAATGGACATGTTTCATTTGCTTACCCCCGGTCAGCAAAGTGGTAGTCCACTTAATGATCAGGGTTGGCTGGGATTCGTTGATCGTTTGGGGAAGCAACTCGATTCGATGGATATTGAACACCGTCGACAGGCTGACCAGCAGCAAGCCTATTGGAATGACAGGCATCAGTACGCGGCAGAGCGTCTTGTGGGAGAATCAACGGGCAAGAGCATTGACCAACTAGTCAATCAGCGGATTGTCATCGCAAAGCAAGAGGCCGGGGATCCTGATTCCTTTTTTAACAGGAACGTGCGACCCATCTTTGCTGAGCACTGTTACCGTTGCCATGGTGAAAAGGAACGCGGAGAATTAAATCTGCACTCTCAGGAAAATGTATTTGCCGGCGGGGAATCTGGTGATGCCGCGGTGGCCCCCGGAAAACCAGAAGCCAGTTATCTGATGGAACTGGTAACTTCTGATTCTGGAGACCGGATGCCTCCCAAGGGAGCGGGTTTGAATGAGAAGCAAATTGAAATATTGAGAGAGTGGATCACTCAGGGCGGCCGTCTTGACTCCGCGCCTGTTAAAATCGCAGAAGTGCTGCCAACTGTTGATGATTTGACTTTTCTGAGGAGAGCGTGGCTCGATCTGGTAGGGGTTTCCCCACCAGTCAACGTGATTCGTCGATTCGTACAGGATGGAGACCACGACAAACGTTCTCAAATGATTGATCGGCTTTTGGCCGACCAACGTTGGGCTGATAACTGGGTAGGGTATTGGCAGGATGTGCTTGCTGAGAATCCCAATCTACTCAAACCGATGTTGAACAACACCGGACCATTCCGATATTGGGTGCTGGAATCACTGAGAGACAATAAACCCATGGATCGGTTTGCTACAGAATTGATAACCATGCGGGGAAGCACTTGGGGTGGTGGTGCTGGCGGCTTCAGTGTCGCAACGCTGAATGATGTGCCGATGGCTGCCAAGGCCCACATCATCGGGACAGCGTTTCTTGGCGTTGATATGAAGTGCGCGCGATGCCATGACGCGCCTTATCATGAAACAACTCAGAAGACGTTATTCCAATTGGCTGCGATGCTGAAACGCAAACCGATCAAGGTGCCAGCAACGAGTAGTGTGCCGGAAGCCTTTTTCGATCATGTCAGTGCGGGAGGGCGTGAGTCCTTGATCGATGTGACTTTAGATGTCGGATCAACGGTGAATCCAGAGTGGCCGTTTGAGGTAGTCAGTGATGAAGATTTGAGTCAGATCATTTCCAGTGATCAGGATTCACGTGTTCGCTTTGCAGCCAACGTGACTTTCTCGCGTAGGTTTGCGGAGGTGATCGTGAATCGCCTGTGGAAACGCTTGATGGGAGCGGGATTGGTAGAGCCTGTTGATGATTGGGAAGGGCATCAACCCGTGGATCCCGCATTGTTGGGTTTTTTGACCGATGAGTTCATCCGTGGGGGATACGATCTTCGTTTGCTGACCAGTCAGATCATGAATTCAAACCTCTATCAGCGTGCGGCCCAAGATGTGCCAGCGAATCTGGTCGAGTCGGATCGTTTTTTTGAAGGTCCCTACCGTCGTCGTTTGGCCGCGGAACAGATTGTTGACAATGCGTGGCATGTTGCGGGACGAGAAATGAATCTTGGGCATTTGACCATGGATATTGAGGGACGTCTGGCACCAGATTACTTCATGAATTTTGGTCAGCCAAAACATGCTTGGGAATTCACCACGATGGCTAATGAGCGTGATCGTCCGAGCTTGGCAATGCCAAAGATGCAAGCTGTCGTCGATACTCTGCTTGCGTTCGGGTGGAGGAACTCGCGTCAGGAACCAACGTCACACCGAATTGAAGAACCCAACCCATTGCAACCCGGAGTTTTGGCAAACGGAGTGATGGGATCATGGTTGACTCAACTGACTGACGATTCAGAATTAACAAGGCTCTGCATTGAAGCTGAGTCAGTCCATGAATTGGTTGAAACCTTATTTCTCCGATTCCTGACACGTTTGCCAACGCCATCGGAAGAGCAGCGATTTGTTAATTTGTTGAGCAGTGGTTTTGCCGAGCGGGTTGTACCCGAAGAGCTTTTGCCGCCGCCGGTGAAGTTGGAACGTATGCCATATGTTTCATGGTCGAATCATCTCGATAGTGCTGCCAACTCCATCAAGCAAAAGCAAGAAGAAGTCGCACGACGAGGCGATCCGCCGACTCGCTATTTGCGGGTCACTTGGCGAGAGTGTGCAGAGGATGCCCTATGGGCATTGCTGAATGCTCCTGAGATGATCATTGTTCCCTAATCAACTACCGAAGCGTTCACCGAAGAATTACCTCAAGGTTGTTTCCGGCCAGAACGAATTCACTTCCTCGTGAGATCATTGGATATGAAACGACGACAATTCATTCAGGCATCTGTTGCTGCGTCTGGCGCTGTCATGATGGGTAATGTCGCTCATGCTGCACCTTCGCTGCCGCTCGGGAAAGCTGAGCATTGCGTGATGCTGTGGCTCGGTGGTGGTATGTCGCAGATCGATACCTTTGATCCAAAAAAACGTGGGGATGCGAAGCAGAAAAAAGCCGGGTCCTATTATGCCGCCATTGATACCGCTGTGCCCGGTGTGCAGGTCTGTGAACATCTTTCGAAAACCGCTCGGATGATGGAGAACGTTACGGCCATACGAACGCTGAATCATGATGTCGTTGATGAGCATGCTGCTGCGGCGAATCGGATGCACACGGGTAGGTCTACTGGCGGCACCGTGACTTATCCATCACTGGGGTCGATTGTCGCTGATCAGCGTGGGGCGGTCGCAGAAGGTGTGCCGGCTTACATGCTGCTTGGGTACCCTAATATTGCTCGCGGTCCAGGGTTTCTGGGGCCCAAGGCTGGCTATGTTTATTCCACGAATATCAACTCGGGTCCTGCCGGGCTCGCAAGACCCAAATCGATTGTTGGGAATCGCATCGCACGACGCGAAGGCTTGCTTGATACCGTTCGCAATGCCGGGTCTAACCGTTTTGCTGGTGATTCAAAGTTTGCACAATACGATGCTGCGATCGCAGAGAGTTTGCGATTAGCTGGCCCTGAATTCATGAATGTGTTTGATCTCAGTCGTGAACCTGATTCTCTCAGAAATGAATACAAGAGTGAGTTTGGTCAGCGCTGTTTGTTGACACGCCGTCTGTTTCAGGCGGGGGTTCGATTTGTTGAGGTTTCCTACAGTGACAACTTCAAGAATGGAACGGGGTGGGACACACACAACGGGGGCCAGTTAAATCAGCATCTGTTGATTCAAGATCTGGATGCAGCACTTGCTACCCTGATGGAAGACCTTGATAAGCATGGTTTGCTGGACAAAACGGTTATCCTTGTGAATTCTGAATTTGGTCGTCCCGGTGGTTTTGATTCAGGCGGAGGCAGAGGCCATCATTCGAAGTGCTTTACAAGCGTGATTGCGGGAGGCGGCTTGAAGCATACGGGAGCATGGGGCCAATCCGATGAAGTCAGTGAACAAGTGATTGAAAAGCCCGTTAGCGTGCCGGATTACTTCGCCACAGCACTTGCCGCATTGCAAATCAACCCCGCTGCGAATTTGTATGACGGTGATCGACCTGTTCCAATCACGGATCTGGGCAAGCCGATCCCTGAACTGTTTTGACGCAGTCCGGTTTTCTTGAATGTTGATGCGATGTGAGCAGCGCCGGTAGGTCGCACCTGCTAGCTGCATCCTGTGCGGTTCAGCCTTAGGCAAGCGGTAGCGAGGAATCGCTAGGCTTGATCTTTTGATGGCGGATCGCTCCGCTCCGGTGGCGTTTCAGGCGACTCGATTTCGCCTTGTGCGAATGAGACTGTTGAATCGATCGCGATTGTTTCTTCCGTTTTGCACAGGATGGTCGCACGCGAGTCTGAGTCGCTTTCCGATTGCGTACCCGTGGGACTTGAACTGGTCGTTTCCGATACTTCTCCTGCGTTCTCATTCACTCTCATTTTTCGAATCAGACGCCTTTCCACAAATTCAATGTGCAATCGCAGACTGTAGAACTCCTGCATGTATGCCAGAGGCACGTTGTGCAAGTCATCGAGTTCCGTCTCCATGATTTGCAAGGTTTTCCAGTGAGCATGTAATTTTTCAGTGTTCGCATCGATTTTCAGGTCCGTTTCCATTTGCCGTAGCAGTGTGTACCAGCGGTAGATACGTGAACGAATACGCCATCGATAAAGAGGCGGGGCAACTTTGAAGAGCGGAAGAAGAAGCGTTAGGGCAGGTAGCAACAGAATAGCTCCCCGGTCTAAAAACGAGGCAACCCAGAAAGGCAGGTATTTCTGAAGCAGAGGAGGGCCAGACTCAAAATAGCGTTCCGCTGATTCGTTCAAAGGGAATTCAATGAACTGAGCCGATGGAAGTTTCTCACGTTGAAAGAGGCTTGGCTCGCGCTTGTGAACTGTGTCAGCCGCACGAAGAAGCATCGGGACCAAGGAGTCGTGCAGTTGTTTGTTAGCTATTAGATTCGCTGCCGGAGCGATCAAGTGTACCTTGGATTTTGGGTAGTTTTTTTCGAGGTTGATCACGCCTTCTTCGAGTGTTACAGCTGACAGGAATGGGTGGCGTCTCGCATAGGCTTGATGCCGATCAAAATCCAGCAGGCGAAGGTTCGTGATCCCGGATAAAGACTGGACTGTCTTTGCGCCGGGTGAGGTTACAAAAAAAGCAGCATCTATCGATTCTTCTTTGAGCTGGCGAATCGCTTCTTGACCACCTATTGGCAGGAATTCTGTCGTCGGACTGGTGATGCCATTTTCTTGCAAAACCAATGTCGTCAAGGCAGCGGTCCCGCTGCCAAAGCTTCCAGTTGCAATTCTTTTTCCTTTTAGCGACCGCAAGTCAACGTACGGTTCATCACTCCGATAGAAGACCCAGACAGGTTCCATATAGAGACTTGCCAATGATTCTATGTTGGGGTCGGAAAGTTTGTTCGCTGCTGCAGTGCCGCCCTGCACAATCGCCAAATCAATGTTGTTATCCTGCTGCAATAGCTCGTAGTTTAAAAGGGAACCATTGGTCGTATGCAGATGCAGATTGATCCCCCGCTTCGCCAATTCATCTGCATAGGCATTTGCAAATTGAAAGTACGCGCCCTCCGTTGACCCGACTGCCATGTGGATGTTGCGAGGAGGAGCCGGTTGAATGAAAAACCACGCCAAGCAAAAGCCGAGCAGAACAACCACGAATCCACCACCCGAAACCTTTAGCCATAAAGCTCGCAGTTGACGTCGCGTCTCTCGAAGGTGTTCGCTGAAAATGCTTTCGGGGGTCGTGTTCATCGTCAATCCATTTGCCAATACTGATTGAATTGGAATCTCAGCAACGCAACCAGACGGGCTAACGGTTGCACTCACGCAGACTTGGTTTGATCACGACAGCAGCCTAAGTCCGGTGCTCAGGTGATTATGGCACGATTGTGATGACTTCGTGGCTATGAAACGGCATGAAATGTCGAAAAACGACCGCTTTCTGAGAGCCAGCTTGTGCATGCTCGGATGCAGGATAGTGCTCTGTTGATCATGTAAACGAACTTGTAATTCCTCCCCACTAAGCTGAGCAAAAGATGGATTTAGCCAGTGCCCGCCAAACCGATTGCTTGAGTGAGGACCAAGCCGACAAGATCCAGCATCATCCCAGCGTTGATAAGGAAAAGAATTTTCATGGGTCTGGTTAACGGTTCAACCTCACTGAGTTCGAAAATGAACGCAACCATCGCAGAGTGGTAGTAGTAATCAAATGTTGATAATGGCTCTCGCAAGTCATTCGGGCTGTCTTCAGGAAATAAAAGTAATTGTCGACCCTTGCGTCGGGCTCCCTGATCCAGACGCCAGTACAGCCATCCCCAGCCCAGGATCAAGGCTGGCATGAAACACAGGAATTGCCTCAGCAACAGCATGTTGTCACTTAGGGGATTGATGATCAGTAGATTGAGCATCACGAAGCCAACGAAAGTTCTGGCAATCAGGAAAAATCCCATGCAGTCAAGAAGCAGGCGGTTGCTTTTGCCCATGGCGGGCAAAGCAAAAACGAGGGTGTAACCAGCAACGAAGACAGCCGCGATCCATGGCGAAGCAGAGGCAAAGACTGGTCGTATGGTTGTCGCAATGGTGGCGATCAACGAGTTCGATTCCTCAAATCCATGAAAGATAGCGTTTTTTAGCGACAAAAATATAAACACCTGCCACGCGAACATGATCACTGGTTCGGACCAAGTGTAAAGAGTTTCTGGCGATGATTCGTTGGCTGGTTGGGGCATCAATGGCTATGCGTTCGCGGACTGGAAAGTCGACTGATTGCTGTTCAACGCCTGCATTCTAGCGGCCTTCTGGTTGCCGCGGAAACCACTTGGTTTTTCAGGTCAGCTGAGCACCAGTTGACAACACAACGAGGCGCCGACTCGTCATACTGGTAGTCTGTCGATTCTCTTCTCATCTAGACCCTATCCCCAATAATTCAAAAGATTCATGATGTCTTTGCGTTTCTTTCTGCCGCCGTCGGCTTGGCTCATCGCGTTCTCGTTTTTCGCCGGATCGCAATCCGTTGCTGCTGCAGAACCAGAAGGAATCGAAAGCCTAACGAGTAACCAGTCGCCTGTTTCGGAGAAAGAGGTGATCGCGTTCTTTGGCGATTCCATCACCCAAGCAGGCGCCAGGCCTGGGGGATACTGCAAGTTGATCGGCGAGGCGATTGCCAAGGAAAGGTCTGAGCTTGGCGTGGAAATCGTGTACGCCGGTATTAGTGGAAACAAAGTCCCTGATCTTGAAAGACGTCTCGAGCGGGATCTGCTCAGCAAGAAACCCACCATCGTGTTCATTTATATCGGGATTAACGATGTTTGGCATAGTACTCGCGGAAAGGGGACTCCGAAGGTCCAGTTTGATACTGGCCTGCGTCGCCTCATTGAACAGATCTCAAAGAGCGGGGCGAGTATTGTTCTCTGTACGCCAAGTGTGATCGGAGAGAAAAAAGAGGGTGCGAATCCACTTGATGAGATGCTTGATGAATACTCAGCGATCAGTCGTAACGTCGCGTCTGAAACCGGTGTGACACTGTGTGATTTGCGGAAGTCATTTGTGGATCATTTGAAAGTAAATAATCCAGAAAATAAACGTAGTGGCATACTCACCAGAGATGGTGTCCATCTGAATATCGATGGAAATCGGTTTGTTGCTGCGTTGGCTTCTGAAGCAATTGCCGAAGCTTTGCAAAAAAGTCAGCCAGTGGCTCGCTCAGCCAATAGTCTGTTCAATGGAAAAGACTTGACTGGCTGGCATGCGGATGTACCAAATCGGGACAAAAATCCCGATGCTAAACCCACATTCATTGTTCGTGACGGAATGTTGGTGAGTCTTGGCAACCCACAGGGTCATTTGATCACAGATAAAGAATACGAGAATTTTCGACTGGAAGTCGAGTATCGCTTTGCAGCAAAGCCGGGCAATTGCGGCGTGCTTGTGAACGCATCTGACCCACGAGCGCTGTACAAGATGTTCCCCAAGTCAATCGAAGTTCAGATGAATCATACACATGCTGGTGATTTCTGGTGCATCGTCGAGGACATCACTGTGCCGGACATGGTCAAACGTCGGGGGCCTAAAGAGAAGTGGGGAATTACTGAGGGTAAAGCCAGGCGAATCTTAAATCTCACAGATGGATCAGAGAAACCAGTGGGCGAGTGGAATCGGCTGGATATCGAATGCCTTGGTGACCAGATTAAAGTTTGGGTCAACGGCGATCTTGTGAATCATGGCACTGGATGTACTGCCAGTAAGGGGCAAATCGCATTGCAAGCGGAGGGTTCGGAGGTGGAATTTCGAAAGCTGGAGCTCAACGAAATCAGTGAACTCAGTGATTGAAGGTTGTGTCTTTGCTGAGGAAAGAGCAACCACATCCCAATGCGGTTATGCTTGTTGTCAGGGATGTTATTTCTGGACACTGCCCATTCGATCTCCGACTCTTGCATAAAGCTCTCGGTGTTGTTGCGAATGGTGCAACAGATCTTGAGCGAATTGAACACGTCCGGGCTCGAAAATGGTCATGGTCGATGACCCGCCAAATTTGAAGTAGCCCTTCTCGGACCCTTTCAAGACCTGATTGTCTTGGGCATAGGTTTGGCAGATACCACCCACGCACGTGGCACCGATTTCCAATAGCAACACTTCGCCGAATTGTTCTGTCTTTAGCCGGGTCAGGCATCGTTTGTTTTTGGCCAGAATTTGAATGTTCTTAACAAGTGCTATCGGGTTGACCGAAAACAATGGACCATTCAACAGGTGTGCCGCGCTGGCAACACCCGCTACCGGAAAGTGAAAGCGGTGGTAATCCACTGGGCAGAGTCTTGAGAGTACAAGGCTACCGGATTCATATCGCTCTGCGAGTTGCGGATCACCAAGCAGCTTAACAAGACTGAACATTTCACCTTTCACGAACAGTCCATCGGTTTGGGAAATGTCAGGAACGCACAAGTGTCTTCCGTCAGCAGGGAATACCACGCTATCTGGTTCGGAATCAATGGGGCGGGCTTCAGGATTCAACTGCCGATAGAAGAACTCATTGAAGTTATGGAATTCACTTACAGGTAATTTGAATTCGGCAGGATCAAGTTCATATTCTTCCACAAAGGGCTGGATTTTTCCTGCCGATTTGGCTTGGTCCATTCGCCAGCCATACCAGTGGGAAAACCACGCCCGTTTCACCATCGTTGTCAGGGCGATCTGCCCACCGAGCGTCCCATAGGTCCATCTCAGAAATTTGTCTCCATAGACCTTTTCGAGACATTCCCGGTCAAGGTAGCGATCGTAGTAAACAATTTCGTCCATCAATTTCAATCAATCTGTTTCAGTCAAGCAGATGGGCTCGGAAAGTGTGTCGCGAGTCATTGTGACCGAAACAGACGCTCTCGCCGAGATCCCTGACTGAATTTCACGAGAGTCGTCGATCGTCACGTCTGACTTAGTCGTTCGGTTGACGTAAACGCCATCGAATTGAGCTGCGTAGGCCATCATCTTCAAATTGCATCTCAAGACGCAAGAAGTCAATCTGGTTCATCAATCCGAACGGCTTTTTAGGATCAAAAGCAGGCTGGCGTTGCCGCAGAGGCTCACCATAATCGGCACTGATCAGGTGCTGGTGTTTCCATTCCAAGTGATCTCCGAGAACAGTCTTTGGAAAGAAACCAAACAGTCTCTGATGTTCTTGCATGGCTTCCTCGACGCTGATGTTTTTGCCGACCATGAATGGCATCAAACGTCCTAAGCCTGACATCGCCACCTGTGAATTGGCATCTGATGCCGCCGCAAACAGGCCAGGTAATTGCTCAAGGCAGGCTCCGGGATTGACCAGTAGTGATGCTGCGTTCAGTTCTGCTGATTCGACTTGTACAATCTTTTCCTTGGTCGACCATGGAATGTTTCGGACCACGATGTAGTCATCGACGATCTCAACTCCATAACGCAGTTTGACCATTCCCATGATGTCTAGCATCCAGACCCATTTTTGTTCGTTACCTATTTGGAAGATTTGTGCTTGAAACTCGTCGTTCACATTCTGCTTGACATCGAATGCCGTTGCCGCTTGCCGGAGTAGCTGTGCAGTTCTTTCCGGATTTCGCGTCTCAATAAAAATGCTGCAGGGACGGGTGAACATGGACAAGGCGATCGGTATCATCGCCATGTCGGTGCCCATTCCACTCATCGATGAGCCAAATGCTCCAAATACGTCACCGCTTCCCAGAGCAATGATCGGGTCAGAATCAAAGATGGCAAGGTGCATGCTGGGCCCAAGATCGTCTAGCACAGCAGCATTGGTACCCGTGTAGCGGGTGAATAACTCTGAAAAAGTTTCCGCGATGTTTTGCCATGTCATTTCCGACAAGTTCAACGAAAGCTCCACAACGGGGGTGGGTTTGATTTCTGGCACGGTGAGTGCATTCGCTGTGCGATCAGTCTCCAAAGCCATTCGCAAGGCGTTGTAAATGGTGTTGTCAACAAGCGGCAGAATGAAGGTTGAGACTTCCAGCTGCTGGGGGGCCGATTCATCCAGACGAATAGCAATCGGGTCAAAGAAACGTCGCCAATAATTGGAATAGTTTCTCAGATATTCAGCGTAGGCTTTGGCTTCCTTGGTGGTGATCGTTTCAACAGGCAAATCGATCAGCGTCCGCATCTCGTTCAGGGTTCCATAAGCCTTGGAATGAACCATCCCGGTCTCATCAAGTTCGTACTCTTGGCTGGGCCAGTCCTCGGGCACATACCCACTCGCTTTTAATCGCTCGATCTCCAGTGTTCCCTCAGGATCATCAATTCGGGCCAACATACCGCGTGCTGTCAGCGCTTCCATTTGCCGCTTGGCAAGAATCCGTCGTAATTGACCAATCTTTACCTTGGGACCAACCAAACGTCGAACGAAGGGGTCCGAAAAGTAGGCGTAGGCCCTTGTTTTGTCAGTGATGCCAAGTTTCGTCAGCATATAACGGAACTCGTCACTCTCGCCCAAACTGTTCTTCCCGTCGGTTGCCTGTAGCTTGAGTGATTTTTCCAACTCACGACGATTGGTTGCGAGGAACAGCAGGTTGCCTCGCATTGCGACATAGGCCGGCCTCTCTGTTCCAGGCATTTCCATGATTGCATCAGAGAGTTCGCCTTGAGGATTCAGTAGTTTAAAAAGGCCGTTGAGCAATCCTGGTTGTTCGACTTTGGCGATGACCGTTAGGTCGGTGCCATCGATAAAGAACAGATCCGGGCAGAAGAGTGCCATTTCCCGGATAAGCCCTGATTTCAGAATTGTCTGCAGTTGCTCACGTTTCATTCCTAGACGCTTGAGATAACGCCTCTCAAGCCCATAGTTAAGTGAATTGCCGGTAAAGGCAGACCCTACTGAGGCAATGAAAGGAGCGCCTGCATCCAGCATTCTTTCCAGGGTCGCAGGTTTGCCCAGATAGACGAAGAATCTGTCGTGAGGCGTGTAATTGGCAAGTTCCAAGTGCCCGCCGCGTTGGCCCGCCAGCATTTTCTTGAAGGGGTGCGATCGGACCTGAACACCTGCAACTGTGTTGATGTCGATGGGCGCGTTTCCTGTCGATAATTCTTCTTCTTGAGCCTGATTCGGGTTGAGGACCTGCATTTGCAAGGTTTCCTCAACTGCAGCCCGACCTCCTAGAACCGAAAATGCGGAAGTGGTGCGGCCTCTTCGATTATTCTCAACGCCGACGGTCGCATGACCACTCCAATGTCGCAGCACATTGCCAGCACGCTGTTGCAAATAGGGGCCCCAACTTGTGAGGCGTGCTTTCATAATTGTTTCGCGAGGATTGTGAAGCTCATGTTTGCCCGTGTCGAGCGACCAAGTGACTTGTTGTGTTTCGTTCAGGACGTGATTGTGAATTTCGATGTTGAACGTTGAGGCCAGTCGGTCGTCGGTAAGCGCGATTACCTTGTACGGAATTGTTCTTCGTTCGTTGGCTACTTTGCGTTCCTGTTTGCTGATCAGTGGGGAGATGGTTTGCCCTGTTTTCGTAAGCAGGTCATTGTCGATCAGAACACGTTCCGAGAAACCATCGGTGTAAAGAACCCAGTGCTCTCCATCATCCACCACGGGGCGAATTTCGAATGCCAGCAGCCGACGTTTTTCTTTGGGAACACTCCAACGGACGGGTGGTCGATATCCGTTCTTGGCACGTTCTATCTCATAAGGTCGGAGTGGTTGTTGCACCAGTTCGAATTTGACATCAGGAATGAGGTGGATCACCGGTCCTTGAATGTTTTTGTCAAAGAGTTTAGTCAGGTTACGGGCTCTTTGGTGGATTTGAGTCCATGCACGGCGGCGTTCTTTCGATTCCTCAAAACTAGCCAGCTCTTTCATCGACGACGGGCCGCGGCGACTGCCCTCAACAGCAAACTCCTTGCAGTCACGGTAACCTTCTTGGAGGTGCCAATTGCTACTCTGGATCGCCTCTTTTTCCAAGGCTGCGTACACGCGTTTTCCCAGTTGCCTTGCATTCCATGGGCTCGAGGGAACTAGGTAGAGTTCTCGGACGGAGTCGGCCTTTCCATGGTCCTGCGCTTGCCAAAGCCCTTCGGCTGGTAGATTCACCATGCCTGCGTGAACCACACTTGTGCCAGGTTCCAAAGCTCCGGAAATGCTTTTCTCAACCTCCGTTTCCGCAGTCACAGTTGTCGTTAAAAATAGAATCGCGGCAATCGTGTAGAAAGAACGCATAGCGACCTGTTTTTTCAAGTTGGAGATTTCTTTGGGTCAGTTGCGTCAGGCAGCCAAAATAAATGTGGCTGGTGTCTGTTAGTGAAATACACAACGGATTGCCAATGCAGTGCCTGTCGCATGGAGATGGCAGCGGACGGCATCAGGATTATTTTAAAAAATTCGACGCACTTCGTGCAATCGTCATTTGTTGCATTCGACTGTTTGATGTCAAAGTGGGTTTGAACATCAGTATCGCTGGCCACGAAATGGACCAAAGGAATTCGCGAATTGTGTCTGCTGTCTAAGACAGCAGGTCGTGCACCACTTTTCCGTGCACGTCTGTTAACCTGAAATCTCGGCCTTGGTGCCTGTAGGTAAGCTGCTCGTGATTGATACCAAGGCAATGCAACATCGTCGCGTTGAGGTCATGGATGTGTACTGGCTTGTCGACAACGTTGTAGCTGAAATCATCCGTTTCGCCGTAGACCACTCCTGGCTTCACACCGCCACCAGCCATCCATTTGGTGTAGCAACGAGGATGATGGTCCCGGCCGTAGTTCGTTTTCGTCAAGCCACCCTGGCAGTAGATTGTTCGTCCAAATTCTCCACCCCAGATCACAAGAGTGTCGTCCAGCATTCCGCGCTGCTTGAGATCATTGAGCAGTCCGGCGCACGGTTGATCGATGATGCCACATTGCCGTCGTATGTCTTTGGGGAGATTTCCGTGCTGGTCCCATTGGCGGATGAACACTTGAGTGAATCGCACGCCACGTTCCGCCATGCGGCGAGCTAACAGGCAATTGGCAGCGAAAGTACCCGGTGTTTTTACATCGGGTCCGTACATGTCCAAAACATGTTGCGGTTCATCGGAGGTGTCGGCTAATTCCGGAACGGAGGTCTGCATTCGATAGGCCATCTCATATTGGGCGATGCGTGATTGGATTTCTGGATCACCCACTTCCTTGTAACGGTGACGATTTAGCTTGGCCAATTCGTCAAGCATGCGTCGTCGCATGCCCTCGCTCATTCCTTCTGGGTTGGACAGATAGAGCACTGGGTCACCGGTGGACCGTAGGCTGACGCCCTGATGACGTGTGGACAGAAAACCAGCCCCCCAAAGTCGAGCGTAGAGAGCCTGTCCCCCGAATCCACCGTTGACCGTCGAATGCAAAACGACAAAGCATGGCAGGTTTTCATTCATGCTGCCCAGCCCGTAGGACAACCATGCTCCGGTGCTGGGGCGTCCCGGCAATTGGCTACCCGTCTGTATGTAGGTGATCGCGGGGTCGTGGTTGATCGCTTCGGTGTTCACCGTCTTAATGACCGCCAAGTCATCGACGACCTTTGCCGTGTGAGGCAGCAATTCACTGATCCATAACCCTTCCTTGCCGTGCTGAGAAAACTTGAACGTCGACGGAGCAATCGGAAAACGCTTCTGACCGGAAGTCATCGTCGTGATGCGTTGACCGTTGCGGATGGAGTCGGGCAGGTCCTTGTCATACCAATCATTCATCTTGGGTTTGTAGTCCCACATGTCTAATTGGCTGGGGGCACCTGACATGAACAGATAGATGACCCGCTTTGCTTTGGCAGGGAAATGAGGTACACCCGGAATTCCACCCAGCTCACCTTTTGTTTTGCTGGAAGATGTTGTCGCGTTGGCGTTCTCATTCAGTAGAGACGCGAGGGCGGCGGTGCCGATGCCACCAGCGGTACGGCCGAAAAAGTGACGCCGCGTTTCAATCAGTTTGGATTCGCGAAGCGGATTCATGATGATTTCAGTTTTGGGTTACAGTTTCGCTAAGATTCAAAAGCAGGTGGCAGATCATGGTCCATGCAGCCAGGTCGGCTGCAGGAAGTTTGGTATCTCGAGGAGATTCGCCAGCCGACAGCAGTTTCGTAGCATTCTCTGGTTTGCTTTGGAATTCTTGAAGATATTCCTTGTGCAACAACATCAGTGAATCCTGCTCGTAGGGTTCGGGGAATCTGGATGTGGTCGTGCGGAATGCGAACACAAGTTGTTCGACTGGTGTGGATCCCCCGTCCTGTAATACACGTTCCGCAAGCTTTCGTGCTGCTTCAACAAACTGGACATCATTCATCAGCACCAATGATTGCAACGGTGTATTGGTTCGCGCTCGGCGGACCTGGCACGTTTCGCGATCAGGAGCATCAAACGTCGACATTGAAGGTGGCGGTGAGGTCCGTTTCCAAAAGGTGTACATGCTTCGGCGGTACAGCTTTTCACCCTTGTCCTGTGCAAACACCGACGTGTTGCTGCCGCCGAAGCCAACTGCTTTCCAAAGTCCAGATGGTTGGTAGGGCCGAACGCTCTTTCCGCCCACGTCACGCACCAACAAACCACTTGTTGCCAGCGCGTTGTCGCGGATCACTTCAGCATCGAGACGGAATCGGGGGCCGCGTGATAGCAATCGGTTCTCTGGATCTTTCTGGAGTTGCTCAGGGGTCACCTTGGATGACTGTTGGTAGGTTCCAGACATCATGATCAGCTTGTGTAACTGTTTCATGTTCCAGCCACTTTGAATGAATTCAAGTGCCAGCCAATCCAGCAACTCGGGGTGTGATGGCTGTTCACCTTGAATTCCAAAGTCCTCGGCGGTCTTGACCAATCCCATTCCAAAATGTTGCAGCCAGAAACGATTGACGGTAACACGGGCAGTCAATGGATTTTCTGGGCTTACAAGCCACGATGCGAGTCCAAGCCGGTTGTTGGGGGCACCTGCGGGAAGCGGAGCGATCCATTGGGGAACCGCCGATGAAACTGCGTCCCGTTTCTCTGTGTATTGTCCACGTTCTAAGACATGGGCTTGGCGTGGTTCTTTGCGATCTTCCATCACTAATGTGGCAGGAATGGACTTTTCAACCTCAGCCAACGCCTTTTTTGTCTCTTCAAGATCCTTTTGCATTTTTGCAAACGAAGTTACATGCTCGGGGTGGACGTTTTGCAGGTAGTATTCTTTTACTTTGCGATGCTGGTCTTCCGTTTGTTTTTCCGCTTCCACATCAAGAATCTTCTGGATCTCGGTGGGAATCGGCGGCGAAGTTACCTTTTTGCGATATTGTTTCCACAGGTTCAATGAAGCCAGTTTTTCGGCTGGAAGTGGCTGCAGGGAAACAACACCGGCAGCGTCCCAATGCACGGTGCCACCAAATTGGGTGAATGCCCAACCATTGATTTCTGATTCCGGTTTCAGGCCAACAGATGCGGCTTCAACTTCCAGGCGTATCCACTTTCCTGTTTCAGGAAGTTCACCTGCATGAAAGTTTGCGGGTCCCTTTTGTCCTGCGCCGTGTGCTTTATCGGCACCCCAATAAGCACGGTGATTCCACGAACCGTCATTGAACTGCAGTTGGATCGTTTCCGGCGGATTTTTCGGATCCAGATAGACATAAGCAAACAGACGCCCGGGATTGCCCAGTTTAAGTTTGGGATTTGCACTATCAAAAAAGTGTTGCGTCAGCCCGGTACCAGTGCGAATGCTTGAGTTCTTGCCGCTGTGAACCGGGTGTTCCGAGGCTGACACAAATTTCCATTGATAGGGGCCATCACCCTGCGGTTTCGCTCCCGGTGGCAGTGCATCGTCAAACCATACTGCGTCACCTTGTTCAAGTTCACCGAGAGTTGAATCAGCCAGTGCATCCTCGTATTCGATGCTGCCGAGTCGCTCTTTGATCTCGCTGTTCAGGGCAGTCACTTTCTGTTGGTGCTTTGTTTTCAGTGCTGTCTGCTCATCACTGGGTACTTTGATGATCGGTGGTGGCAGCAGATTGTTTCCATCCATTGCCCTTTCGGTCAAACTGAAAAAGTAGGAGAACATCTGATAGAACTCCTTTTGTGTCAGCGGGTCAAACTTATGGTCATGGCAGGCAGCACAACCGGACGTCAAGCCAAGCCAGACGGTGGAGGTTGTCTCAACACGGTCTACTGCATATCGAACATAGTATTCGTCATCGATCGAACCACCTTCACTGGTGGTCACGTTGCAACGATTGAAACCTGTTGCAATCCGCTGCTGCAGGGTTGGTTCGGGTAGCAGGTCACCAGCAAGCTGTTCAATCGTGAATTGATCAAATGGCATGTTTTTTTGGAATGCATCAATCACCCAGTCGCGGTAGGGCCAGATGGAGCGTTCATTGTCCAAGTGCAAGCCATGTGTGTCTGCGTAACGGGCAGCGTCAAGCCAGATTCTTGTCATGTGCTCTGCGTAGGCCGGGGATTCCATCACACGGTCGAGCACGCGTTCAAATGCGTTGGGGGATTCGTCTGAAAGGAACTGGTCGATTTCTGCAATCGTGGGAGGCAGTCCGGTCAAGTCCAGCGTCGCTCGACGAATCAAGGTTTCTTTGCCGGCCTGCGCTGACGGTGATAAGCCTGCTTTTTTTACCCCTGCTTGAATGAAAAGATCAATCAGGTTGTCGTGTTTCCATTTTTTGTCAGATGCCGGAAAATCGATGGATTCAGGTTTTTTGTACGCCCAATGCACCGACCACTTTGCTCCTGTATTGATCCACTGTTTGAGTCGTTCGATGTCTGTGGCCGATAGCTTCTTTCCTGACTCTGGCGGTGGCATCAAGATATCCGTATTGTCGCTGATTATGCGTTTTATGAGTTCACTGGTCTCTGCTGATTCAGGGATCACTGCTGCTACACCGGAATCAGCTTCTGCTAAGATTCCATCTCGTTGGTCCAAACGAAGGCCCGCTTCGCGAGTCGCTTCGTCGGGCCCGTGGCACTGAAAGCAGTTCTCTGAAAGCAGTGGCAGAATGTCCCGGCTGAAATCGACTTGTGGTGACGCCTCCTCCGCGCTTACTGGGGCAAGCGAAAAGACGATCAAGGCCAATGCCAAAATGCTTTTCAAGGCTTGAAACCATTGACGGTTAGAAGGCGTCATCAGATTCATTGAGTTTGGGTGGGGTTGGGACGGGGCGAGTGTTCAGCAAGAGAGCGTACCATGGGGGTACCTGCTCCAAAGTATTCTATCCGCTGTACCGGGATCGTCTGGCACCTACCACGCAAAAAATTACACAGACGCTGCAAATTGGCTCATTGTTGATGCGATTCTACGCTCAAAAGACCGTCGCAGTGCTACCCGAGGAACACGTGAAAACGCTGAGAATCACCCATGGGCTGGATTGCGGGATTCCCATTCCTGATTTCAGCGGCTAACTACCGTGAGCGAGAGAGGGTTTGTGGGAGGCATCCCTGATTGCCAACGATCAGCCTGGGCTAAGAGAGTAAGTTCTGGACCACTTTGCCATGAACGTCTGTCAGCCTGAAATCACGACCAGCGTGTCGATAGGTTAGTTTTTCATGATCCATGCCAAGGAGATGCAGGATCGTCGCCTGCAGATCGTGAACATTGACTTCATCGTCACCAAGTTGATCGCCCAATTCATCGCTGCTGCCATGGACGATACCGCCTTTGATGCCTGCTCCTGCAAGCCATGTGCTGTACACGCGTGAGTGATGACCTCGACCATCGGTGCCCGGGGACGCTACGAATGGGCTGCGGCCGAACTCCGTGGTGAATACCACCAATGTGTCGTCGAACATGCCCCTCAATTTCAAGTCTTGTAGTAGTGCAGCGATGGGACGATCCACGTTTTTGGCCAAGCGATCGTACTTGGTGAGTTCGGCATGTGCATCCCAGTTACGGTCCACTCCGCTGTCACCATCAATCAATTCTACAAACCTCACGCCGCGTTCTACCATGCGGCGGCCAACAAGGCATTGCCAAGCGAAGCTGGAGGTGTCATCAGGATCGAGTCCGTAGAGATCAAGCGTCGACTGCGACTCCCGGCGGACATCAAATAAATCAGGTGCCTCCAGTTGCATACCGGCGGCGGTTTCAAACGACTTGATCCGTGAACTAAGTTGTGAGTCACCTTGGCGGTCTTTGAGATGCTGTTGGTTGAAGTAGGAGAGCATGTCCAGTTCGGTTCGCTGCAATTCTGCTGTTTCGAGGCGGCGGTGCATGTTGGCGATCGGCTCGCTTCCGGGAATGACCCTTGTGCCTTGATGTACCGCTGGTAAAAAGTCGGATCCCCAAACTTGACCTCCCGCATAGGGCAGGCCTGCTGAGATCACCATGAAGGCTGGCAGATTCGCATTTTCAGATCCCAGACCGTAGCTGATCCATGATCCCATACTTGGGCGATTGAACGTTGCCGAGCCTGTATGGACTCCGATCGTGGCACCAAAGTGATCACCGTTGAGATTCGTCATGGAACGAATCATGCATAGGTCGTCGACCTGATTGCCAATGTGTGGGAACAGATCACTGACCTCCGTTCCGCATTCCCCATAAGGGCGGAACTTCCAGCCGCTTCCTTTGTAAAAGTTGCGGGCCCGATGTTGCTCGTCGTGTTTTGCATTCAGAACAGGCTTGGGATCAAAGGTGTCAACGTGAGACACTCCACCTGTCATGAACAGGAAAATCACCCGTTTGGCTCTGGCTGCGAAATGTGGAAGTTTTGGCGCCAGTGGATCGATTGCAGGCACCGTTTCGGCGGCCATGATTTCTGACAGCATCCCGGGTAGTAAAAGACCACCACCTGCCAAAGATCGTAGGAAACGACGTCGATGGATTGACATGATATTTTAATCCACGAAAAGGAATTCATTACTCGAAAGCATTGCACGAATGAGGCTCGACCAAGCAGTTTGGTCCCCAGACGTCGCACTGGCTTGTGAGATCAGATGTTGTGTTTGTTTTATTTCCGGACTGTCCGGCTGCCTGCCGAACAGTGTTTGATAACACCATGCAATGCGAGTGGTGAAGTCTGAATTGGTTTTTAGCATGCGTGAGGTGATGCGATTTGCTTCGTCCTGGATGAATGCCGAGTTCATGAAGTACAGGGATTGCAAACTGGTGGTGGTAGGACGTCGCACACCTACATGAAGGTTGCCGTCAGGTGCATCAAATGTATCGAGGAAACGGTTCTTGCGAATCCTTTGACGAAAAAGATAGATGGTGCGTCGGTCGCTATCAAAGTTCCCCACGTACGGTTCGTGCTGTCGAAAGTAATAGGTCAGATGGTGTGGCAGGGGATGCCCATCTGCTACTGTCAGATCAAGTTTGCCGCTGATGGCCAAGACTGAATCTCGCAGTTGTTCCGCATCAAGACGGCGGCGATTTGTTCGCCACAAATAGATGTTGTCAGGATCGATCCCTGCATTTTTGGGGACATGCTGACTGGCCCGCTGATAGGTCTCGGAATTGAGGATCAGTCGGTGCAATGCTTTGATAGACCAGTCATACTGTATCAAGTAGGCTGCCAGGAAGTCGAGTAGTTGTGGATGGGAAGGCTTGTTGCCACGCACACCAAAATCACTTGTCGAGTTCACAATTCCGCGACCAAAATGATGGTGCCACACTCGATTGGCAATCACCCGCGCAGTTAACGGATTGTTTGGGTCTGCGATCCAGTCTGCCAGCTGGAGTCGCCCGCTCTGATCCTTTGAGTCATCTACGGTCTGACCGCCAAGGACTTGCAGGAAACCACGCTGTACCATCGGCCCTAATGCTCTGGGATTGCCTTGTTTTTGGATAGCGGCATTGCCAGTATCTCCTTCCCTGACCGCATAGGCCGTTTCCAGCCGGGGAAATGTTTCTGCGAGGACTGCAATCTGGTCTCTCAGTTCCAGTACTTCCTTCCAGGCAGTGTCGCGGTTGTAGCCCGGGATATGAATCGGTTCGGTTTGGAAGGAACGGTAACGCTGAAAGGCCGCTCTTTCCTGCTTTCGAAGTTTGTCCAGTTCCTTGCGGAAGACTCCCAGAGTCTCTTTCGCTTTCTTGTCCCCAATCCGATAGACAAAATCCTCCCGGTAAGGTTTGTGTTCGGCACCCGCATGTGGATAGGTCGTGCTTGAAAAAATTCCGTACAAGGCGTAGTAGTCGGACGTGGGGATAGGATCGAATTTGTGGTCATGGCAACGCGCGCAACCAATCGAGAGGCCAAGGAAAGTTTTGCCCAGATTGTTTAGCGTGTCTTCGATGGTGATGTGTGGTTGATTCTGCGGACTCACACCAATGCGACGTGAAATCGTTAAGTAACCGGTGGCAATGGTTTGGTCCCAGCGTTCGTCCTCGTCGTTTGCCTGCAGGAGATCACCTGCGATCTGCTCTCTTATGAATTGGTCGTAAGGTTTGTCTTCATTGAATGCGTCAATGACATAGTTGCGGTATTTGTAGGCCTCCGGAATCGGGAAGTCAGCTGCGTCACCAGCAGTGTCGGCATAGCGAACCAGATCAAGCCAGTGTTGACCCCAGCGTTCGCCGTAATGGGGCGACGATAATAAGCGATTGACCAATGCTTTGATTGCAAGTTTCCTATCTTTCGTTGCATGAGCTACGAAATCACTACTCTCTTGTTGTGTGACAGGTAAACCAGTCAGGTCGTATGTGATGCGACGGATCAGCGCCTGTGGTGAAGCAGTTCCAGCAATATCGAGACCGCGTTCTCGGTGGGCAGCTGTGATATAAGCATCGATTGGATTTTGGGTAGCATCTTCAACGTCGCTGGCATTTTCAATTGCGGTTTGGCTTAACGGTTGGAAAGACCAGAAATTGCGTTCGTCAGCGGTGATCCCGTATTCGTCCATACTCCCGTTTTTTTTGGGGCCGAAGTTGGAAGAGCGAATCGGTTTCGGCCATGCGGCACCCTCCGCGATCCATCTTTCAAAAGCCTTCACCTCTCCCTCTTTCAGCGGGGCAGAGGGTGGCATCGTGATTTCACTATGTTTTTGTGCAATGACCTGCCACAGCAGACTTTGCTCAGGCTTACCCAGAACGATTGCTGGGCCGGAGGTCCCGCCAGCAAGGATGTCTTTGAGCGAATCCAGTCGTAAGCCGCCCTCAGCTTTTCGCCGGTGGCACTCGTAGCATTTTCGAACGAGAAGTGGGCGAACACGTGATTCGAAGAAAGCTTCCTGCTCTGTTGCAGAGGCCCGCGGTGTCGTGCAAGGCAACAGCATGCAGAAAAGCAGCATGCCACATGAGATCGACAGGCAGGAGAGGCTTCGGACCCGCATGGCACCAAAGTAAACGTGGGACGAAATGTGACCACTTGAATGTTAAGCTGTCAGCTCTCTGAATCCAAGCACGCCGCCTAGTCTACCCAGTTGCGTGATGGTTTGCGCATGACTATCAATTGGAATTTGCTTCGCTGCCCGGATTATTCATGACACTTCACACTGAATTAAAGCAATGACTGTGCCGAAACTTAATCAGGATCCTTCGAAATACGATTCACTCGGCTATTGCGTGTTTCGGGGAGTGCTGGATGCTACGGCCGTTGCTTCCGTGCAACAGGATTTGGCAAAAGTTCTGGAGGCAATTCCGGCCAAGATGATGGTTTACAAAGATGGGAAGCACGTTGAGGCCGATGGACGCCCTGAGTTTTTAGTTGAACCTCATGCAAAAGAGCGGGGAGAGCCGTGGTTGGAACTGTGTCGTCATCCCCGTGTGCTCGATGCTGTCGAGTCCATTCTGGGGCCGGATTTGATCTTGATCATGTCGCACCTGATCGTGAAGCGTCCCTCTGATGGTTTGGCTGTTGCCTGGCATCAGGACAATACATACTGGCACTCGGTGCAGGGAACCGAGGTATGTACGGTCTGGTTGGCGATAGATGATGCGGATACAGACAACGGTTGCATGAATGTGATTCCTTGTACTCAGGCCAATCATCCTGACATGGAAAAAATATCGACGGGTGGTGAAGATCTGCTTGGCACAACGGTCGCAGTCAGTCAGTTGCAAGCTGGGCGAGCGGTCCCGATCGAGCTCAAGGCGGGAGACTTATCGGTTCATGATTCTTTTATCATTCATGGATCCGAAACCAATCAGTCAGGTCGGCGCCGAGCAGGTTATACGATGCGGTATGCCAACGCTGCCACAGTCACCGTCGATTTGAATGAACACTGGGTCGAAGTCTTTCGTGTGCGTGGGAATCCCCACGCCGCGGAGAGCTACACAGACCTTCGGCCAGGGAAGCGATCCCACGACGGTTGAAGTCTAAAACACGATTTGCTTTGGATGATTCGCGGTCCGGCGAGTGAGGCACTCGCGGAGAAGCAAACTGAAGAAGCAAACTGAGGCAGGCGGAACCGCTGCGAAAGGCTTGAGTGGAGTAGAAGGTTGGCGACTCAGGCATCAATCTTGCCAAATTCAAACGTCGCGCGCCTATGTCTGATTCATTTGAGCCTGAGTCAATAACAGGGATCAGTTCCCCGAAGTTTTATTTTGTTGGAATGGAGTGAATCATGGATACATTTGTGTCAATTGTGGGCTGGGGATTATGCCTTGCCATTGGAGGCCCATTGACTCTGCTCGGCTTTTTTCATTTTGTGTTCCCCAAGGCGGTTTGGTCGGTTTATCGCGGATGGGGTAGGCTATGTAAAGCAGATCCGCAGGAAATTGCACCCGACTATAACTCCGGCGCTGCGATGCGAGTGGTTGGGATCGCCTGTGGTGTGGGAGGTCTTATCATCTGCCTGATTCCAAAGTTGTTCGGCCTTTGAGTTGTTAGGCCTTTGACAGGGGGCTGTCGCTACTATTGGCGGCCCAGTGGATCGCCGCTTGCCTCCATCCACTGCTCCAACGCAGCCATTAGTTGCTCTGCCGTCTTTTGATGTTTCGGGTCACCGATCAAGTCATTGGTTTCCCAGGCATCCTTCTCCAGGTCGAATAGTTGTCGGCGACCACTATGCGTGTAGTACAGCAGCTTATGTTTTCCCTGACGAACGGCTCGTACACCGTTGGGAACTTTGACATTGGGCATGTAGGCACCAAACAGTTGGGGTTGGCCGGTGGCTTTGCCAAGGATCACGTCATGAAAGCCGAATGGTTGAGTGTAGGCGGGGGCTTGAAGCCCTGCCAATTTTGCGAGAGTTGGGTAGATCCCATGCAGATATGCAAAGCCTTCTCGGGATTTGCCTGCCGGCACACCGGGGCCAGCGACGATCATGGGCACACGCCATGATCCATCATAAAGATTTTGTTTTCCCATCAAACCATGTTCGCCGACAGAAAGTCCATGATCGGCCGTGAACAAAACGATCGTGTTTTGCAGTTGCCCCATTTTATCGAGCTTGTTGAGCAGTTGTCCAATTCGATCATCAATCTGTGCGCACATCGCCAAGTAGATGGCACGCTCACGGCGTACTGTTTCAGGGCTGTGCGGTGGTTTGTACACCATCTCGTCCCGAACCAGCATGTCACCATTGTCGAAGGAATGGACTGATTGGTAGTTCGGTGGCTCGTATACCTGGTTGAAGCGAGCGAGAACGTCATCGGGAACATGCCGTGGATCATGCGGAGCATTTGTTGAGACGTACATCATGAATGGCTTTTTCTGATCCCAAGTTGAGTCGAGAAAGTTTTCAGCTGCGTCATAAAAGACGTCGGTGCTCCACCCGGTGGTTTGATGCTTCTCGACCGTGCCGGGCGTCGCAATCCGTTGGCAAGTGGGGTTCATCATGCCCATTTCGATCGCATTGTCCTTGGCTCCGCCGCGGTCACGCTGATTGAAAGGAAGCATGCCGCCAGTGATCGCTTCTGCATGGTCGAATGATCTGAGGAGTGCCGCGTTCCCGTTGTGCCATTTTCCTGTTCCAAATGTCTGCCAGCCTTCCTCCCGGAATTGTTCTGGAAACAGTTTGTCTGCAGTGTTCAGATTTGCTGGTCCTGCGTACGAAAGTTGGTTGGGCGTTACCGACCAAAGAGGTCGACCCGTCAAAATCATCGCACGACTGCAGGTGCAGATCGCTCCACTGAAGCCTCCTTGATGAACCGTGTTTTGCATGACGGTTCCGCGACGAGCTAATGCATCAATGTTTGGGGTGATGGCTTGACTGCCCCCCGTAGCCGTCACGCAACGCCGACTCATGTCGTCCGTCATCAAAATCAGAATATTAGGGCGTTGCTTTGAAGCAGTGGGTTGGGAAGTAGATTGTTGAGCTTCTGTGATCTGCGTGTTGCCCAAGATTGCTGACAGCAGCAATGAGGTAGCTATTAGATTGTGTGCGAAAGATTTGGGCATTTGATTTACAGGGCTTCAGGTTTCTTGAGTTGGGGGCGCTCAGCTCATTGTAACACGGAGCACAATTGAAAAATGTTGCATTTTTGTAAGGTAAATTGTGGATGTGGAAACTAGCAACCCTTGAACACCGTCGGTAAAAATCCTAGCGTTTTTTGTTTTCATTCAGCGATCGTTAGAAATTCTGGAACTTCACTTTCCAAAGCCACGCTGTTGAGTTGGATTTTTGGGATAGAATCTCGACTTCGACGATTCGAACCGCCTTGCTTCTGCGGCAGGCATCATACACACCCATGTTCTGCAGGCCCTTCGTGGCTCGTTCAGGCGATGACGCCCCAGACGCAGTTTCAAATACCAACCCCCGCGATTTTCCCGAGAAAGAATGATGAAGTTTGTTCAGGTGTTGCTGGTTTCCTGGTTGATTGCCTCGTCTGTCCACGCGCAGGATGAGCGGCCTTTTGTGGTGATCCATCGTCAAGGCGATGACGATTGTCATACTTTTCGCATACCCGCGATCGCAGTCACCAATGATGGGACGCTGCTGGCGGTGTACGACATGCGATATCGCAGTCGTCGAGATCTGCAGGGACACATGGACATAGGTCTGTCGCGCTCCACAGATGGAGGGAAAACATGGGAGAAGCCTCGCCCGATCATGGACATGGGAACGTTTGGTGGTCTGGCCGAGGACCTCAATGGGTGCTCCGACCCCAATATTCTTGTGGACAAAAAAACAGGCGAGGTGACGGTCAGTGCTGTTTGGACCCATGGCAAGCCTGGAACACATCAATGGCGAGATCGAGGGTCAGAGCCTGGTTTGAAACTGAGTCAATCCTCACAGTTCATGATGGTGAGGTCAAAAGATGACGGAAAGAGTTGGAGCGAGCCAGAAAATTGGACCGCGAAACTCAAGAATCCCGAATGGTATCTGTTTGCTCCCGCTCCCGGAAATGGAATCACACTGAGCGATGGAACTTTGGTCATGCCAACCCAGGGACGTGATGAAAACGGTTTGCCTTTTTCAAACCTGATGTGGAGCAGGGACCATGGTGAGTCATGGACGGTCTCCGCTGCGGCGCGATCGGATACCAGCGAGTGTGCAGTGGCCGAACTTTCTGACGGTCGCTTGATGTTGAATATACGTGACAACCGAAATCGAAAAGATAAAGGCGACACCAATGGTCGCGCTGTTAGCGTCACGGAGGATCTGGGAGCGTCATGGAAAGTCCATTCTTCGGACCATGGTACGCTTCCCGAACCCGTCTGCATGGCAAGCCTGCTTTCTCACAAGCTCGCGGATGGACGTAGTGTCCTGTTTTTCTCCAATCCCAGATCGAAATCGAAACGGAAAAAAATGACGGTCCAGATGAGTCTTGATGATGGAAAAACCTGGACGACAAAGATCCTTTTGGATGAGGACGGGGGAGCCTACAGTTCCTTGGTCATGGTGGATGAAAAGACCCTCGGTATCCTGTACGAATCATCCCGTGCAGACATGGTCTTCCAGACGATTCAGCTGCAAGAGTTTGGGCTTTGATTGACTGCTTGATTTGAGGCAACCGTCAGGCATGCGACAAGATCACCAATGGCATACCACGCCTTACCAATCCGACATTGGTTTGCTGGCTGAAGGGATCATGGTTTTGCCGAGAGGCGAACCTCGGCGCTGACTGGGGAATGATCTGATGGATAACGCCCGTCAAGTTCTGTTCGGATGATCTTGGCGCTGATCACTTCTGTATGAGGCTGCACAAATATGTAGTCGATCTTCTTGCCATCAGCACGGCCTTCAAACCCACCGCCTGTGCCTACTGCGCTTGCGTCAGGGTGAAGTTTTCGAAAGGTATCTACAAGAGCGATGGGGCTGTTTGCTAAAGACGGCTCTTTATCTTTGATGTACAGAACGACTGGATTGTCCTCGTCAGCATTGAAGTCACCCGTGAGCAGGAATGGATCCTTGTGCGATCGGTCGTTGATTCGTTGTGCAATCAGTTGTGCTGATTTCAAACGGGCGTTCTGGGATTGATGGTCGAAGTGGGTGTTGTAAACATAGAAGCACTGATTTGCGTTGTTTTCCTTAAGCCGAACCCAAGTGCAAATCCTCAAATAACGGTTGCCCCAGTGCCGGGACTTTACCTCGGGTGTGTCTGATAACCAAAACGTACCTGAATCCAATGCGGTGAAGCGGTTGCCGCGATAAAGGATCGCGGAGTATTCACCTTTCTTCCCGCCATCTCGTCCTTCCCCGACTTCCTTGAAATCTGGTAGCTGCTCGCGCAAGTCGTCCAATTGGAACCGAAACGCTTCCTGCAAACCAACCACATCGAGCTTTGCGCTACGAATCACGTCTGCAGCGAATTCTTTGCGATTCTTCCAGTTGTTGTCACCATCATTGGCCCGCCCGTTGCGGATGTTGAAACTCATGACACGGATATCCATCCCCGCAGAATCTTTGGATTGCTGCGCGACGCTGTATCCAGTGTCAATCGCCAGCATGACTGAGAGAGTGAGAAGCGTCGTGAGTACGCGTTGGGATTGCATGGGGGCTTGTCGGGATAACAGGGGGTGGTGATCAGGCAAGGATTCGTCACATGGACCTTCGAGGAAGATGCCTGAACGTAATTCTTGGGTTGGTAGCCGCAGGGTTTGCTCAAGCTTGACGAGGAAAATTCACTTGAGGGAGATCTGGCTTCCTGGCTTCAATGCGTTTGCCGGGTAGGGGCGTAACTCATCGAACACATACATCTGCTCAGGTGTTTCAATGGTGGTCGCTGTTTCATCGTAGAGTTCAGTGGTGTCATCGAAGACACCTGAGGGATCCAGTTTCAAGTGCTTGACCATGAATGGGTACATCGCCTGTCGTTTCAGGTATTGGTAGCCGTGTTTGCGTCCTGGGTAATGGACGTTTTCGACATTCGCCTGCTTGCCATGCAGGGAGTAGATGTTGCGAATGTAGGGGTATTCAACGACGGGCGTGTTTTTTGTCCAGTCACCGCCCACCGAGACAAGTAGCTGAGGTCGCGGTGCGGCAAGTGCAGCAATTTCAGCATTGTTGGTTTCGAGGTCTGCTGTTTTGTGGATCGGCATGCCGCTTTCGCAATGACAGCCACCAAAGAAATGTGCTGATACCATCACAACGGGAACTGATGCCGTGACTCGATCGTCAACGGCTGTCAGAAGAAATGTTTGCGTTCCGCCACCGGAACATCCGGTGACTCCAATCCGGTTGTCATCGACGTCTTTGAGGGATTGCACGAAATCGATGGCACGAATACTTCCCCACGTTTGCAGGGTCAGAGCCTGGTTGTGCTTGTGGTTCCAGCCATGGTGCAACGATTCGCCGAAACCGATCATGTCATAAGAGAAAACAACGGCACCCATTCGAGCCAAGGTGGCACAGCGATGTTGTTGGTCAGGCCGTAAACGCCCACCTGCAGGACCAGTTGCGTGACCATGAGGGCAAAGCACGGCAGGAAAGGGGCCTTTCTTGCCGAGCGGACGGTAAAGATTTCCGTAGACGTAAAAACCGGGACGCGCTTCAAAGGCGGCCGACTCGACTGAGTACCCGTTGTAGTCACGCTTCTTGTGGATGATTGCGTTCAGTGGCGTCCGGGCTGGCAAGGGCATCAGCTTGGCACCTGTGAGGATCTGGTTGCGAATCGCAGTTGCCCGGTCTTGCCATTGTTCAAGATCAGCATAGGTGCTGGCCATTCTTGCCAGTTGCGTGACGGCGTCCGCCTCCGAGTGATAGTTTCCTTGACACAACGTCGGGCCACTTGATGTTGTGTCTTGGGCTGCCAAAGGCAAAGTTGAAAGCAGTGTGAAGAGAACTGCAAGAGAGTAACGATGCATGGTACTGGCTCCGTGAGGTGGGCTGGTTGGAGAGATCGCCAGGGGATGGGCTGTTCGTTGGCTGCTAGATGTTACCCGATTTGGTAACGCAGTGGCGAATATTGAATTGCAGGGAATCGCTGCACGGTTCAGCCGCGACCGCGGAAAAGTTTACTCAACGCGATTTCGCGGATCATTGATCGGACGCCATAGTTGCCAGATTTCAGTCGGCTGAGGATTTCTGCGACGTCATCCGAGTCAGAAAATTCAATGGTTCGTCCCAGAGCGTATCCCATGATGGACTCGACCAATTCCTCAGCCAGTTGATCTTCGTGTTTCATCAGGACAGATTTCAGTTCCTGCACTGTTGAGAACGTGGAGCCATCAGGCAGCGAACTGGCTGGGTCAATGGGCATCGATTTTCGACCGACTTGTTCTGTTTCGCGCCAACGGCCGATCGTGTCAAAATTTTCCAGGCCAAAACCAATGGCGTCCATCTTTTTATGGCATGACGAGCAGACATGCTGTTGTTGATGCAGTTTGACCATCTCGCGGTTGGTTTTGGGTTTTTTCGACGCAGCCCCCAGTTCTGGCACATTCGGCGGTGGCGGAGCGGGTTTGTCGTGCAAGAGCTTTTCCATGACCAATGCACCTCGAATCACGGGTGAGGAACGCTCTCCATTTGAGCCAGACGTAAGAAAAGCGGTTTGTGTCAACAGTCCGCCCCGAGGTGAATCGGCAGGCAACTTCACTTTTTGAAATTCGGCATTGCCCGAGTGAGGCATGTCAATTCCATAGTGCACACCAAGAGCCGAGTTGATGACCACAAAATCAGAATCGATCAGATTGGACGCGGGCAAGTTTTCGTCGATCAGGACACCAAAGAACTCACGCACTTCCTGCTTGGCATCCTGCTGGACTCCCTCGTTGAAATGGATGTATTTCCGGTTGTCGACAGTGATTGCATCGTATCGCTCCAGTTCAGCCCACTGGCTGATGAATCCATCTCGGAAAGCTGTGGCGCGTGGGTCGTCCAGCAAACGGTCGATCTGTTCCGAATACACTTTTGGGTCTTTGAGATCTGCAGCGTAGAGCTGATCGTCTGGCGGGCTGCTCCAAAGAAAATAGGCAAGGCGGATCGCCAGTTCCCGGTTCCCAAGTAAATGACTCGATGTGCCAGGCCCGACATTTTTCGAACCGCTGATTGCGACTTGATCCTGATCATCAGCTTCTTCCTGCAGGAAAAGAAACCCGGGTGATGCCATGATGATCCCCATGACTTCGGTGATGGAATCGTTATAGCTGAGACCTTTCTGGCGGTTGTCCAGGAACAGTTGGTGCAACTCTTCAACGTAAGCCGTCTCAGGCTTCCGGTGTCGAAACGCCTCGAAGGCAAATCGTTCAATCAGTTCACGTGCTTTGTTGTCGTGCCCCAGCAGTTGGCTCTTGCCGCCAGTTGGTTGGTTGGGGTACAGGATTTCCTCAAAACTTGAACGCTGCTCGCGATAAAAAGGACCTTCGATTTCCAGCCAATCGATCCAGATCGCTGCACGTGGGTCAGTGCGTTTGCCTGATCCTTCCAGTTTGTTCACATAGCCCCTCATCGAATTGATCGTATTCTCCGGTACGTTCTCGCGAACGTTGGCTGATAGCTGGAATCTTCCCATGGGTTGTCGCGCTTTCATCACAACGGTACCGGGATTATCAGCGGTTCCGTTCAATCTCAAGGTGCCACGGATTCGATTTCGATCCCACAAACGGACGATGCTTCTGAGTTCATGCGGTTCTCCAACAACACCACCATGAATTCGGATCAGATACTCACCGCGGATATCGATGTGCTTTGAAGTGCTGACCCATTTGGCAACGTCGCAGTTGTAGACGCCCGATTCGATCAATGGGTATTGCAGGTATTGGCGAGGTAACTCAGCACGCGAATCCCATTGGCGAAAGATGACTTCCATTTCACCTTCATCCTTGAATCCCATTTCCTGCCAGGTCTTGCCCGCCTTTTTCATTGCCATTTTTTGGTCGAGGTCGGCAAGCTTCTCACGCATTTTCCTGTTGACGCGTGTTTCTGGTTCGGTGCGTGAGATTTCGACCTTGCGTCGTGGTTTCGTGTTGAAATTCAACGCCTCGGCAGCGATTCTCTTTCCCAATTCCAGATATGCTTCAAGGTGCATGGATGTGAAGTATTGTTCCGTGCCGACAGTGTCGAAGGTTGCTATCTCGCCATCATCCGGGATCTCATCCAATGCCACTTCGAATCCAAACAGAGAGCGAATTGTGTTCGAGTACTCACGTTGATTCAGTCGTCGCATTCGGATCTCACCTCCACTGTCGGTAAGTCGCCGTCTCGCTTCGACAAGAGTTTTGTTGAGCTTTTCCAGTACGGATGCAAGTTCTTCATCGCTTGGCTGGTCCGCTTCACGGGGTGGCATGTCACCACCATTCAATTGATCGAGAACATCCTGCCAACGTTGTGCCGTGTCGTTGTTGTCGATCTGCCATGAGACCTGATCAAACCTGACCTGACCCTCTTGTGTATCAGCCCCGTGGCAGTCCATGCAGTAGGACTTGATGAAAGGCTGCAGGTCCTTTCTCAGATCCAGAGTCTGATTGGTCGTTTGGGCTTGGGCGTTCGACCACAGGAAAACGACTGCCATGAGAGTCGCGGCGAGAAGTTGCGAGCGATTGCGCATGAATGACATGGTTGCTTAAAAATGGATGTTGGAGCGGTTGGCATGGGTGCACGTCGTATCTGCTGACAAACGTTTCGCACGGAACCGGGTAACTAAGGCCAGAGCGTGGTGGGAATTGATTCAGGTGGATGTCACGTTCGTGGCGAGACCAATTCGGGAATGATGCCGGTGCTGTGGCTGAAAGAATCGATTTCCAATCCCGCTTGTTGCATCAGCGTCAGCCAATAATTGGCCAGCGGGGTATCTTCTTCGGGCAGGACAATGTTGCTGCCATGTTTGATGTTCCTGGCTCCGCCGCCCGAAAGAATTGCAGGAATGTTCTTCAGTTCATGGCCTGAGCGCAGATTGGTTCCGTAGCTGACAATGCAATTGTCAAAGAGTCGACTGCCGTCACTGTCGGTCGCTTCTTTGAGGCGATCCAGAAAGTGTGCAAACAGCGACATGCACTTCTTGTCCCGCTGGCGGGAGGCTTGAGTCCGGGGTTCTGAAAATCCATAGTGGCTCAGTGAGTGCGCCTTGAGTGTAATTCCCATGCCCGTCAAAACGGAACTCACTGGCTGCCGGTAAGTGATCACACGCGTGGCGTCCGTTTGCAGGGCGACAACCATCATGTCGTACATCAGTTGAATCGCTTCGTCGCCAGCGATGCCTTCTGGTGGTGCATCCATGGGGGCCTGCGGTTTTGGGATGTCTGCCCATTGCGCTTGACGTTCAAGTCCTTTTTCCACCTGCCGGACACCCGTGAAGTACTCGTCCAGCTTGAGATTGTCACCTTTGCTGAGAGTCCGTTTGATTCCATTGGCGTCAAGACGCACGATGTCGAGGACACTTTGGCGTTTCTTCAAACGCGCGTTGAGTTCTTGTTTGGAATCCTTCGCGTTGGCAAACAGCGTGTAGTACAAGTCAAGCGGACGAGCGATCCCGGGGATCGGGTTTCCGGAATCATCCCATGCCAGTGAGAGGCCTCCACCATGACCCGAGTTTGAATTGCCATCCGCCTCATTGGCTGAAAGAGTCAGCGACGCAAAACGGGTGTCCGTTCCCAGTTGACCTGCCAGCACTTGGTCGCATGAAACCGAGTTGTGGAACCTCTTGCCAGGGGTGCCGGCAACATTGGCTCCGGTCAAATAGGACAGGCTGCCACCATGAGGATTGGTGGCGCCCAAGTTGGTCAAGTTGGTGACCATGGTGATGTCGTCTTGGTGACGCTTCAGTGGACTGAGTCCCTCTGTCATTCCGATTTCAGAGAAACGCCCTTGCTGGGTGGGGTAAAATGTATCTTTGGTAAACCCGAATCCACCGCCCAGAAAGAGGACCCTTTTGGGGGGAGTTGCTGCCAAATCGCTGCAATGGGCGAACGTTTCCAGAAATGGAATCGCAAGTAGCGAACTGCCAGCCCGCATGAATGATCGGCGCGTGCCTTGAGGGGATATGAATGGCGACATGAATCCGTTGGTATCGGTTGTGGGGAGATCGATGCTGTCCTTTCAGTATAGTCGGTGAAACCTGACAAGCGTGTTAACACCTCCATGTGATTTTCAGGTTATCAGGTCGCTGACGGCATGCTTGCGTGGTGTGGTTTCGGTTTTCAGGGTGTCATTCCACCTGCAACCGGATGGGTTTCGATTTGCCCGTGCGTTTGTCCGACGGGTATTGTGCTTCGACATCTGTCAGGAATTCATGCAAATCGTCGGCAAGGCCTTGTGCAATTTCAGGATTCTGGGTCGCCAGGTTTTTTGACTCGCCGATGTCCGTCGCAAGATTGAATAGTTCTCTCGGGCGACCATCGTAATAATGAATCAATTTCCAGTTGCCGCGGCGAATGGCACTGGAGGGTCCGATGCCTGGACCCTTGGGCCCCCAGTGGTTGGGAAAGTGCCAATGCAACGCACGTTGGATTTGGGGCGATTCAGCGTTGCCTCGCAAAACATCGGCAAAGCTGATTCCATCGATCACGCCACCGATCTGTTGGGCATTCTGGATGCCGGCAATCTCAAGGATCGTTGAAAAAAAATCTTCGATGATGACGGGGTGATCTGTTTTCGATCCGGGTCTCGTGACGCCAGGCCAGGACGCAATCATGGGAACCCGGACTCCGCCTTCATGTGCGGACCCTTTTCCACTGGACAACGGTTTGTTGTGAGTATGTCTTTTTCCACCTCGTCCGCTGGCGCTCAGTCCGCCATTGTCTGACATGAAGAGGACAACGGTACTCTTGCTGACCTTCCGACTTTCAAGGTGATTCAGAATGTCACCGAGTGATTTGTCCATGCCCTCTACCATCGCAGCGTACATCGATTCGGTGTGCTCCAAGCCCCGTTCCCGGTATGCCTGATAAAAGCGATCGTCGACTGCAAACGGAACATGAACGGCGTAGTGCGACATGTACAAAAAAAATGGTTCTTCCCGATCGATGGCTTGATCCATGGCCGCGATCGATTCGATTGTGAGAGCTTCTGTCAGGAAGATGTCCTGGCCATGGTATTTTTCAAGGCCGGGGACATCCCATATCCGGTCGCCCTTGCGCCATGCGGCACTGAAATTCTGCTTGCCCAAAAAGCTTCCCGGTCCCCCCGCGGCATGACCGCCAATATTGACATCGAAACCAATGCCTCGTGGATCAGCTCCGGCAGTTCCAGTAGCCCCAAAATGGGCCTTTCCTGCGTGAATGGTGTGATAGCCAGCGTCGCTCAAGAAGGCAGGCAAAGCTTTGGCGTGAATTGTGCCTTCGACACCCGGGTCGGGACAAAGTCCGTTCATGTTCCATTTTGGAAATTTCAATGTGGGATGCGGACGGTCATTGGTTGCGTTCTTTTTCAGCGTCCAATTGGTCACCCGGTGTCGCGCTGCATTCAGGCCTGTCATCAGGCTGACGCGAGTCGGTGAACAGACGCTGCATGCATAGGCTTGCGTGAATTTCAATCCGGAAGCTGCTAGGCGTTCCATATTTGGCGTTTTATATCGCCGGTTCAGTGGGGTCACTTCGGCTCCAAATTCTACTGAAGTGTCCTGCCACCCCATGTCGTCTACCAGAAACAGAACAATGTTTGGCGTGGCTCGTGTCTTCCTGTCCTGGGCAGCAGCAATGCTTCCATGGGTACAGAGGAACCACAACAGGATTAGAATAGGTATCCTGCGATGGCGGCGGGCTGATGTTTTCATGTTGCGATGTATTCTGGTGGTGTTCCCCGATCAACTCGTTTGGATCAGGATATCTTTCAGTTGGCAGGTCTCACAAAGTCAAATGTAGCACAATGCCATCGCCGATTTCCGACGCAACACTTGTCGGAGATCAGAGTTGTTGACGGTAGGACGGGCGTCGACACTTTCAGTTCCAACTTTCGTTCCCAGAGAGATTGATCCTATGCGGATGTGTCTGATTTGTGTTTTTGGCATGCTTGCCATAGGGTCACTACTGAAGGCCGATGAGGTTGTCGGGCCTTTGGTGGGTTCGGTTTCGTCCAGCAGTGTGCAGATGCTGTATCGTCCATCGGCAAAAGCTCAAACGCTGCGTCTGCAGGTGTTTGATGCCAATGAGCAGTTGGTGAAAGTCGTCGCGGATGACTGCGATGCGAAGCAGGACTTTGTGGCTCATTTCGTCGTCAGCGGGCTTCAGCCAGCGACGACTTATGGATACCAGATTGAGAGAATCGGTGATTCACCCAAGGTGCTGGTCAAGGCAGGTCCCGCACATCAGTTCACAACAGCGACTCAGCAACGCACTGGAGAACGTGTGGTGGTCAGTTTTGTGTCCTGCGTTGATGTTGAGCCTACGGGAATCTGGAACGAGATGGAGAAACTCAAGGTCGATGCGGTCTGTTTGATGGGCGACACGCCGTACATTGATAGTTCTGATCTTGAGGTTGCCAGAAAGAAACATCGCCAGTTTCTGCAGATGCCGGATCTTGCTCGATTGGGACAAACCACTTCGGTGGTTGGAACATGGGATGATCATGATTTTGGCAAGAATAACGGCAACGGTTTAAATCTCCGTGAAGGAAAGTCGCGAACACGGCAAGCATTTGTCGACTATCGGGCACACGATCGTTATGGCGATGGTCGGGAAGGTGTCTATCACAAAATGGATCTGGGTGCTTTGGAGATATTCTTCCTTGACCCCCGTTATTTTTCACAGACGGAGCCTTCACCGGTTGATGAAACACAGCCCACCTGTTTCGGGACGCAGCAATGGAATTGGCTGCTACAAGGTTTGCGAGAATCAAAGGCCAAGTTCAAGGTGCTCGCGATGGGCGCGATCTGGCAGGACAAAAAAAACTCAGAAACCGACGACATGTTCACTTATTGGTACGAACGTGACGCACTGTTGGACTTCATCAAAGAAGAACAGATCTCTGGCGTCACTTTGCTTGGTGGTGATATCCATGTCGCAAGGCATCTGAAACATCCCGACCGAGTCGGTTATGACTTGCATGATTTTATCATTTCACCAGGCCATGAACGCACCATCACGGGGCTTGATGTCTATCATCCCTCGTTGCTGTGGTCATTGGTAGAAGGGCGGCAGTTCCTGACGTTGACGGCAGATACCCGCGGAGACAAACCCTCGCTGACAGCCGAGTTTCGTCAGCCCAAAGGGCGGGTGAATCGCCGTGTTGTTTTGGAACTCGATGAATTGACGCCCAAAGGACGCACGCAGAATCTGTCAAAAGAACTGCGGGCCCACTGGGATTTTAACGAGGGGCTGAAGAATAAATCGCTGCTTGGTGGCCGGATTGATGCCCTGTCCCATGGGGGTGCAGCGATCGATCAAACGCAGCAAGCTCGCGGTGGTGCTGTCCGTTTCCAACGTTTGAAAGGTCAGTATCTGAATGTGCCGCAGAGTTTTCTTGACGACAATTCATCTGCTCATACCGTTTCGTTGTGGTTCAAGCCCGACAGCTTGCCAAAGCATGGAACCGGTGATCGCTGCTTCTTAATGGAAAGCACAGCTGAGGGTAAAGCCAGCGATACGCAGGCATGGCATTTGTCGCTCGGTCTGAGAGCCACCGCAGACCCGGGCAAAGTCAATTTGCAGCTATATACCGTGACTTTGCAGCCCGCAGCCAGTCCCGGTGCGGCCCCCAAGCCGATTTCCCAAGGGCCCTTTGACTTTCTGGTTGACCGTGAACAGTTGCGGGATCGATGGAACCACGTGGCATTCACCTTTGATTCTGAATCGCTGCGTTTGTTTCTCAATGGAAACTTGGCGGCGACCCATTCGTTGCCCGTCAAAGGTCCGGCAGCTGAATTTGGGGGATTGGTGATCGGTGGCCACCGCGCAGGAATCGGCAGGAATTTTGATGGCTGGATCGATGAAGTTGCGGTTTGGCAACGCCTGCTTGATCAGGATGAGATTCTGGGCCTCAGTAAACTGCCCCGTTAAACGATGTGCTGGCATCGTTTTCGAGTGTAAGTTCCTGATCTGATTCGATGTCCTAGTGTGTGTGTAAAGCTTTTCTGTGGTCCTCAGACGTTTTCGTCTCAGCGTGAAGTGGAAGACGAAAGCGTTACAGGTTAACCTCTTTCCCTGGGGCAGTGGCTCACACGCGATGCTGGTCCCGTCTGCGATGAGGGTCCCGACTGCGATGATGGCCTCTTGGGCTCCATTTTGGATTCCAGGTTGGGCTGCGGGGTAAATGGCAGTCGGGGGATTCATTCGGTGACATCTGGTCCTCAAGCGAAAGCACTCAACAACTTAAGACATGCAACTCGAAACTGCAGAAGGCAAATACATCGTGGTTACAAAATATCGCAGCATGCTGGTCCCCCTTTTATTTCTTGGACTTACGGGCCTCTCAC
>Ga0315320_10000334_pt1 | contig 38065 bp, 37 predicted proteins | sample M140m21515metaG_FD_203458 | JGI IMG/M metagenome (GOLD analysis project Ga0315320, IMG submission 203458) | Ammonia-oxidizing marine archaeal communities from Monterey Bay, California, United States - M1 40m 21515 | ecosystem: Environmental > Aquatic > Marine > Coastal | place: USA: California... | reverse complement strand
TACTGTATATGATATAAATAATATTAGATTTAAAGTATATATTGACTATAAACTAAAATTAAAAGCTTATTCTAAACGAAGATTTGACCCTTTTTGTAGATGGGATAGAATAATTATACCATATGATGGTAATAATAATATGGAAACAACTATTGGTCAATTAAATTTTTTTAGATGGGCAATTGAAAATAAAATTTTAGATTTTATACAACAAAATTATGATAAAATAGAAACTGATATGAATGCTAGAAATAGTTCTTCTAGAAAAAAAAAAGAACCTATTGATAATAATACTAAAACAAGAAAAAAAAGGGAAGAACTATCTATATCAGCATGCAAGTGCATCAAAAAAGAAACTGTAAACATTATAGTTAAATTTGATGAAGTATAAATTAAATCCATCTAGCAGTAGAAGCATCTTCCGCATTTAATATTTTATTTATATAATTAGTTGCTTGTTTTATCCATTCAAGTCCGGGGTCATTTAGATTTTTATAATTCGCATCTTCATTAGTATTTAAATTTAATAAATCTTTGCATGTATACAACCAGCTATTATGATAACTTTCACATTTTGTTAAATAATCTAATGTTACACTTTCTTCACCTATCCTATTCCGTTTATTTACTCTTTCATAACATTTATCAGCATCAGCATTTATAAATATAATACCTGTTGTTTTATATTTCTCTTTATATGTGTTATAAAATTCTAGATATATATTATAATTTATATTATCTATTAACTTATCATCATAAAGCATTTTTGCAAATACATTTTTATCAGCATCTAATGATCTTTCTGTAATTATTAATTTACACATCGGATTATTTACAATTGTTTTTGTTAATAGATTTAATCTGGTAACATATGCCATTATTTGAAATGAAAATGAGTATTGTTTAGGATTTTCATAAAATCTTTCTAAAATTGTTTTATTATTCTCATCCTTTATTTTTTCCCAAATATCTACTGGTTCTGTCAAAAATATTATTTCTCTACTATTTTCATAACGTTTTTTTAATTCTTGAACAAACGTTGTTTTTCCAGCACCAATATTTCCTTCGATGGAAATAATTTTTGGAATTCTTGTTATTGTAAAATCCATTTTATTTTACTGATATTATATTAGAATTTTAATATCAATTTTGTATAATTATTTGTTACAAAATATTTTCTGGTTTATATCTTAATATATCTAATATCTCTGTTGTTGTCGGAAACAACTCTTTACCATATATGTCTTGTAACATTAACCATTCAAATAATCCTCCTTTATAAATATATACATTTTTAAATCCTAGAGATTTTATTTGTGTATATTTTGTCTCCATTGTTTCGTCATTACTATTCCTACCATATATTATTATAGTTTTATCATGATATTCATATTGATTTATTAAATTATTTATTGTCGTCTCTTCATTATGATAATTTATTGTACTTGTTATTAAACAATCTTGATCAGACGATAATAATGTATTTATTATTATATATTTACTACTATTATATCTTATTATATTCTGAATATCTTCAAATGATATATTTTTTTTTACATTTTGTTTGAAAAAACGAAGCATTGTATTTACTTGCAATTAATATTTATATAATTTTATGTAAAATTGAAATAAAAATTATTAAATTATTTTATAATATATAATAAAACTTTATAGTTAAACAATGGACCTCACTCAAAATAAATTATCTCGCCAAGAATGGAATAATCTTGAAACTTCTGTTTCTGATAATGAAAAAACCATTTTAAATATATTAATTAAAGGTTATAATGATACTAATATCTCTATTAACAAAAATTTATCACTTATTGAAGTTTTAAAGATAGAATATAGTGAAGGTATTGAAACTTATTTATATGGTAAATATTTTAAAGATTTAATATCTGATTTAAATAAAAAATATGGTTATAATGATAAAAATAATGGTCTTGAACCTATTAAATTACAAAAAATTAAAAGTTGTGATATGGTAAGATTACAAAATGTTGATATTGATAAATATAAAGATATTATTTTTGAATATACTTTGATTGACCTTTATAAAAATATTTTAAGAAGTATCAAGAAAAATAAAGATACATATATTCTCTATGTATATACTATTAAACAATTACTTAAAACTAAAATTAAAAATATTAACAAAATCGTTATTGATATCATCCTTAATTTAGTTAATAATTTAACTCAAAATATTAATTTAAAAAATTTAATTAAAAACTCCTATACATTAATTGAACAAAACCCTTATTTACTTGAATATCAAGATATTGAACTATATAATCATCAAAAAGAAATTTATGAAATTTATAAAAATAAAAATGAATTAACCCCTTCACTTATTCTTTATACTGCTCCTACCGGAACTGGCAAAACTTTAACCCCTATCGGCTTATCTAATAATTATAAAATTATATTCGTATGTGTCGCTAGACATATCGGACTCGCATTAGCCAAATCCGCCATTTCTGTTAATAAAAAAATCGCCTTCGCTTTCGGTTGTGAAAATGATGTTGATATTCGTTTACATTATTATTCCGGTAAATCTTTTATGAGACATACTGCAGAAAGTAATCCCAAAAAAGCCGGACAATTTATTAAATTCAAAGATGGAACCCGTAAAATAGACAATACCGATGGTTCCGCTGTTGAAATTATGATTTGTGACGTTAAATCTTATTTAACCTCTATGAATTATATGCTCAAGTTTAATCCTAATCATAATATTATTACTTTCTGGGATGAACCTACTATTACTCTTGATTATCAAGAACATGAATTACATCATATTATCTCTAATAATTGGAAACAAAATGAAATCCCTAACTTAATCCTTTCCTGTGCTACTTTACCACAAAGAACTAGTATTCAAAGTTGTATTGATAATTTTACTCATAAATTCCCTGAACCTCTTGTTTGTAATATTAGTAGCAATGAATGTAAAAAATCTATACCTCTTATTAATCTTAATCAACAATATATTTGTATACATAATATGGAACAAAATTTTGATGGTTTTAAAACCACTGTACAACATTTAAATATTAATCAATCTTTATTAAGATATTTAGACTTACATAATATTGTTCTGTTTATTGAATATTTCAATAATAATATCATTGATAATGATGATAATTTACATTATTCTAATTATTTTAATAATAATATTATTAATGTTACCATGAATTCTATTAAACAATATTATTTATTGTTATTAAATTCTATCTCCATTGAACATTACGATAAAATATATTCTCATTTCCATTCTATTCAAAATGCACCCGTTTTTAATAATAATTCTAAAGGCATACAATTCACTACTAGTGACTCATATACACTCACTGATGGCCCCACTATATTCTTATGTGATGATGTTAATAAAATCGGTACATTTTATATTCAACAATCTAAAATCCCTGAAAATACGTTCAAAGCCATGTTAGCTAAAATCGCTATTAATGATAAACTCGCCACTGAAATTGAAAAAATTGAAAAATTAATTGCTGCAAAAGAAGAAAAAATGGGTCGTAGTGATGGTGAAGACCTTAAAAAAATTGATAAAGAAGACCGCGAATGGTACAATAATATTAATAAACTCCGTAAACAAATCTTATTTATATCTTTAGATGCTAAGCATGTGCCTAATACTTCTGAACATCAAAAAATATGGTGTGATGATGTTGAAAAAAATCGGTTTATGCCTATTATTGATGAACAAAATACCAAGGAAATTATGTCTCTCAATATTTCTAATCATTATAAAGTCCTATTATTAATGGGCATCGGTATATTTGTTAAAGATACACATGTTGATTACACCGAACTTATGAAAAAACTCGCACTTGAACAAAAATTATTTATTATTATCGCATCCACTGATTATATTTATGGTACTAATTATCAATTCTGTCATGGTATTATCGGTAAAGATCTTGAAAATATGTCTCAACAAAAAATTATGCAATCTCTCGGACGTATTGGTCGTAATAATATTCAGCAAACATATACTGTTCGTTTTCGTTCCGATAATATTATTCATAAATTATTTAAACCTGATACTGAAAATATTGAAGCCAATAATATGACACGTTTGTTTTGTTAATTCATTTAGAAATAATTGTTTTTTATATGTATTATATATAATTATGAGTATTGAATATTATCGAGGCCTTAAGATAACAGATAACATTGATTATTATACTAAACAGACAGAGGAAAAAGCAAACAATTTTAATGTTTTAAAATCAGAAAATCCATTAAAATGCGTCAGACCAAATAACGCAGTACGTGAGTTAGTAGAAAAAGTTGTAGACGGTTTGAAAAGTAATAAAGATAGTAAGGTAATTGTGTTTTTTGGTATTCTTGCACGCGGTAGAATGTGGATGAAGGAAAGCTATGGTTCAGACGAGGTAAAGCGGCAGTTCGTGCAGGGGTTTAAAAATAATTTTAATTTGACTGATATAATTAAGGAAATAAATAACGAGATAAAAGTACAATATGATGAATTAGTAGAAAAAGGAAGCAATAAATGTTATAAAAACATGAACACAGAAATTAAAGAAAGTACAAAAAAAATATTTTATGATCAAATTGGTGAGCATTTTTATTTAACTCATATTGTTGACGAAGGTAATGCTCGTAGTTTATTTAAAGATTTTTATTCCAATGATAAAAATGAATTTCAGAATTTTGTTAAAAAAGTATCTGAGGAAGAAAGTGCTACTGAACCTTCTGAAGAAAATGCTCCTGATGATGATATAACAACAGGTGGAAGACGCAGAAGACGTAGAAGAACTGCGTCCAAGAGAAGGTCCGGAAAAAGACGTTCTACAAGAAAACGTTCAACTAAAAGAAGAGGTGGAAAAAAATATGTATCAAAAGCTGGAAAAAGAAAAACAATGAAAAGAAAGCAATAAATAATCAGAAATTATTTAAACCTGATACTGAAAATATTGAAGCCAATAATATGACACGTTTGTTTTGTTAATTAATTCATTTTAGAAATAATTATTTTTTTATATGTATTATATATAATTATGAGTGATAATACTGATGGATATTCTAGATTTACAAAATTCGAGGCAGCCGGTGCTTTTAACCTTCTTCTTTGGCAATTTAACACATGGAAGACTGAAGTAAATATTGTAAAATATGCTTTTGAAAACATATATAGAAATGCTCCCAATGAATATAATCCTGAGGGAAGATATTGGGCGCTTCAGTTGAATGTACCAATGACTGAAAAGCGTTCATGTCTTAGACCAAATAAAGCTGTCAAAGTGTTAGGTATAAGTGCATACAATGAATTAGGCGAAGAATCAGAAACAATACAATATCTTAATACAGTAAAAAAATTTATTAAAGATGTAGGGGATGATAGATCTTGGCTTAAGTTAGAACAGTTTAAAAAAACACCGGAAGATTTAAAAAATAAATTTAATTTGGAAACAATGAAAAAAGAAATAAATAATGCGGTTGATGTTATTGTTAAAAAAGATGAAAATAAAAACAAATGTTATAAAAGAGAAGATGTTAAACAACATGTAAAAAGAATATATGATGGAATAATAGCTGAAGCTAGAAATCGTTCTGACGCAGAAGAAGATTGGCCTGGTGGAGAAAAATATAGCTTTATAGCTGAAGCAAGTGTACCTGCTGCTGAAGAAAGTGCTGATGTACCTGCTGAAGAAAGTGATGATGTACCTGCGGAAGGAAGTGTCGCTGAACAAAGTGGAGGACGTAGAAGACGTAGAAGAACTGCGTCCAAGAGAAGGTCAGGAAAAAGACGTTCTACAAGAAAACGTTCAAGTAAAAGAAGAGGTGGAAAAAAATCTGTATCAAAGGCTGGAAAAAGAAAGACAATGAAAAGAAAGCAATAAATAGTTTAGGAAATGATATAATTTATATTTTTTTATATGTATTATATATATTTAAGATGGCAAGAGTTAGCTCAAAACGTAGAACACAAAAGCGTCGTTCTGGATTAAGAAAAAGACGCGGAGGCGGAAGTACCGTAACTTTAAGCTGGGATGAACCTTCAGACAGTTCCGCAAACGTAGAAGATGGCGCTACTGGTGTTTTTCAAGGTGTTGATAATGTTGATTTTCTCAACGACTCTAATGACGGTCTATACAAGGCCAAGGGTACTGACTTGGCCGCGGAACCAGACGATACCTATGATGTATCTATACCGGATGATGATGATGAATTTAATTCAACAAATGTTACTCTTAGATTGCTTGCAAGTGAATTTGATAAGCTCCCTATTAAAAACGGTGACAAATTAACATTTGAATATGATGAACCTGTGGAGGCTGCTGATGATGAGGATGAAGAGGATGAGGATGAGGGTTCACCATTTCCTGATTGGATGGGTGGTCCTGGTCCTGGTGATGGTGCTGATTCATTGCCTCCTTCAGGTGGTGGAAGAAGACGCAGAAGACGTTCATCCAAGAGAGGAGCTGGAAAAAGACGTTCTACAAGAAGAAGACGTTCATCTAAGAGAAGAGGTGGAAAAGCCCCTGTATCCAAGGGCGGAAAGAGAAAGAGCCGTAGAACAAGAACCAGAAGAACTTCCAGACGTTAAATATTAATTTAGCAAATGATTTTATATTATAATACATGTATAATATATAAAATGCCATATACTAATGTGACACCATCAAAATATTCAGAATTATCTGGAGAAGCATTAATTAGAGCAAAAACATTAGATGCGTTAAATAAAAAATAAGTGCTACGTTGTTGCCAGCAAACGCTAATCAATATGGTCGTCTACTAAGTAATCGTCAAAAAAATTCAGCGTTTCATAAAACAGTGACAAAACGAACAGGAAAAGGAGGAAAAACCAACAAAGCTAAAAAATCAAAAAGAAAAACAAAGAAGCGTGTATCCAAGCGTAGAAAAACATCTCGTCGTTAATTAAATATAAAATTGAATAAAATAATTATATTTTATTCAATAAAAAAATGAAATATGACAAGAAGAAAAACAAGTAATTATTCAAGTGACCATTGCCAATGCTGTATAATTTGTTGTGCACCAGCATTAGGATTAAGTATATTTTTTGAAAATTTATTAAAATGTATATGTTGTTGTCCCTGTTATATAGATAATTATTGTAATGGAAACAAAGAAATTAATCCAACACCACCAATTGTAATAGCAATGCCAATAGTAGATGAAGATGTAAGTGATAGATATTATGGTAAAATATGGGGGATTAATAATTAATCATGTTTCTTATTCTTTCTATAATCCTTTATGCCGCCGGAATATTCATTTACATTTACAAAACCTTTTTTTAATAGTTGTTCTAGTGCTAATTCAGAAGCATTACATTTACTATGTGCACAATAAGTAACTATTGGTATTTCATATATATCTATTTTTTTATTTTTAATATATGTGTGTAATTTGGGATAATGTAACTTTACAACATTTTTAAACCATTCAAATAATTTTTCTTGACTAGTATTTTTTATATCCGAATGAAAAAGATTATATGAATTTGGTATATGGTCCTGTGCATAATATTCTGCAGGCAATGCATTTATAAAAACTGTATAACCATCATCTAATAGTTTCATTGATTTTTTAAAATCATATTTGCAAACTACTATTTTTGTATATATTTGTTTATTCCATCCATTTTTTCCTTCAATTACAAAATGCATATGTCTAAAATATGTTTTTGGTTTATATTGTTTTACTGCAGTTGTAGAATATACTTGTGGACAACGCAATTTAAATGTTACATTGCCTTTATTATTTACTGTGGTTACACCATGATTTGAAAAATTACTATATGCATATTTCGCATTTTTTATAATTGGTGTATTATTTTCTTTTTCGTCGGCGGCCCAATATAAAATTTTTTTTCCTATATGTGATTTATCAAGGTCTACATTAATCTTTACATTTGCATTTTTTGGTGCACGATTATTGTAGTCTTCAACATTATCTATAAATTCATTTACATAATCTATTTCTGATAACCATTTTGGTTTTAAATCACTCTTTGATTTAATAACTTTATCTATGCTAAATTCTAAACAACTTGCACAAATTTCACTCATTATATATTATTATAATAAAATATAATGTATTAATTTCTAAGACCCCAATGATACATTATTTGGTGTTGATGATAATGGCTGATACCATATAAAATTGTTTTTTACTGGTTTTCTTTTTCTTACTTAAAAAATATCACTAATTCATAAGATATGATTGAACAGCAATATGAAGATGATAATAAATATTCATTAATTCCTAGTTCTTTCAAAAAAAGACATGAAGACCGGGTTTATCTTAAAAGACTTCTTTCAAATAATCCGGTCATTGATAAATGTTTGATGAAATCTATGCCTATATTAAATTATGTTAATTATGATGAAAGGCACAAATATGGGGAAAATGAGAATGAAATACGTGATTTTAATGTGAAAATAATACGTCGTACTATGTCACGTCGCAGATATGTGAAAATAATAATATCTAAAATATGCGCTACATTTACACCCGGAATGGTAACAGATTGGCTTGAAGAAAATATTCTTTCATTATTTGGTTGTTTTATGGATGAAGAGTTATTTACTAGAAAATATAAAATAAAGAATATAAATAGAGAATGTGCTTTATTATGCTATCGTAAATATTATAATTAATATTATAAAATTTATAATATTAAATTTTTTTAGTTGATAGTATTAAAAATTAATACTGTAAATAATAAAGCAAAATGCTTAATTGGAGTAAGCTACACCAGCCATACCGCTCATGATGCGGAGGACGTTGTAGTTAACAGCGTATACACGTACCTTGGCAGTGGCGGTACCGGCAACTGTGGAGGAAGAAAGGACAAGTTGAAGGACAGCGTTGTCAATTCTGGAGAAGTTGCATGTGCCAGAAGGTTGGTGCTCCTCAGGGCGAAGGGCGAATGAGTATACGTTGATACCAGTGTCAGGGGCACGGGTGTGGTGTTGGTAAGGTTGGACAACATCAAAGTAAGAACCTTCACGCTCAGAGATGCGGTCTTGGCCGTTAAGTTGTAACTTGGCAGTTACAACAGGGTTCTCACCCCAGCAGTGCATGTCCTTGGCGGTCTCAGCAAGTACGAATGTACCGGCATCGGAAAGGTTGGCACCCTTACCAGAATTTACACCGGCTTCCCAGTTACCACTGGCCTCGGCGGCGGCATCACCTGCAAGGTCCATTTGGAAGAGACCGGAGTCGTTGATAACATCAGCTGTGGAAGCCTTACCACCGAAAGCGTGGATGGCATTAGGGAGGGCATCAACACCATCAGTGTAGTTGAAAGGTTGGGCACCAAGGGCACGGTAGAGGACTGAACCACCCTCAAGGGATGAGCAGTAATCTACGTTAGAGTCAGGTTGGACAACCCAGATAAGCTCCTTGCAAGGATGGTTGAAGTTGAGCTTGATCTTGTTGGAAGAAGAACCGACAGATTCATCACCAGTGAATTGAACTTGCTCAATGAGGTACTCATGAGGGTTTTGGGCCATCTTTCTGCGCTCATCAGTGTCAAGGAAGATGTAGTCAACATAAAGAGAGGCAGCAACAAGGGATTGTTGGTAGGCGTTGGTGGTAGATACGGTGCCGGTTGTGGCATCGAGTTGCTTACAGGCCCAGAGGCACTCACCAATAGGACGGAAGTCAATGTTAATCTTGACCTCGTGGTATTGAAGAGCAATCAAAGGAAGGGCAAGACCGGGGTTGCGGCAGTACCAGAAAGAAAGAGGTACGTAAAGAGTGGTCTCAGGAAGAGCATTGCGGGGAGCGCATACTTGTTGAGGACCACCGGCAGCGGCACAAGGACCTGAGATAGGGTCGAAGGCGGCATCTGTGATGTATGTGAGTTGAGTGGTGTTACCAACCATCTTGTGGTATCCAGCGGTTTGCTCGGATGACATGGTTACTTGGTTCCAGATGTGCATCCAGTCACCATATTGACGGTCAATGCGTTGACCTCCAATCTCAATCTCTACTTGAGCGATAAGTTGCTCTCCAGGGAAATCTAACCAACGGGCATAGACACCGGCGCTATCACCGGAGGCCTTCATGTTTTGGTTAATCTCAGGAAGAGTTACTTGAAGATAAGTGCGGTAAGCAAGATCACCATTGCGGCTGATTGTGCATGTTACACGGCGGCCGAAATCGGCTTGTCCAGAGAATGTTTGTTCAATGGATTCCATCGCAAAGTTAGTGTGTCTGCGGTAAGAAACCTTCCAGAAAGTAATTTCTGGGGTACCAGTAAGAAAAACGTCTTGTGCGCCATAGGCGACTAGTTGCATAAGAGCTCCACCCATATTATATACAATTCCTAAAGATATTAAATGTATCAAATAACACGAAATATATGTATTTTATTTACATAAATCAATTTTTAATTTTTAAATAATTAATTTTTTATATCATATATAGATAATTTTTAAATTACAATAGTCATATATATTTTACCGGGTTTTAGTGTTTTCTATAAAATTTTCTAAATAATTATTATCAAATATCTCTTGTCTATTTTCATGTTTTTTTGAAAAAATATAACTATTATCCTTCTTTTTTATACTCCAACCATCTTCTAATGCATTATTTATAAATATTAATTTATGTAGTTGTTTTCTATCCATTTTCTGAAAATCACCATTAATATTAAAAGACTTCATTTTATTTATAATTAAATAAAAATTTTTATAATTTTACGGATAATTTATATAAAAACCTTTTTTATATTGTATTAATGAATAAAAAATCCATTAATATTAATACCACTATAGATATTAAACATGATGAAATGTTAGAACGTTTTAATGATATTGAAACCAATATCATACCAAAATTAAAACAAGAAAACGCACAATTAATAGAAAATATCAAAAAATATAAAACGAAAAAAGATGTCGATATTTACATGGAATTAAAAGATAAAATTATTATTAATAAAAAAAACATTAAAGAACTCAAAAAAGAAAAGGATAATTATTTTATTGAAAATAGTTTCTATATTTTTAAGTATTTCGAAGAAAAAAAGAAAATTTCTTCCGGTGATAATAATCAAAATATGAATGTTTTAAATACTTTCTTTAAAATTAAATCTAACACCGATGATACTGAACATATTAACAATGAAAAATATTCTAACTCCCGTATCACATATCAAAATTATTGGAAAAATACTAATAATGAAGTTCTTAATATTAAAGATTTTATTGTTCCTTCTGACATCTGTGAATCATGTTATAAAGGTGAACTTATATCTCAAGATGAAGAAGGTATACTTATTTGTAATAATCCGGATTGTGGTAAATTTGTTACCTATATTATTGATGGCTCTAAACCTTCTAATAAAGAACCCCCTAATGAAGTTTCTTATACCGCTTATATCCGTTTAAATCATTTTAAGGAAATCTTAGCACAATTCCAAGCTAAAGAAACTACACAAATACCTGATGAAGTTATACAAATGATTAGAGACCGTATTAAAAAAGAAAGAATTACTGATTATTCTTCTATTAATTATGATGTTATGAGAGATTTACTCCGTAAACTCGGACTTAATAAATATTTTGAACATATCCAATATATTAATTCTCTTTTCGGTATTAAACCTCCTGTAATGAATGAAGAACTTCATGAAACTTTATGTATTTTATTTATTGAAATCCAAAAACCTTGGGCTATACATTGTCCTGCTAATCGTACTAATTTCTTTAATTATACTTATACTCTTTATCAATTATGTGTTTTACTTGATCAAACACAATATTTACCATATATTCCTATGATGAAAGACCGTGAAAAACAACTAGAACAAGATATGATCTGGAAAAAAGTTTGTAAAAGCCTTGATTGGCAATTTTTTCCTACTGTTTAGACTTAATCCCGTTTATTTATATAGTGTAAAAATTATATAAATATTATTTAAGTAGCATAATAATGGAAAACTATATGGCTAATCCAAATACCTATTATGTAAAACAAAATGTAAATCACCGTGAATGGTTTATGCAACAATATGTATATCAATTAAATATAGTAAATGTACCCGAAATTGTAGAATATAATGATGAAAGTAAAATAATGGTAATGTATAAAATGGGAAATCATAATTTATCAGATCATTATGGAGAAAAGGCTACCGATGTTCCAAATAAATTATTTGACCAAGTCATTAAAATAGTGCGTAATTTGGTATTACATGGTATAGAATATCCCGATTTAACGGGTTATAATTTTATTGAAGATTGTAATGGGAAAGTGGGAATAATTGATTTTGAACACTCCAGTATGATGACTTCGTCTCAAGTTAATAATATTCATATACAAAATATATGTAATGGTTACAAAAAATGGAACCCAGAGTTTAAATAATCTATTCAAAATTTTTCATTGTTCTATATAATTCCATTAAACCTATTACATCCTCTTCCAATTCAAGTAATTTAATTTTATCATTTAACCATATATTCAAATCATCCTGCAAATAGTTATGTTTGTCTATCACTTTTTTTTCTAATAAATCTACACTTTTTTTATAATTATTTATAGATTTATTTAATTTTTTTATTGATTGTCTTAATTCCACTGTATCCATATATAAATTTTAATATATTTATTTATCTTTAAATATATTATTTTAGTTTAACGTCTACTTCGTCTGCGTGATTTTCTTGCTGATTTACGTCCTTTTCTGCGTGATTTTCTTGCAGTCTTTCTGCCACGTCTACGGCGTCTAGAACTACGTCTGCGTTTACCACCTGCTTCTTGTTCTGGTTCTTCTTCTGCTTCTTCTGCTTCTTCTGCTTCCTTTGCTTCTTCCACCATCTTTTCGCGGGCTGCAGTTTTCATATTTGTTGCATATTTATTTGCTCGTTCTTCCATCTGTTTCTCACAGGTCGTAACAGCAGCACTAGTTGGTTCTTGGTCGCAATTACCAGACTGTTCTTTCTCTTTCAGCGTATAGGCTTCGCTAAAAATTCTGTCGAGTTCTTTTTTTTGGTCTTCTGTAGGTACGAAACCGTCATTCCCACCTTTTTGGTTTCTACGTGATTTTCTTGCTGTCTTTCTACCACGTCTACGGCGTCTAGCACTACGTCTGCGCTTACCACCTGTTTCTGGTACTTCTTCTTTTGGTACTTCTTCTTTTGGTTCTTCTGCTTTTGCTGCTTCTTCTGCTTCTGCTGCTGCTTTTGCTGCTGCTTTTGCTTCTTCTTTCTCTATCTGCTGCTTTTGCGCATTTTTACACCGGTTCATGTCCTCTCCATTCCACGGATCGTAACCTTGAGCTTCTCTCGCCCATTTTTCGCAACGTTCTCTTGCTTGTTTCCAAGTCCCACCTTTTTGGGTTCTGCGTGATTTTCTTGCAGTCTTTCTTAATCGACTAGCACTTTCATTTCCCATTATATTATTATATAATATAATAACAAAAAATATATGATTTCTTTTGCTGGGAAGTAGTAATATTAATAATTATATTAATATTATTATTTATAAAGTTAAGTTAAATTAATTTACATTGGTCGTGGGAAACCGACAAGGTTGGCACCTACACCGAAACCAGCACCAGTACGGGCAGTGGCACCCATGGCAGGAATAAATACATCAAGAATACTGAAAGTGGCGGCAGCAGTCAAAGCAATAATGACAACCTCCTCTACGTTAAGGGATTTCTTGGGTACAGCAAATGCTACAAGGGCTACGACAATACCCTCAACGAGGTATTTGACTACGCGCTTTACAAGTTCATTGAAATCAAACATGTCCATCTCTAATTATATATATTGTAAAAACAAAAAAATTTCTAAATAATTGCATTTTTTTTATTTCCTAAATAATTATCAGTATAAACAATATAAACAATAATAGAGTATTTTTTTATATTCAAATGAGTGGTTTTGAAAAAAAACTAGATAATGAAGGTAATATTAATCCTAAATATATCGATCTAATGGATGAAGATGAAGGTATTGCAGGACAAAAATTCGTATGTTTATCTTTTATTTCACCAGATAAAATTATTAAAAAACGTGAGACATACCTATTTGATAGATTTGTACAAGAATTTGATTTTACTAAATCTATGGATAAATTCGCCGGTTTCTTAAATTATATGGCATATGTTTATAAGCTTAATGTTGAAGATGTTTTTGAGAAATTTAATAGTTATGTTAAAGAAGAAACTACAACCTTAAAAGAAGGAGGAATTGAAGATGATTGGAAAAATTTTCTCGATAAAAATGAAGATAAATATAGTGAAGAATTCAATAGAGAACATTCTTTCCAAACTTCCGTTAGAGGTCTAAAGGTAAGAGGTGTGTTTAATTCACAAGATGAAGCTGAAACACGGTGTAAAACACTTCAGAAAACTGACCCTAATCATAATATATTTGTTGGCCCTATTGGTATGTGGGTTCCGTGGGACCCTGATGCATATAAAACTGGACGTGTTGAACATATGGAAGAACAACTAAATCAACTCCATAAAGAAAAACTTGAGTCTGAAATTAAAGCTAAACAACAATTCGAAGAACGCATTAAGGAGACTAAACGTAAAGCCATTGAAGAAAATATTAAAAATGCCGAAGAAAGTGGTAATAAATTAACACAAACTATTGACGAAAAAGGTAATTTAACTGGTGTTATGGACACAATTGATTTAGATTCCAGAACAGAAACAACACCTGAAGATGCAGCAAAATATAATCAAGAATTAATGGACCGTGTACTAAATGAAAAGGTTGAACCGGTTGACGATCTCGAGAATGTCGATTAACTTTTAATTATATAATAATTTAAAAATATGATTATTATATAATAATATGAGATATATAAGATATAAACAAAAACTTTTCCAATATATTATTCAATATGCATTAAATGATAATAAAAACCAAATTCACAAAATTCCTAATCCTAGTTATTTCAGTGAATATATAGAATTCAGTTTAAATACACAACAATCTGTTTTTGAGAATATTTATTGTTCAAACAAATTACGTGCATATCAATGTATGTATTCATTAATTACACGAAATGATTTATGTACTCATACAAAATTCGAATCATATAAATCTTCAATAAACAACACATTTTTTAATAGTATTGAATATACTACCATTTTTAAACATTATTTCTATTTATGTCAAAAAATATATCATAATTTAATTAAATTTTTTAATATATGTAAAATTAAAATAAAAAAATCTAGAAATCAATACGACTTGCAAGATAATATTATTAATATCCATAATTCTTTACCATTAATACATAATAATGAATTATATTGTTTTTCTAAAAATGATATTAGTAAAATGTTTTATAATTCTTTAATCAATTCTAATTATGAATTCAATAATGATCCTTCTCGTGTTAAAAATCCATATACTAATATACATTTTAAGTTAAATCATTTATATAATATGTTTTTTTATATTAAACATAATTCTATATACAGTATTCATCCTATTATTAATAATTTTTATAATTGCGATTTTAATGTTCACCGTTTTGTAATCAATTTTGAAAATGATATTTCTGAATTAAATATTAAACGTTTTATTAATAATGGTAGTGATTATGAAATTTATAAATATATCCGAGATATGATTTTCTATTTTAATGATGAAATTGCAAAAAAAAAAAATTTTAATCAAATTCTTTTATTCAAACATTTCCCGATTAAAGCATATAAGGATGTATTTAAACCATATCTTATTTATTATTTAAATTGGAGAACATTGACTTGTAGTACTAAAAGTTTCAATAATTTTTCTTTATTTAAAAATAAGATGACACGATTTTCTAAAAAAACACCTGCTTTTGGACGTATTCTGGTAAATAGACATAATAATAATACAAATAAAAAATTAAAATTTACTGGTTTAAAAAATTTTCGTTTATATAAAAAAAACAATACAACTTTCCGTGTATCATATAATCTCGAATATATAAATTTTGTTAAAAATAATAAATGCATATTAGATTTTAATAAATATTTAACACATGATACTATTGAAAATATACAAAATATTTCAGAGATAGATGTTCGAAATTGTGATAGTGATAGTGATAGTGATAGTGATAGTGATAGTGATATTGATAGTGATAATAATAGTGATAGTTATTATCACATCCAATCTCCTTTATTTATTGAACAAACTAATGAACAAACTGATATTATTGACCAAGATAATGTAAATGTTATTCCGATTAATCAAGATTGTTAATGAAACATATCTACCAAACATTTTGAATATTTACCATCTGTAGGATAATGTATACCTGCATATACTCTACAATCATCACATTTCTTTGCTATTCCTTCAAATAATTCTTTTTTTTCTGGATATTTTTTTGATAATACTTTTGATAAATAATATGCTTGATATGCATGACCCGCCGGCATCGAAGGTGTTAAACTGGTTTCCGTATTTATATATTTTAAATCTCTTTCTATTTGATATGGTCTTGGTCTATTTATTATATATTTAAAAAACATCAATTCCGGCAATACACTATATGTCATTTTATATAGTTCACCTTTACTCTCTTTTACATGTGGCTTAAATGCATGTATTACACTTTCATCTGTTAATTTAAAATAATCTAAATGTTCATTATTCCTATTTTTTATCATATTTTTTACTTCTTTTGCCTCCCCATTATCATATATTGGTAGTGTTGGTAAAAATGTATAATATCTCGGCAACAACGCCAAAAATATTAAAAATAAAAATGATAGTTTTTTAATTATTTCCTTCGTGCTTTTGTTCATATATTATTATAAATATATTATAATAATATTTTACCATTTGCTTTTTTTTACACTAATTTGTTGTCCAGCATTTCTTTTTTTTGTTTTTGATGGGTCATATTCTTCATCTTCATCATCTGAACCCATATTCGCAGATATTTCCCAAAATTCTCTTGAACCTAATTTAAAATCTGGATGATCACTTGCTTTATACCAAAAAATTTGATCATTTAATTTATTTGATTTCGCATTATTATGTATAACCAAACATTCATAATTCTCTGTGGTTTGATCCATTACTGATGCAAATGAATCTAATGTTGGAAACATACTTGCATAATTCTCCCATATTCTCTTTCTATTTGTTAAATATGGTTCTCTTAATATAAATACATAATCTATATTTGTTCTTAAATTCGGTGGTATACCTAATGGATATTGCATCGTAATTATTAACATTACTTTCCAATGTCTGCCATTCATAAATAATAAACGCATCATTTTATCTCTTGTCCAACTTTGATCATATAAACAATCATCTAATATTACAAATGTCCTTGGGTCTAATGTTGTCCTTCCCATTTGTTTCATTTCAGTTGTGACTTTTTTCAATGCACTTTTTTGTCGTCTTAATATATTCTCTATTAATACTGTATTATATTCATCATGAATAAATAATTTAGGTACATGCTTAGCATAAAACCCATTTCCAGCTTCTGTCCCTGATATTACTGTTCCTATCGGAATATCTTGATGATAAAACAATAAATCTCTTACTAAATATGATTTTCCCGTATCTCTCCTGCCTATCATTACTATTACTGGTCCTTTATTTTCATTTGCTTTAAATGTGATTGACCTCATATCAAACTTTTTTAATTCAAGCGTCATTATTACTATAATTATAATATTATATGCTAATATTTTTTTTCCATTATAACGTATTTATGTTTAATTTTTATCTTTAATATATAATTCTAATAATATATTCAATTATGGATAATAAATTCACCGTCTCCCTTACTCAAGTTAAGCCATTTGATATTGATATTTCAAAAGATAATATTGATATTAACGATTATAATATGCCAGATTATAAACCGTTAAATTTCTCAAAAATTAATTATTTCTACCCAACTTTAGAGATTTTTGACAATGATAATAAATTAAATACTGACAACATTTCTCTCTTTACCAATAGACAAATTATTAATTATAATACTGTTTATAATAACGATACTAATTCTGAAGAAAAGGTAAATGTTTTTTATAAATTCGCTCCTTTGCTTGACCCTACCCGTTATATGATCGGTAAATATTCTTCTTTCTCTAATAATATTAGTGTTTTACCTAAACTAAATGACAATTCGGTTCTTGAAAAATATCGTTCTATTCATAATGCATCATATACAGATAACTTTGCATGTTTCCTTTTAGGAAAATTATTAAAACAACATAATTTTTTACATGGCATTGAATATTTCGGAAGTTTCTTATCTGTACAAGAAAAATATAGAATTGATATTGTTGATGAACTTGAATATTTATATGAATCTGATTATTTTAAAGATAATCTTAATAAATTATTCTTTATTGATGAAGATAATAAAGCCAATGGATTTTCTCAATTTTTAAATTATGGTTCTAGAAACAATAAACCTAAATTAACCATTATGAATGATGATAATAATCATGATATTGCGGTTGATAATATTGAAAATGATTTAGTTATTGAAGATATTGATGATATTAATGAAATTGTTTATGAAAAATCTAATAATTCTAATCCTAATGAAAAAAATAATTCTGACAATGATAGTGACGATGACAGTGAAATTGAAGATGATGAGGATGAAAATGATAAGGATGATGACGATGATAACGATGATGACGATGATAACGATGATGACGATGATGACGATGATAACGATGATGACGATGATGACGATGAATATGATAGTGAAATTGAAGAAGATGATGATGAAGATGATGAAGAGACACCAGTTTTCGCATTTATTCATAATTTCCCTGTTCAAACCATTTGCATTGAAAAATGTCATGGCACATTTGATGAATTACTTGTTGAAGATAATATTGATGTTAATATTGCTCGTTCTATTCTATTTCAAATTATTATGATTTTAATTACTTTACAAAAATGTTTTCATTTGACACATAATGATCTCCATACTAATAATGTTATGTTTGTAAATACTGATATTAAATATTTGTATTATAGATTTAATAAAAAATGTTATAAAGTTCCGACATATGGAAAAATTATAAAAATTATTGATTATGGTAGAAGCATTTTTAAATATAATGGTAATCTCTTTTGCAGTGATAGTTATAGTCCAAGTGGAGATGCACATACTCAATATAATACTGAACCATTCTTTAATAAAGATAAACCTAGATTAGAACCTAATTATAGTTTTGATTTATGTAGATTGGGTTGTTCGATATATGATTTTATTATTGATGATGAGATGGATTATAAAGATTTAGATGATTTCCAAAAAGTTATATCTGAATGGTGTTCTGATGATAGCAATCGTAATATTTTATATAAAAAAAATGGTGAAGAAAGATATCCCAATTTTAAATTATATAAAATGATTGCTCGTACTGTACACAAACATACTCCTGAAGAACAATTAAAGCGTAAATATTTCAGTAAATATGAATCTAAAGAATTTAAAAATGGTTTTGATATTGATGCTATGCCTACCTATTTTTAAATTTTTCTAATATTTAAAATACCAATTTTTATATAGTTAAAAATATATAAAAATAAATTTTTTGATCCCCCAAATTCGGAAAAAAATATAAAATTAATAAAAATGACGATTTTAGAGGATCAAAAGCCTCAAAATACCGTTCTTTAAGTACTAAATTCTATTTTCTTTAAGTATAAATAATAAGTAATATGTAATTTTATAAACTCTTCAAACGAAAATTAAAAATTGGACATTTTTAAAATGTCCAAAAATATATATATAGAAAAAGAATTTTTTTAAGGAATCTAAAAAAAAGATTTTAAAGCATAAAGCTTTAATTTTAATTTTTTAGTGAAAAAAATTGTTACTGAAAAAAAAAATCAGGAATTTTTTTGATGGCTGACAAAAACTCGCAAATGGCTGACAAAATGGCTGACAAATGGCTGACAAAAACTCGCAAAAAATATATTATAATATAAAATAATAATATATTATTATCAAAAAGGGTAATGTGTCAATAAAAAAAAATAAAATTTTTAACAGCATAAAAAATTAGGGGATTTTTCTCGCAAAACTCGCAAAAAAAGGGGGTTCGTTAAAAATTACAATATTTTCTGTCATTATAGTTTAGGAAAATGGCTGACAAAATGGCTGACAAAAACTCGCAAAAACTCGCACAAGATTTTTATTGTAAAATTTGTGATTATAAATGTAGTAGAAAAAATGATATAGATAGGCATTATTTAACTGCAAAACATAAAAGACTTACAAATGCTGACAAAAACTCGCAAAAACTCGCACAAGAAAATCCCCAGAGCATAAATGTATTTGTATGTGATTGTGGAAAATCATATAAACATAGACAGAGTTTACATAAACATCAACAAAAATGTAAATTTGTAAAAGAAGAAGAAGAAGAAGAAGACGAAAATATACAAAAAAATATAGAAGAAGAAGCAGAAGAATTATTAAAAAGCAGGGAAGAACCAGATTATAAAAGTTTATTAGTATCAACATTAAAACAAATGTCAGACCAACAAAACCAAATGACGGAAATATTAGAAGAGAATAAAACAATAAGAAAACAATGGGCGGAAATGATGCCTTTAATAGGCAATAATAATAATAATACAAATAATTTTAATTTAAACTTTTTCTTAAATGAGAAATGCAAAGATGCATTAAATATAACAGATTTTATAGATTCATTAAGATTGCAATTAAATGATTTGGAATATACAGCTGATAATGGTCATGTAAAAGGGATAACAAATATATTTAATACTGCGTTAAGTAATATGGAAGTAGATAAAAGACCGATGCACTGTACAGATTTAAAAAGGGAGGTATTATATATAAAAGATAACGATGAATGGCAAGTAGATGAAGATAATGATAAATTAAAAGATGCGGTAGATAAAATAACGAATAAGAATATATGTAATACGAATAAATGGTTAGAGAAATATCCAGGACATAAAGACCCAGATTCAAAAGATTTTGAAAAATATGTAAAAATGACAAATAATAGCATGGGGACAGGAGATGAGAATGAAAAAAATAAGATAGTAAAAAATATAATGAAAGAAGTAACAATAGATAAAACATTAGAATAAATTATCTAATTCAGGAATAGAACCTTCATCAAATTTACCTCTACAATTAACATTTTTAATATCCAGTTTAAATATGATACTTTTATCAATATTTTTTTTATAATTATTACGTTTTAATGAATATGATAAATAAATATTAAAATTATCAATCTTATTTATGATTATATTTATAAATCCATTAATATAACCAGTAATATAATATTCTATTTGAAGATATTTTTTTAATTTAATAATATCATTCATTACTTGTATCAATCTAAACTTATTATCAGAATATTGTATTTTTTTAACAGATCTATTTTTAGTAACAGAATTAAGAGAAATTTCTTTTAATTGTTCCTTGGTGAATGGATTTTCAATAGTATTGTTAATATTTTTCAAATATAAATATTTTAAAAGATAATGACAAACACAATCAGAAACTCTTCTAATAGGAGAAGTAAAATGAGTATATTCTTTACTACCAACTAAATCATGAGAAGCGACATTATGCATATAATCAGCACGAATACCATTAGTAATAATATATTGTAATAATTGATTACCATCCAAATTTTGAATATTATCATTAATTAAAGAAATATCACATGTTCTATAAATGCCAATGCCATCAAGATGAATATTTAAATATTCACCGATAAATGAATTTGCAAAAATAGCGAATTCTTCAATCATTTGTTTTAAATGTTTTTCTTTAATCGTATTTTTATGTAGGTATGGTCCTGTATTATCATATTTAATAGTAGATGTATCAACTAATTTTAATTTAATACCAATGGTTTTTTTACCTCTCATATTTTGTAGAGCAAGACTAATATTAATACCAGTATCTAAAATATCAGAATCAATATTAGTATTATAAGGGAGAGCATATTTTTGATTAACTTTAATTTTAGTAAATAATAATTTAATATTATTCGTAGGTAAATAAGTATCTTTATTGATTTCAGATAGTATAGTTAACGCCTTTTTAATATTACCATGTTTATTTTCCATCAAACTAGATTTTTCCATAATTTCATCAGGCATCATATGTATAGGTTTTCTATTAGAAGGATATCTTGTAATAACACGATTTAAAATATCACGCCATAAATCACTATTAATATTAATATATTCAGTGGGGTCCGCGATATGAATAGCTAAAAAAAGTTTGTCATCTTTATAATATATACTGAAACCATCATCAGCATCTTCACAACCATCCGGGTCAATAGTATAAGTATCAATATTAGTCATATCAACACGATAATTAATTTGATATTTATGTGGTAAACCAAGATTGTTTAAATTTATCAATCCTATATCTACTTGGTCATTTCGTTTATCTGCATATAATTTTTCTATACTTTTAGAATATTCTCTTTCAAAATCCATGAAAAAAATATTAAATTATTTTTAAATTATTTAATAATCATATTCATAATATTCTTCATCTTCGTACTCAATAGTTTTTGTTTCATTATAATAGATTTTTTGAAATTGAGGATTATTAATAATACATTCATTAAAATCATTAGGTATATACGTAAATGTACTTCCAAACATAAAACAAGCGTTGCAATCTTTTTTTTTATATATTTTATGTTTACCATTATCTGGACAATTATTACATGAACAATTCGGATACACATAATTAAAATAAACAAAATCTTCATATTTTTCTTTTTTCATATATAGATGTTCAAAGTATGGCATTAATGCGTTATTTACAGTATCATTTATTAGATATAATTGTATCATATCTAATATTTCTCTAGGAAGATTGAAGTTATTTTGTAATATTATTAAGGGTGAATTCATAATTGTTTTCTTTTTTCTGTTTATTTATATTTTATTCAATTTTATATAATATATTGTATAAGATGAAAATAAAAACAATAAAAAAAAATAAAACATTAAAAAAAAATAAAACAAAGAAACAATTTTTATTTAATCCAAATAATCCCAAAAAAAGTTTTGATGTATATATAGATAAAGATCCTAGTGATACAATACCAATAAAATATACAACAATTAATGATGTAAAAAAAACAATAAATACATTAGAGAGATTGTATAAGAAAGGAGAATATCCACATAAACGAATATGGCAAGTAGGAATGATAATGAAAGTAAGATTAGAAGCAATGAAAAAACATAAAAAAAAATTATATCCAAATGCAAAAAAAGTAAGAGAACGATATAATTTATCAAATAAATATTTTAAATTTTTAAAAACACGTTCAAAAGAGAAAGACAATAAAACAAGAAAGAGGATGAAATTTAAAATATAAAAATATTATATACGATATGACAAAAACAAAAAAAAATATAAAAAATAAAAAGAATAAAACATGTAAATTAAGAAATGTAGAATATTTACAAGTATCAGAAAAACATAAAATGGCTTATTATACATATGGAAATAAAAATGGAAAACCAATATTTATTATACACGGGGGTCCAGGAGGGAGTAGCAAAGTGTCTTTTAAAAAATATTTTAATTTAAAAAAACATTATTTAGTATTTATAGATCAAAGAGGATGTGGAAAAAGTAAACCGTTTGGTGAATTATACAATAATAAAACAAACAATTTAATAGAAGATATAGAGAGATTAAGAGAACATTTAAATTTAAAAAGAATAATATTATTTGGATATTCATGGGGTTCATATTTAAGTTTGGCATATAGTGTAAAATATCCAGAGAATGTTAAAAAAATAATAATAGGTGGAGTATATTTATGTAGTAAAGAAGAATATAATGATTTCGAGAATGGTGATTTATTGAAAAAAATATATCCAGATGTATATGATAAATTAGGAAAGGCAAATTTTAAAAGGACAAATAAGAATATATTAAATAATTTACTAAGAGAGAAATATACAAATAAATTAATACCAGATAATAATACTATTACAAAATTAAGCAATAAAGATAAACAAGAGACATTATTATACATGAATTATATAGAAAATGATTGTTTTTCAAGAGATTTATTAAAAAATATAAAAAAAATAGAAGATATTCCATTAATAATAGTACAAGGAAGATATGATGCAATAACACCTGCATATTATGCATATAAATTACATAAAGAATTGCCAAAATCTAAACTATATTTAACAGTATCAGGTCATAAATTAGAAAAGGAAGATAAAGATATATTATTAAAAATTCTTAAAAAGTTATAGTGATATTAAAATTATACAAAATATATAATTTTAATTATTAATTCATATAGGCTTCTTTAAATTCATCAGGTGTCATAATTTGTATTTTTAATTCTTCAGCCTTAGTTGTTTTGTTAGATTTATCAGATTTAGATTTTACAATTAATACAAATGTATCAAGTTTGACTGAATCTACAAGAGATGCATTATATTTTTTAAGATATTCAATAATTTCTTTATCTCTTACTTTAGTCATAACGATTTTTTTATTATACAAAGGATGAGATTTAGCTTCGTCAGAAATTAATATATTCTTAACAGTTTTAGGTTTTTCATTTAATTTATTAGTTAAATCACATTGTTGTAAAAATTCTAAAAAGATAGGGGTATTAGAAACAATAGCTTCAGCATTTTCTTTTCCAATACCATTAACAGATGTCAATATATTTTTCTTTTCATCGGCAGTTTCAGTTCTAGTAAAAAAATCGGGATATTTATCAAGTATAGGTTTTAATTTTTTTTCACCGATGCCACGACCTAATTTATTAGAAGCAGCTGCGATTTGTAATAAAGAGGCATTATTAACTTTATCGTGTATACTATCATGTATTTTTTTACTAAGTTTGTCTTTAAAACCTTCAGCAGTTTTAAAATCATCAGGTTTCATATTTAAAATTTTTGGAATACTGTTATATCCGGCAGATATTAAACGGTTTACATTTCCTTCAGATAAATTTTCAACATCTAAAGTAGTGAAGAAAGCGGTAATATTTTTAGATAAAACGTTAATATCATCATCTTTATTAGCCAATATAATATCAACATGTGTATCAGTCCATGTATATGGAACTGTAGGCATTTTAGGTTTTTCCGCAGGAACAGTAACACTTTTAATATGAGGTATAACATCACCACTTCTTATAATTTGAATGGTAGCGCCAACACCGATTTTATTTTCTTCAATAAAATTGCCATTAAAACCAGTAGCATATTCAATATTAGCACCGCCAATATTAACAGGAGTAATACGAACTCTAGGTTTTAAATAACCACTTTTGCTAGCATTCCAAATAACATCTAAAACCATAGCTTCAGCTACTTGGTCAGATAATACCATTTTAAACGCAAAGGCGTGGTCAGGATTTTTATTTTTTCTTTCGTGAATATCATTATCACTAACAATAACACCATCAATAATATATTCATAATTATTACGATAATCAATAAGAGTTTCAGATAATGTATTATTATCAATATTAGAAGTATTACTATTTTTAACAATTTTAAAACCGAAATCATTAATTAATTTCATTTGTTCACTGGGTTTAACATTAGGTTCAATTAATTCATAACTAATAAAATCGACATCTTTAGCTTTTAAATCACCTTTTTTCTTATTAACAATTCCAGCAACTAAATTACGGGCATTAGAATATTCTGATTTATATTTTGTATCAAATTTATTTTTTGTAATAATAAATTCACCTCGTACAATAACATCCATTTTATTAGGGAGACCATTAACATATTTGAGTAAATGAGAAACATCTTGTCCTACACTGCCGTTACCTCTAGTATATAATTTTCTTTCACCATTCATGCTATAATAAAGGCCACTTACACCATCTAATTTACATGAAAGGACATAAGGACCTTTATATTTTTTTTTCCACTCAGATACAGAATCAGTAGTAGGTTTAATTTTATTCATAGAAGGCATATTAACAGGTAAATCAACTTTATTTTTATCAAATTCAGCACCAGTTTCATTTAAAACATCAGAAGAAGGATATTTATTTTCAAGATATTCTTTTGCAATATCAAATTCATTATCAGTTAAAGTAACAGAGGTTTTTTTTTCATTATAAGAATGAAATTCTTTATTAGCATATCTAATAATAGCTTCTAATTCATTTTTGGAGAGAGTATCTAAAAATGATACACCATTATCTTTGAAATTCTGCATTAATTTTAATACATTAGAATTTGTTAATTTTATTTTTTTAGGAGCCATTATTTTATTATCACTATTTTTATTTAAATTCTTTTTTGTTTTTTTATTAGATTGTGGAGAAGATTTTTTACTAGTTTTTTTAGGGGATGAAGTAGTTTTAATAGTTTTTACAACTTGCATAATATTTTTATTACGAATTTCAATTATTTTATTAATAATAGCATTTTTAGTAGTTAATTTACCAGAACTTTTATTACCTTTTGGTAGATTTAATAAATCAGATAATTCATCTCTTAATTGTTGTCCAGTCATTTTTTTATATTTTTCATAAAGTTCTTCATTTTCTTTTGTTTTTTCAATACTTTTACTTTTTTTTTTAGTTTTATTAGGAGATTTACTTGATTTTTGCTTAGATTTAGTTTTCGATTTAGATTTATTATCAAAAATTTGTAATTTAGTATTATCAATAGGTACAACAGCAGTTCCATTAACACGTTCTTCTGGTGTTTTATATTCCAATTTTAAATATTCAAAAATATCAATTTCATTTTTAATGTCTAGATCCATTTTTTCTTCTTTTTTCCCGCCATTTTTTTTATGAAAACCATGTTCATTTAAAGATAGACCATTTTTTAAAGCATAACCGCGCATCACAGTATTAAAAGATTTACTACCAGTAAAATATAAAATGGCGAATGGATATTCTTTTTTAGTTGTAAATAAAAAATCTACACGTCTAGCGATACTATTATTATCTAATTTGGTAATAACTAAACATTTATGGTCACCTCTAGATAATACTTCAATAATTATATTATTTTTAATTAAATCGTCCAAAAAGTGATTAAAAATTTCGACATTATCACTGGTTATAATAACATCAATATCCCCGGAGTCGGAAGCCCCTCTTCTATAACTACCTACAATTTCAAAATTGGTTTCAACATTACTGACTTTTCTATATGATTTTTCAAAAATTTTTTCATATAATTTAATTTCATCTCTTGGTATTCGTTTTAAAATATCTTCATAATACTTTAATCCGATTTTTTGTTTATCATTAAGCAATTCATCTTGTCTATTTTTTAATTTACGAATGCTATCAATACCTTCTTTAACTAAGTCTTTTGCTTTTTTAGGTCCAATGCCATATATATCAGATAAAATATTTTCAGGTTGACTTTCAAAATCTTCAATAATTTTTAATTTTCCATCTTTTAAATATGTTTCAAATTTTTCCATAATAACCTTACCGATATATGGTTTATCTTTTAATTGATTTAAATCAGTAATATCTTCGTTAATATTATAAATAGTATCTTGTGCTTTTTTATATGCTCTTGCTCTCATGGGTTCACCTTTTTTCATCATTACATTATGTAATTTATCTAAAATGGTGATTAATTTTTCATTAAGTCGCATTTTTAATTATATATATAATAATTATATAATTAAAAATAACATTTAAAAATTAGGATTATCGGTAAAAACGTTAGCATTTTTAGTTGGGGAAATTTTGGTATCAGTAAGAATATTAAACATTTGTGTAACAGAATTGCCAGCGTTAAGAAGTATAGTACCGCCTAAAAAGGAAGAAGCGAATACCATACAAATATCACGAATAAAATTTTTAATAGGAGCCCATTCCTTCTCAATATATTTCATTTCAATAACTTTAAATGCAACAAAAATAATAGTAACTACAAGAGAAAAAAAAATAATTTTTTCCATATTTATTTATAATTTTATATTTTAAATATTTTTTATAATATAAACGAATTAAACCAGGTTTTTATCTAAATGCTTGATGGAAAACGGAATTAAAAAGGCAACTCTTCGATATCATTTAATTTAATTTCTTCAGTGCTAATTTTCATAGAACCATCTGCATCAATTTCAGCAACATCATTTAATTTAATATCTTCACCGATATTTAAAACGTCATCAGCATCATCATTGTCTTCAGCCAGTTCTTCTAATTTTCGAGCCATAGCTCGGTCATTACTAATTTCTTCTAATCGTTCAATATTTTTAGGAGCGTTAATTTGTTCATTTTCATTATTTTCATTTAAAACACTATCTATATCATTAAAGGTAAGTTGTGTTTTAACAACTTCTTCATCAATATTTTTAATAGAAGGTACTTGTTCAGGGATATCGTCTTCTTTAGTAATTGGGTCTGATTTATCATTTTCTGTATTAGTATCTGGGTCTGATTTCTTTTCAGGTTCAGTGGGGATATCTTCAATAATAACTTCTTCTTCTTGTTCTTCACTTTCATCCATATAAGCACGAATAATTTCTTCAGTAGGGATACTTTCTCTAATAGATATCATAATACATTCTTGAATAATATTTTCAATTTCTCTAGAATTTTTTTGTTTATCTAATGCATTAGTATTTTTATCATATAAATATGTATTTTTATACATTTTTCTAGCGGCATTAATGTAAACTTTATGAATAAAATTATCTAATTTTGGAATAGAAATATCAATTTTTTTTTGTTTATTACCAACACGGATACAAGTTAAGATTTTTAACTGAATAATATGAACACAAGAGATTAAGTCTTCTAAATAATTACAACCGCTTTTTTCAATAATACGCTTTCTCTCATCTTCAATAATTTTTTCATTCCATTTTGGAATTCTAGATAATAAATTTTGATAAGTCATTAAATATTTATCTAATTCATTATTATCAACACACATGCTCCATGCTTCATCAAATAATGATTTTAAACCATCTTGTACAAGAGGAGTTAAAATACTAACTAAACGACAACACCATTCATTTCTAGATTCATGCAGATTAGAAATAACAAAATCGTCCATATTTATATTGTTGTAATACTTTTTAAATCATCTTTTGAACGAAAAAAGATATTTTTTAATATTAGTAACATTAATAACTTTTCAAAACGGAATTCTGTTCTAATTTTATCAAATATAATTAATAATTCAGATTTGTCATATTCACTATCAAAATTATGTAATTTATAATTATCAATTAAATCTAAACATGTTAATCCATTTTCATAAAAATGTTGTGAATATTTGTTTAATATAGATAAATCTAATTTATTATTATTTTTCATATCAATTAATTCAAGCATTTTATTATTTAAATTATTTAATAACTCATGATCTTTCAATTTATTCTCTAACTCTTCCATTTTTAATTTTTCTAAATTATATATTTTTCCATCTTTAATGTATTCATTCACATATATTTCACAAAATCTTGATAAAATAGGTTGTAATAATTTATATTTATTTTCTAAAACCATAAAAAATCTAGTTGTATGACTAAATTGTTCTATGCAACGTCTTAATGCAGATTGTGCATCAGTAGTTAAATTATCTGCATTTAATAAAACAATGGTTTTAAATAATAATGTATTGCTTGAATTTAAATTAGATTTCGCAAAAAATTTTAGTTCATCTCTTATAAATTTTATTCCTTTACCATGACTACAATTAACCATCATAACATTTGTTTTTATAAGTTGTTTATTATTATTATAAATCGTATTTATAAAGTTTTTAACAATTGTAATTTTACCAGATGAAGATGACCCATGAAATATTAAATTCGGTATTTTTTTTGTTTCATAAAATGTATCAAGTTTTTCTTTAATTTCTTTATGTATTTCCATATTAATTATTTAAATTATAATACCTTTAAATAATTATTTATCTTCTTCTATTTTTTATTGTTTTCCCACTTTTTCTTTTCTTTCTTCTCTTTGTTTTTCTTCCTCCTAGGAACGCATTTACTTGTCTTGCTATATCTTCATTATTATTTATACTAAGAAAATTATACGCTTGACCACTAATATTTTCTATAACCGGACCATATAGTGAAAAACGGCCGGGACTTGGAATTCCGTTTCGTACGACATTTCTTAGTACAACTGTTGGCGTTCCAAATGGATGAGAATATATATTATCAACAGTTCCTTCATATACTCTAGTGCCATTATCTAAAATAAACCTGTATTTTCGTCCTACTTGAAGTTGGTCAATATTATAATTACGTGTTGTAGAAATAATTTCAACTTCTGGTAATTCAGGTGTAGATTCTGGTAATGTAGGTGTAGGTGTAGGTCTACTAAAAAAATTACCACCTCCTCTTGTTCCTGATTTTATTGTTTTTCTCTTTCTCTTATCTTTTCTTTTAATTGATTTTCTCTTTCTTTTTCCACCTATATAAGAACCTGGCATAGGATTATATAATCCATTTATTTGACGTATTCCAGATTCCATAGCCAGATCAATATTAGGTTCATTATTATATGGAAATGTTTTATTTACAACCTCACTCATTATAAGATTATAAAAATGTACTGCATCTTCAGCACGTGGAAATAGTTGTCCATGGTTAGGTAAATGATTGATAAAATGTTGATTGAACATATCTATTGCAGAAATCGCTCTCTGTTGACCATCAAGATAATTTTGACTATCATAATGTGCATCAAACATACTAGAATAATATATTAGTAATTCTTCTTGTGGAGTTCTAGGAGTTCTTAGTCCTGGAAGATTTGGAAATGTACCTACACGCATAGGAGCATAATTACGACCTCTTCTATTACCAATACGTGTACGTTCGGGAGTACTTTTTGTGTTTGGGGTTAATGGAGTTCGCGGTGGAGTATATACTGTTCTAAGCACACCAGTACGTTCTGGTGTTCCCAAAGGTGAATTTTCAATATTTGTATTAATAGGTGGTGTGTTAGGTCTATTCATTTTATATTATATATATTAAATGAATATATTTATCTAATTAAATATGTATCTCCAACTTTAATTAACATTCCAATTCTACGAGGTTGTGTTTTACCATTATTTTCAACAGATTGATTATAACTTTCTAAATCAAATACTTCATATGTTTCAGGATTAAGCGCATAAACAGTACCATTATGTTCATATTCAACAGCTTCCCATTCAATAATGTCTTGATTAAGTATACGGTCATCTATTTTATCGGTTTTAAACGCAGGATAAGAAGAGAAATTATTAGATTTAACTTTACCAAATCCATAACAAGCAATTTCACTATCTTTATTATTATATAATTCGCAATCAATGGAAGTTTCTTTAATAGAATGTAAAATTTGTTGATTAATATCATCTTTAATAGTGGCAATTTCAAATAAAGATTCATCAGTAGTAATAGGAGTTTTATTATCAAGTCTACTTTTATCACGGTCACGTAATTCAATATGTTTATCACTAGTTTTTTGTTCTTGACTTAATGTAGATAAATATAAGAATACTTTGACATTTCTTAATTCGGGAGGTAAAAACTTATGACTGCATATACGTTTTGCACGACCAACAACTTGTTGTATTCTAACCATATGCCAATACGGTTCAACAATATGAACAAAACGGGTATTAGTTAAATTAATACCTTCAGCACCAGATGATGTAATCATAAATAATTTTATTATTTCACCCATGTAATTATTATCATTCTTTTGAATTAACTTAGAAACAATATTAGAAGGAACAACACTCCAATTACTATTATATATGTTTCTTATTAATTCTTTAACTTCAGGGCTTTCAGTGCCAGTATAAAGAACAAATTTAGGTTTGCCAACATCAGTGTCATATTCTTCAATATCAAAACCAGTAGTAGTTTTCTTTAATTTAAATTCAGCAAAACCATTAGCAATTAATATTAATCTTAAAATGCCAATACCTTCTATAGTTCTAAATTGACTATATAATAAGTGTAAACCTTTATTTTCTTCATCAGTAATATTTTCAATAATTTTTAAAAATTTTGGACTATATACAGATAAAGCATCTTTTGATAAATATTCACTATTACCATTTTCATCAAGAGAAGATAATAATTGAAGAACATTTTCAATTTGTTTATTATAACTAATAACATCATCTTGATTATCATCATCTTTATCATCATCAGTATATGTATCCATATTTTTTCTATCTCTTATAGTAATTCCATTAATATCATCTTCTGACAATTCTTTTTTATTTTTAGGTGGTTCAGGACGGTCAATTCCGTTAGGAAAAGCAAAATTGCATGCTGCGCGAGAGAATATTTTATAAGTTGAAGAAATAGTAAACATATCAGCATTTAATTTTTTAAATTTACGTTGATTTCTCTCTTTATCTGATTCGATTTTCCTAATTTTTTCGTATATAGAGAATTGATGTTCAGACATTTCAGTACGAACAATATGATATTCATTATTATCATCAGTTTTAACAACAGCAGGTAACAATTGTTCTTGTGCACTTCTAAAATAAGAAGTAAGTCCAAGAATACGCTTTTGAAATAAATCCGAATTTTTTAATTTCCCAGTATCTTCATCAATAAAATAATCAATAAATTCTTCTTTATTATCTGGCAACGCAGTATTATTATCAATTTGTATATTTCCTTCTTGTACATCAATATTATTTTTTTTCAAAATCTTAATAACAGTAATAACAAAATCATTATCACTTACATTTCCAGTAGAATCTAATTTAATACCATTGTATTTATCAAACTCCTGTCCGCCACCAATATTTTTTTTAGTTTTATTTTTTCCACCTTTATTTTTTCGTTTTTGTGTAACACCTTTTATATTACCACGTTTCTTTTGATTAATAAACCCATATGGATTACGTGTAATAATTAATTTATTATCTTTATAATCTACAAAATCATATAATCTAAAATTGCTATCGTTAAATAATTTTAATATTAAATCAGTTGTAATACGTTTATCACTAATATTGATAGTAAATGTAAATGTTTTAATATAACCTCTAAGAATATTAAATAACACACCTATTTCATTTGGATAATTGATAATAGGTGTACCTGTTAATAATACAACTCTACAGTTAGTTGCATTTAATATAAAATTATATAATCTATATGGTGTTGATGTCGGTTCTTTAAGTTTATTCACAACACGACTAACAAAATTATGCGCTTCGTCTATTACAACAACACTATTATCAAATGGATTTTTTTTATTATTTTCACTGCGAATATCTAATTGTTTTTTATTAAGTCCATTATAATTTAAATCAATATATTTTGCACGTATCATTTCATTTAATTGTAAATCTATATTCGTTTGGTCATTCGGTGATAATGTTGAAAAATTTGCATCTTTTTTTACATTAATCATCCATGCACCGCCGTTATTTTTAATATAATCAGTAGATAAATTTAATGATTGAGATAATATACTAATATATTCACTTTTTCCTTCAATGGAAACAAATTCCCAAAATTGATGTTTCTTATATAGTTCATCACCACATTTTTTTAATTCACTGAAAAAATTCATTTTTAATGATGCTGGTGTTAAAATATATACTAATTTATCATTTTTCATACCTTCTGCAAGTGCAATAGATGAACATGTTTTTCCCGATCCTAAACCATGATATAATAATAGTCCTCTATAAGGTGTATATAAAGTAAAATAATCACGAATTACACGTTGATGAGTTAATAATTCAAATTTTGGATTACTTTCACCACTGTCCATTGTTTCACAAGTAACACGTGTTTTATCTTTTTTTACTTCATCAAAATAATTTCTAAATAATTCACTAATCTTTTGCATAAATATTTTTCGGTTGTGTAAATAATACGGTGATGTTTTAATTGCAATTTTTTCCATTTTGGGAAGACGTTCTTTAATCTTAACATCATTTATTTCAAAATCATCAATATTTTTATCTTTAATAATTATTTTTTGGTCAGTTTTCTTTTTTCTACCTCTTTTTTTAGGTTCTGATTTCTCTTCTGATTTCTCTTCTGATTTCTCTTCTGATTTCTCTTCTGATTTCTCTTCTGATTTCTCTTCTGATTTCTCTTCTGATTTCTCTTCTGATTTCTCTTCTGATTTCTCTTCTGATTCATCTTCTGATTTCTCTTCTGATTTCTCTTCGGATTCATCTTCTGATTTCTCTTCTGATTTCTCTTCTGATTTCTCTTCGGTTTCATTAATGCTAATAACATTATCTGTCTTAGTTGCGAAAGAAGGTTGAGCAATAGAAATATCAACAGCAGATTGTGGTCGTTTAGATAAGAAATTTTTATTAACAGGAACAGCAAAAGCATTACATGATTTTAAACGTTTAAGTATATCATTGCGATTTAAATTATAATCATTTCGTTTATCAAAAATTTGTGGAACAGGTTTAATATTATCAGTATCAGTATCAATTTCTTTTTCGAGTGTATCACTTTTATCAAAATCAATAATTACAGATTGTTTTTTTTGTGGAACGGGTCTATTTTTTAGTACATCTAATGGTATAAAAGGTAAATTATTCATATAATTATTATATATAATCTATATACAATAATCTAAATAGTTTTACTGAAGTAAAATAAATCAAAAAGAGTCTAATTGTTTGATTGCTTCAAAACAAGCGATTTGTTCGGATTTTTTTTTAATTTTATGGGTTCCTTGACCGAGGAAGATGAGACCTTTTTTATTTTCACTCATAAATTGGTGGATATCAGCAAAAGAATTGAATGTATTAATATTAACAGACTGGAAATGTTTTAAATCAAAAGTATTTTGACCTAAACATAGGTAAACGCCCATATTATATCCGGTTTCAGTATTATATTCAGATACTTCCATATAATGGGGGGTAGTTTTAAATTCTTTTTGAATTTTAACTTGAAGAATATTTTTGTAATTATCATCATTGTTGACAAGTTCCATCCAATTAACATGTTTTTCAAAAATATTTTCAACAAAAATTTGTACCATTTGGAATCCGGGTCCGGTAGAGAATAGATTATTAAACCATCCATGTTCATCATTTATATTAATTTTATTAAAATCAAGGAATAAAGCGCCGATAAAGGCTTCAAAAAGACAACCGAGTTTTTTAAGATTAGTTCTAGTTTGTTTAGCTTCAGTATGTTTAGACATGATAAGCCATTTGTGTAGTCCCATATCAAATGCGATTTTACCGATAGATTCATTTTTAACAAGAACGATTTTTTTTTCAGTCATAAATCCTTCATTTTCTTTAGGGAAACGTTTATATAAATAAAATTTAGTAATACATTCGAGTACACCATCACCGACGAATTCTAGACGTTCATTAGATTTAGTATGTAAAGGTAAACAATTAGATGGTTTATCAACAATAGTAATATTGTTGTTAATGTTTTCTTCATCGGGTCGCTTAACATAAGATTTATGAATAAAAGCTCTCTTATATAATGTAAAATTTTTAATTTTATAATTAACACCATATTTTTTTAAGATGCTGGTAATATCGTCTTCAGACACTTCAATATTTAGGGGATTAAATGGTTCAAAAATATATTTTTCAACACCATTAGAATCTTTTTCAACACGAATATCTTCATCAGCAGTATTCATATTATTTATGTGTAATAATATGAATTATATTATAATAAATGGAGTAGTGTTTATATTGTTTTTTAAAATAGTTTAGCTAGTGAGTTAATAAATATATAATTCAAAAAAAATAAAAAATATTTAGTATATATATAATATGGTACTTTCTACTACAAAGCGCACAAGTTCAATCTCTAGTATTGTAAACAGAAATCAAGGTGGTGGCCCAAAGAAAGCGGGTTTTCCTTACATCGTAGGACGCGAATCATGGACAACAACCCATTTTAATGAGAGTGGCACAGCTCAATTTTTAGGAAGATCTGATGGCTCAGGACCTGCTAGGTCATTAAGATTTACAGTAAATCCTAATGTTAGACAATCAAGACCTGTTGGAGTAAGTCCTTCTCCTTTTGCTTTCCCTCGTAATTTTTAAATAATATGTGTAATTAATGATTTAATAATAGCATTATATGTAATTCTATTATTATGAATATTGTTTTAGATAATAGAGAGAATTTTTTAATAAATTTGTTTAAAGAATACAAATCAGAAAATATAACTGTATTAGTAAAGCAATTAGCTTTAGGAGATATTGTAATAACCGAAGATGGTAATGATATATTATTAATAGAAAGGAAAACATGTGCAGATTTGTTAGCAAGTATAAAAGATTCGCGATTTAATGAGCAATCATATAGATTATCAAATACATCAAACCTAAATACACACTCTATAATTTATATCATAGAAGGTGATTTAAATAAATATCAAGATACAGAGAAAAAAATGTTATATAGTTCAATAACATCTTTATATTATTATAAAGGGTTCAGTGTATTTAGAACAAATAATGTAGTAGACACATATGAGTTAATAAAACATTTAACAGATAAAATATACAGAGAAACAATTAAAAAAACACCGAATTATTTATCTATTAAACAACCAATTATACAGGATATTTCAGGTAATGAATTATCAGCATTAAATTATTGTGATGTTGTAAAAAAAGTTAAAAAAGAAAATGTAGTAAAAGAGAATATAGGTCAAATAATGTTATCACAGATACCAGGTGTAAGTTCTACAAGTGCGATTGCGATATTAAAAGATTTTGATAATTTCTCTCAATTTATGAAAAAAATAAATGAAAGCACAGAGTTTTTAAATGAAATAACAACTGAAACAAAAGGAAAGAAAAGGAAATTGAGTAAAAATACAGTAAAAAAAATAATAGAGTATTTAACTTAACCTAATATATCTTTTGGTGGTTTAAATTGTGTGGGAACATCAGTATTGTATTCTCCACGAGGATTAAATAACATCGGTTTTACTACTTCTCTTTTCTTATATTTACCACTTTCTACCGCATCTTTAGTATGATAAAATCCTCCCCAATTACTATCCATAGCATTATCACTAAATTTACCATTTATAGTAGAATCATGTATTTTATCAATTGATGTATATTGTCCTACATGCATATTATGTGGGTCAAATGCATAATGTTGATTTTTATTATATACTTTACTATCTCTATTTGCATCTAAAGGTACAACATTCCCTTTTTTATCTTTATCTAAATTTAAATACATATCATTTGCAATGGGTGCGCCACCTTCCATATCAAAAGGACCGGGTCTTGACCTATATTCTTCTTCACCTTGTGTATTTACTTCTTTTTGAAAATATAAAACAGGACATTTTTTTCCTTTTGAGCGTTCTGTTTCTAAATGTTTTATATACTCATCCAAATTATTGAATATTTTAGGATTAATTCCTTTTTCTTTTGGTTTTGCGGAATTTAATAACAATAATTTATTGCCATCTTTAATTAACATATCAGGACATTCTGGATTTGTATTGTGAAAATTTTCAACTGGATTGTTTTTTGTTGATATTTTTTGTGTTGTTCCTGTACTACTTAAAATAAATAATATACTAACTATAAAAAATGCTATTAAAAATACTTTAAAAACGCTTTTAGTCATAGATATATAAATTATTCAGATAATTATTTATATATAATTAATATATATATGAGTGACAAAGTTGTCGAAGCTGGTGTAGTTCACGCTGAATGGTGCGGTCATTGTAAAGATTTAATACCAAAATGGAATGATTTTGAAAAAAAATTTGCAGGCGGAGGTGATTATAGTGGAATTAAAGTAAGTGCATTAGAAGAAAAACAAAATGCTGGTGATATTGAAAAAAAAGGAATTAAAGTTTCATCATTCCCTATGTTTTGGTCTAAAAGCGAAGGAGGAGAAGTAAAAACTCATGAAAGTGTTGACAGAACAGAAAGTGGTATTAAAACTTGGTTAGATGGCTTAACATCTGGAGGTAGTGATGTTGCATCTTCAACTGAAGGAGTAAACGGTGATGGAAGCGAAGAAGGAGAAAAAACAGGAGAAGGAAAAAAAATAGGAGAAGAAGGTTTCTTCG
>Ga0315320_10000333_pt1 | contig 38075 bp, 32 predicted proteins | sample M140m21515metaG_FD_203458 | JGI IMG/M metagenome (GOLD analysis project Ga0315320, IMG submission 203458) | Ammonia-oxidizing marine archaeal communities from Monterey Bay, California, United States - M1 40m 21515 | ecosystem: Environmental > Aquatic > Marine > Coastal | place: USA: California... | reverse complement strand
CCGCCGTGAAATTGATGGAGGAACATCATCCGAACAAAACCGGAAAACCCTTCTTCCTTGCCGTCGGATTCTATCGCCCGCACACGCCATACGTCGCGCCGCTGCATCATGCGCGGCATTACCCGCTGGATAAAATCAACCCCGTACTCGAATTGCCCGGCGACCGCGAAGACATCCCGCCCGCCGCCCTGCCCGATCGGCCAAACCAACGCGAGCTCACCATCGAGCAACGCAAGGAGATCATCCGCGCCTATTACGCCTCAACGACATTGATGGACGCCTGCCTCGGCCGCGTACTGGATGGGCTGAAAAAACTCAAGCTCGACGACGACACCATCGTCGTGTTTCTCAGCGACCACGGCTACCATCTCGGTCAACACGGCCTCTGGCAAAAGAGCGATCTCTTTGAAGGCAGCGCGCGCGTGCCGTTCATCATTTCGGTGCCCGGCATGAAAACCGCCGGCCAGTCCTCCAGCTCACTCACCGAACTCATCGATCTTTACCCCACTCTCGCCGATCTCTGTAATCTGCCGCAGCCCAAACATCTCAAAGGCCACAGCCTCGCGCCTCTGCTTGCCAACCCCAAGGCTACCGTCCGACAGGCCGCCTACAGCACCACCCGCATCCGCCCGCGCCTGCCTGGCTTATCCGGCAAGGTCAAACCCCTCGGCCGCTCCATTCGCACCGACCGCTATCGTTATACCGAATGGGCAGATGGCAAATACGGTGTGGAACTGTACGATTACCAGACCGATCCCAGGGAAATCACCAACCTCGCCCGATCCGCAGCGCATACCGACAAAGTGAAGCAACTCAAAACCATTTTCGATCAAACCCGAAAACACACCCGTTAAATGAAATCTCTTGTTTCGCTAACCCTTCTTCTCAGTCTCTACCCGGTCTTCTCAGCCGCTGAAGTACAGGGTAACTGGAAACGTCATGTCGTATGGGAAGGTCTGCGCAACAATGTTGCCGTAGCCGCTGATTTCACAGGAGATGGCAAAATCGATATCATCAGCAACGCTGGTGGCAAAACGCGACTGTTCATAGCGCCAAATTGGAAAGAGGCCATCATCGGGGACCACAAGGACCACACCTTTATACACGGCGAAACTATGGATGTGGACGGTGATGGAGATGCGGATTTCATCGGCGCCCGGTACAAGCCTGGCCTCATTGTGTGGTTTGAGCAGCCGAATAAAAACCCCACCGGCGGACCATGGAAGGCGCGCATTGCCGAGGACGAAATCATCGGCATCCACGGCGTACTCAAGGCGGATGTCAACGGAGACGGCAAACTAGATCTACTCGCCAACAGCGGCCAGCCCATGGGCAAGTTTCCCAACTCCGCCGTGTGGCTGAATATCCCCAAGAATCCCAAAACCGCCCAGCGCTGGAAACGGTATGTGTTCGCCAAGGAAGACGCCCCGGGCCTGAGCCATTACCTCGGTGCCGGCGATCTAAATGGCGATGGACGGCTCGATATCACCCTCGCCGCCAAGGGCGGCCCGCAGGATAAATCAGGTAAGGGCGAATGGTTTGCGTGGTGGGAAGCCGGCGAAGACTCCACCAAGCCGTTCAAGAAACATCGCCTTCCCGGCAAACACCCCGGCGCCACCAACATCATGCCCGCCGACGTGAATGGCGACGGTAAGCTGGACATCATCGCCAGCCGCGGCCACGGCACCGGCCTCATTTGGTATGAGAATCCCGACTGGAAAATTCACGACATCAATACGGAACTCTTGTCCTCGCATTGCTTACAGGTGGGTGACATTGATGCCGATGGCGACATCGATGCCATCACCTGCGCCTATCTCAGTCGTAAAGCCGCTTGGTTTGAGAACGACGGCAAAGGCAAATTCACCACCCACATCATCCACAATGACCAAGCTGCGTACGACATCCGTCTCGTGGACATGGACGGCGATAGCGATCTCGATGCGCTCATCGCCGGGCAACAAAGTAAGAACGTGGTGTGGCACGAAAACCCTTTGAAGTAGCATGTCGGTCATCACCGAAGAACAACGGACTCAGTTTCGCAAGGAGGGATACTTTATCCTCGAACGCGCCGTGTTCCTCGCGGCATCCCCATCCTCGACACCGCCGCCCAATGCACCACCGAAATCAACCGTGCCCGATCGTACTTGGAAAAGTGCCTCGCAAAAGTTTAACTCCCTCCATCCATGAGTGATTCCTCCAAACCCAAGGTCCTGATCATCATCGGCGATGCCGCTGAGACGGTGGACACGATGTATCCCTACTTCCGCCTGATCGAGGGCGGCTACGAGCCGGTGATTGCCGCGCCGGAGAAACGCACCTACCAGATGGTGATGCACCAAAACAAACCCGGCTGGACCATCACCAAGGAATGGGAGGGCTACACCATGGATGCGGACATCGCGTTCGCCGACATCGAGCCCGAGGACTATCTCGGCATCTTTTTCAGTGGCGGCCGTGCGCCGGAGTACATTCGCGAAGACGAGGATCTCCTGCGTATCACGCGTTATTTCTTCGAGCAAAACGCCCCCATCGCCAGCGTGTGTCACGGCGTGGAAATTCCCGCGCGCGCCGATTGTGTAAAAGGCCGCCGCATGGCCACCGTGCCCAAGGCGAAGTTTGATCTCGAAATCTGTGGCGGCACATTTGTCGATGAACCCTGCGTTATCGACGGCAACCTCATCAGCGGCCGTACCTTCTGGGATCACGGCCATTATATTGGCCCATGGATGAAGCTCCTCGATGAAGCCCGCGATGCCCAGTCCTGATGCGCGAAGCGGTCGAGGTACGGCGTCTTCAAGTTTTTGTTTCCGTAACAACCAATGTCGCCATAGCCGAGGTCATCGGCAAGTACGACAATGATGTTGGGCGGGAGATATTACGCCACGGCGGCTAAGACAAACAGGAACAGAGCCGTGAGATGTTTCATGAGATGAGTTCTGGCAGAGGTTGATCGGGGCAAAGATCGATGTAATCGGGATTGTCCGCCTCTCCGCGCACCAGATAGACCGGCACCCAGTGTTCGGCGGTGTTGATCGTTACCGTGCGGGCATTGGCGTAGCGCATGGTGTAGGCGGCGCGCCGGCGGCCGCTGGTGTTGGAGTCGCTGCTGTGCAGCACAAAGGAGTCGTGCAGGGACAAACTGCCCGCGGGCATTTCCAAGCACACCGCTGCCGACTCCATCTCATGCGTCACCTCCACGGCCAGCCCCAGCAGGTCATCGCCGCCGGTGCTCACCTTGTCCATCTCGGGATAGCCCTCGTGCGTGCACGGGATTACCTGCATGCAGCCGTTGGAGCGGTCGGTGTCATCAATCGCCAGCCACACGGTGGTCACGTCCGTGCCCTGCACGCTGTGCCAATAGGTGTTGTCCTGATGCCATGCCACGGGCAAGCCGTCACCGGGACGTTTCACGATCAGGTGGGACATGATGAGAATGAGATCAGGGCCGAGAATACTTTGCACAGCATCAAGCACGCGCGGATGACGGCATAGCTCCAGCCAAAACGGATGCTTGGGATGTGGCTCGGTGAGATACTCAGGCCGAGCATCGAGCTCCTGATGTTTACCATCCTTATAGACCACCTGCCGCGCGGGCAGATTGGCCAACATCGCATCCAGTTCTATTTTCGCTGCACAGATTTCCTCTGCATTCAGCACACCTTTGTAAACACAATACCCTTCAGCGGTGTAATTGGAAGGGGTGACATTCACAGGTGGATTCTAAGTTTTTCTCATGGGAAAGCCAATGGTTTGGCAAAGCACATTCACCAACATTCTCTTAAGAATTGCCTGGAATCTGAAAATTCACTGTTTGGTCTCGATTCCTAACTCCTTAAGTGTCTTGGCAGCATTTGCTCCATCCTCAGAAGGACTGACATCTTTATCAATTTTGAGAATTTTCCCATCCTTACCGATATAAAAGGTCCATCTTCGAGGTAATGGCCAAACACCCGAAACCACACCATATTTCTTTGCTGTCTCCTTACTTGGATCGCTTAAGATAGGGTAATCAGCATCTAATGACTTGGCAAAATTTGCATTTCCTTTCTTTCCCTCAAGCGGATCACAACTTGCGGTAAAGTAAGCAACGTTAAACTTTCTCAATTCGGTGCCATTAGCACTGAACGACTTGCATTGCTTAGTGCAACCTCCAGTAAAAGCTTTTGGAAACCAGGCAATTACAACAGCCTGTTTCCCCTTAAAATCAGAAAGTCTGTGAGTTTTCCCATCACTCCCGGTTAATGCAAAATCAGGAGCTAGATCACCCACATCCAAAGCAGACGGCCCTCCACAACCTCCGAATAACACTAAGCTCATGATTAGAAATTTGTTAAGCATCTTTGGACAAGAACCCTATACATCACTGTGTATGATATGCAACAGGCTTCCAAATCAAGCACTTTCAACAATGCGTCAAATGACGATTTACTTTAACCCTTACTAGAAAACTTTCTTTTGATCGCTTTTATGCCGGATTCTCAACAGACTGTGCGCCTTGAAAGGTAAGCTTCTACAGCGATTGCGCATGGTTGGGCTTTGCGAAGGCATATCCACTTTGCTCCTTTTTTTTATCGCGATGCCCTTGAAATATTTAGCAGGAAAACCGTTGGCCGTTTCAATTGTGGGCGCGATCCATGGAGGGTTATTCCTATTATACTGTGCAGTATTATGGCATGCAATGACCGCCAATAAACGCCCGGTCAAATGGGCGGTAAAATATTTCATTGCGGCACTGGTTCCGTTTGGCCCGTTTGTGGTGGACGGCTCTCTCAAGCGTGAATTGGCGAAGTTGCCCGACGACGATTAACGTGGCGGAAGAAAAGCTAACTTCCAACGCCTCCGGATTCTGGGGTGTGCGCACTCCGTTCGCCCCGAGCGCATGCCCATTCTTTTACGGCTGGGTCATTGTCTTTGCCGCCACCCTCGGTACGATCGCCAGCATCCCCGGCCAAACGATGGGGTTCACGGTCTTCACCGATGTGCTCATGGAAGAACTCGGGCTGTCCCGCGTGGAGCTTAGCCTAGCCTACTGCCTTGGCACGGTGGCCAGCGGTCTGACTCTGCCGTGGTTGGGGCGCGTCCTCGATCGTTGGGGCGAACGTAAAATGGCTGTAGCCTCGGTGGCCGCCACCGGCGCAGTGCTCTTTTACCTCGCCTCCTGCGCGCCGATGAGTCACGGATTAGGCCGCATCCTGCCGGCGGGGTTCGCGGCGTTTGTGGTGATTGGCATTGGCTTTTACCTTGTGCGCGCAGCGGCGCAAGGGGTGTTGTCCATGACCTGCCGAAACGCCATCGGCAAATGGTTTGATCACCGGCGCGGCCAGGCGATGGCGATCAGCAGCATCCTCGTGTCGTTCAGTTTTTCGATGTCTCCCAAATGGATCGAGTGGCTGAAGGAACGCCACGGATATGACGGGGCATGGATAATCATGGGCCTCGGTACGATTTTGATTATGGGTCCACTCGCGTGGCTCCTCTTTCGCGATACACCGGAGGATGACGGCCTATTGATGGACGGGGGGGGCAAGCCGGCGGCCCACAATAATCCGGACATGCACATCGAGCGGGAGTTCACGCGCGATGAGGCGGTGCGCGATTATTCGTTTTGGGTCTTCAACGCCGCGTTCGGATTCTGGGCCTTGTTCGGCACGGCGTTCACGTTTCACGCCACTTCGCTGGGGGAAGAATACGGTTTCACGCGCGAACGGATCATCAATCTCTTTGTGCCCATCGCCGCTACCAGCGTGACCACTAATCTCCTGTTCGGCGCCATCAACGCCAAGCTGCGTCTCAAATTTCTGTTGCTCGTGATGAACCTCGGCTGCATTGCGGCGGCCATTGGCATGTTGCACCTTGATCAATCCGCCGGCGTGGTGGCGTACGTGATCGGCAACGGTATCGCCAGCGGCGGGTTTGTGAGTCTCTCGGGCATTGTGTTCCCGCGCTTTTATGGGCGCGAACATCTGGGCGCGATCGGCGGCCTGAACATGTCTGTGATGGTAATCGGCAGCGGCCTCGGCCCCCTGCTCTTTGGCGCGTGCCAACATTTTGCGGACAGTTATCGTTTGATCCTCATCGCCTGCGGCATTATCCCTGGGGTGCTGGCCCTCTTGAGCCTGTGGGCCGATAACCCGCAGCGCCGGTTTGCCCCATCTGATTCATGAGCACCTTTACCATTGGCCAACGCTGGATAAGTGAGCCCGAACCGGAGCTGGGGCTGGGCACGATAATGGAAACCGGCGAAGGCCGTGTACAGGTGCTCTACCCCGCCACCGGCGAGGTGCGAGTGTACACGGAGGAAAACGCGCCGTTGCGCCGAGTGACCTTTCGCGTGGGCGAACGTATTGAGGATCACGAAGGCAACACCCGCACGGTCGAGTCCGTTACGGAAACGAACAGCGCGATCGTGTATCGCGGCGCGGATTGGGAATTGCCCGAAGCGCAGCTGAACGATCGCCTGAGCGTGCACGGGCCGATGGATCGCCTGCGCGGAGGGCACGTGGATGACGCCGAGGTGTTTACCCTGCGCCAGCGGGCGTTGGAGCAGATGCATCGCTGGCGGCAGTCGCCGGTGCGCGGGTTTGTGGGCGGCCGCATTGATTTGATCTCGCATCAGCTGTACATCGCGCGCGAGGTGGGTAATCGCCTATCGCCGCGTGTGTTGTTGGCGGATGAAGTCGGGCTCGGCAAAACCATCGAAGCCGGGCTCATCGTGCATCGCCAGCTCGTCACCGGTCGTGCCGCCCGCGTGCTGATTCTGGTGCCCGAATCGCTGGTGCACCAATGGTTCGTCGAGCTGTTGCGCAAGTTTAACCTGTGGGTGCATATCTTTGATGAAGAACGCTGCGCCGCTATCGAGAAGGGATTGCCCGAGGCAAATCCGTTCCACGATGATCAAGTGATCCTGTGCAGCATCGATTTTCTCGCCGCCCATCCTGAACGCGCTAAACAAGCCAAGGAAGCCGGGTGGGATTTATTGGTGGTGGATGAGGCGCATCATCTCAAATGGAGCGAGGCCGCGCCCAGCGCGGAATACGAACTGGTGGAGGCGCTCGGCCAACAAGCCGAAGGCCTGCTCCTGCTCACTGCCACACCCGAACAGCTCGGACCGGAAAGCCACTTCGCCCGCCTGCGTCTGCTGGATCCGGATCGCTATTCGGATTTCGCCGCGTACCAGACGGAGTCCGCCCATTACGCGGACATCGCCCCCATCGCGGGCGCCCTGCACGCAGGGAACCCTCTGAACCCCTCGCAGCAGGAAGCTCTCGCAACTATGCAGGGATTGGAGGCTGATCTGCCGCCGAACAAATTACTGGACGCCCTTCTCGATCGGCATGGGCCGGGCCGTGTGATCTTCCGCAACACCCGCGCGGCCATGAGCGGCTTTCCCGGTCGACAGGCGCATCTGGTGCCGTTGGCACCCGACCGCGACGCAGCCGAATGGATGATCCACGCCGCGGCGGAGTTTGCTGGCGACTCTGGCACCAACGAGCCGATTGAGAAATTCTATCTCAACTACGATCCGCGCATCGCGTGGCTGGGCCGGTTACTGCATGAGCTGGGCAAGGAAAAGGTACTGCTCATTTGTCGCAGCCGCGAAAAGGCGTTGGCGATTGAGAAGGCCGTGGGCCGGCAGGTCCCGGTGAAGACGGCGGTGTTTCACGAGGATCTCACACTTGTGCAACGCGACCGCAACGCCGCGTGGTTTGCCGAACCAGACGGCGCGCGCCTGCTCATTTGCTCTGAGATCGGCAGCGAAGGTCGCAATTTTCAATTTGCCCATCACCTCGTGCTCTTTGATCTGCCGCTCAATCCGGAACTGCTTGAGCAACGCATCGGCCGGCTGGACCGCATTGGGCAGACGCAAACCATCCACGTGCACACGCCCTATCTTATAGGCAGCCCGCAGGAGGTCCTGGCCCGCTGGTATCACGAGGGGCTCAACGCGTTCGAGAGCAATCTGCAGGGAGCCAATCAACTGCTCCAACAATTTGGCGAAGATGTGCTGGCACTGGCTGCCGACTACTCCGAATCTGCCCCGCTCGAGCAGCTCATTGCCGACACCGCCACCGCGCGGGAACAAATCGCCGTGCAAATGGAGCAAGGCCGCGACCGATTACTGGAGTTGAATTCCCATCGCCCCACCGAAGCCGCCACTGTCGTGAAGGCGATTGCCGCGGCCGATGTCGCCCTCGAACTGGAGTCGTTTCTGCTGCGCGTATTCGATCACTTCGGCGTGTCCGTGGAGGATCTGGGCGAGCGCACCTACCTCCTGCGCGGACACGGCGTGACCACCGATTCGTTTCCAGAAATTCCCAATGACGGCCTTGTGGGCACCTTCAACCGGACCCATGCGCTTAGTCGTGAGGACGTGAGCCTCTTGAGTAGCGATCATCCAATGGCCACCGGCGCGGTTGATCTTCTGCTCGGCAGCGAACAAGGCAACTGCAGCTTCGGCGTGTGGGCCGATGAATCGGACAAGACGCTCCTGCTCGAAACCGTTTTCGTACTCGAAACCCTCGCGCCCGCCCGGCTGCATGCCGATCGGTTCCTGCCACCCACACCCGTGCGCGTGTTGGTAAATCATAAAAAGGAAAATCTCGAACTCGAACTACCCGAGCTGGAAAAAGGTTTACCACACAAGCTGCTTGATAACTCGAAGATCGGCCGCGAGATCATCCCCGCCATGCTCGAGAGTGCCGAGGCATTCGCCCACAAGCAGGCGCAGGAACGCATCGCTACCGCCAGCGCCGCGATGACCGCGCAATTGCAGGCCGAACTTGACCGACTCACCAATCTGCGCGCCGTGAACGACCACGTGCGTCCCGAGGAAATCGAGCTGACGCAGAGTCAACTCACCGAGCTCACCACCACTCTCGCCCAAGCCCGACTCCGCCTCGACGCCGTCCGACTCATCTGGAAAGGCGATCCCGCAGCGATTCGGGGGTGAATTTAACCTTCCTCCTTCCGCCTTTTGCCTTTTCAATCCCACCAACCATGTTGCTTCACCAGAAACTCATCCATCCCCAGATCAACGGCATCATCGGGGCGGCCGGTCATCACTCTAAGATTCTCATTGCCGACGGCAATTACCCGGCCTCTTCCACGTTGGGGCCGAATGCCGAACTCGTTTCGCTCAACCTCATGCCCGGTGTGGTGACCTGTGCCCAGGTAATGGAAGCCCTGCTCAGTGCCGTACCGATCGAGGCGGCCAATACGATGGGCATTCCCGAGGACGATCCGTACGCGAAGTTCGGACCGCCACCGGTCTGGGCCGAGTACGAGAAACTCATCGACGAGGCCGGCTTGGACGTAAAGTTTGAGCCGATCCCAAAATGGGATTTCTACGAAGCTGTACGCAGCGCCGATCTCGTTCTCACCATCCAGACTGCCGACCAGGCGCTTTGGGCCAACCTCCTACTTACCGTGGGCGTGCGAACACCCGATCAATAAACAATCATGAAACGACTTCTCCTAAGCCTTGTGGTCCTATGGGCCGTGGCGTTACCCGCGGCCGACCGACCGAACATTCTGCTGCTGACAGTCGACGACATGAGCTGCGATTCCGTCGGCGTGTACGGCTGCAAACTGCCCGGCACCACGCCGCACATGGACCGGCTCGCCACGCAGTCGCTGCGCTTTGCCCACGCGCACACCACCGTGGGCAACTGCATGCCCTGCCGTAACGTAATGTTTTCCGGCCTTCACTCGCACAACAACAAGATTGAGGGTTTTTATCAGGTAAAAAACCCCGGCTGGCCGCACCTCGTGGATCTCATGAAAGCCGGTGGCTACTTCACCGGCATCCGCGGCAAGGTCAGCCATTCGTCGCCCTACCAACCCTACGCGTGGGACGCCAATCTCGATACGCTGCCCGGCGGCACCAAGGCGCATCTTAAAGACGTGCAATCCTACGGCGCCGCCACCACCGCCGGCATCGCGCAGGCCAAGGCAGCGAAGAAACCGTTTTGTCTGGTGGTCAACATTTCCGATCCGCACAAGCCATTCTGGAAAGGTCCGAATGACCCTCATAAACCTTCCCGTATTTACACGGCCGACGAGGTGCCGATTCCCGGTTTCCTGTTTGATGACCCGCAAGTGCGCGAGGAACTGGCGCTGTATTACACCAGCGTGCGCCGAGCCGACGATGCCGTGGGTGCCGTGCTTAAGGCGCTCGCAACCAGCGGCGAGGCGGACAACACCGTGGTGATGTTTATGTCCGACCACGGCATGCCGCTGCCCTTTGCCAAGACGCAGCTGTACCATCACAGCACGCGCACACCGTGGATGGTGCGCTGGCCTGGCGTCACCCGACCCGGCACCGTGGACAAGCAGCACATGATTTCCGTGGTCGATTTCCTGCCCACTGTGCTGGACATCACCGGCATCAAACTCCCCAAGCGCCTCGATGGCCGCTCCTATCTGCCGCTGCTCAAGGGTTACACACAATCCGGCCGCGAGCATGTCATCAAGGAGTACAACGAAAACTCCGGCCGCTCACGCGATCCCATGCGCGCCATTCAAACCAAGAGTTTCCTGTACCTCTTCAACCCGTGGTCCAACGGCGAGCGCGTGTTCGCTACCGCCACCACCGGAACGGCCACCTTCCGCCGGTTGGCGGCCCTGGCCAAGACAAACAATAAACTAGCCGCCCGTCTGGATCTCTACAAACACCGCGTGCCCGAGGAATTGTACGACGTTGTCAAGGATCCCGATTGCCTGCATAACCTGATCGATTCCCCCCAACATCAGGCCGAGCTAAAACAACTCCGCGCCACGCTTGATGCCGAATTGGTGAAATCCAAGGACCCCATGCTCGAGGCCTTCCGCAAACGCGAAGACCGCGAGTTCGTTGAGGCCTACGTGCAGCAACTGGAAAAGGAAGCCGGCGAACGCAAACGCAACAAGCCGCCCCGAAACAAACCGAACAAGAACAAGCCCAAGAAGCGCACCCCATGATTCTCCGCATCCTCCCCGCCATTATTCTCGCCGGTGTCCTCTGTGCCGACGACCAAGCCCCTGCGCCCTTCAACACGCAGGAAATCACAATCCCCTTCCTAAAGCCTGCCGAAGCACTCAAGGCGATCGCCGTGCCCAAGGGCTTTCGTGTGCAACTTGCCGCAGCCGAGCCAATGGTGCAGCAGCCCATCGATATGGCATGGGACACCCGCGGCCGCTTGTGGGTTGCCGAGTGTTACACCTACGCCGAGCGCGAAACGAATTTTGAGAAGAAACTCAAAGACCGCATCATCATCCTGGAGGACACCAATCACGATGGCGTGTTTGATAAACGCAAAATCTTTTGGGACGGCGCCAGCCAGTTGACCAGTATCGAGCTGGGCTTCGGCGGCGTGTGGGCCGCGTGCGCGCCGAACATTTTATTTCTGGCCGACCGAAACGACGACGACCAACCGGATGGCGAGCCCGAGGTAATTCTGGACGGATTCGACACCGACAAAGTGCGCCACAACATCGTCAACGGCCTGCGATGGGGCCCCGATGGCTGGTTGTACGGCCGGCACGGTATCCTGGGCCCCGGCTCCAAGGTTGGTCGCCCCGGCACGCCCGAAGCCAATCGCACTCACATTCAGTGTGGCATTTGGCGCTATCATCCCACCCATAAATCCTTCGAGATCGTCTGCCACGGCACCACCAATCCGTGGGGGCACGATTGGGATGAACACGGCCAGCTCTTTTTCATCAACACCGTCATCGGCCACCTCTGGCATGCCGTGCCCGGCGCCCGCTATCAACGCATGTACGGCAATCATTTCGATAAGCACCTTTATGAGTTGATCCAACAGACCGCCGATCATTATCACTTCGATGTTGGGACGGAAAAATGGAGTGATCTTAAGAAAACAGGCATGACCTCCGGCACCGATGCCGCCGGCGGCGGGCACGCCCACACCGGCATGATGATTTATCTGGGCGACAATTGGCCGGCCGAATACCGCGGCAACGTGTTTACCCTAAACCTGCACGGCCTGCGCATGAATCAGGAATCACTCCACCGGGAAGGCGCCGGGTACGTGGGCAAACACGCGGCGGATTTTATGTTCACCTCCGACAAATGGTTCCGCGGCATCGAACTCAGCTACGCGCCCGACGGTTCCGTATACGTGCTCGACTGGTCGGATATCGGCGAATGCCACGACAACGACGGCATCCATCGCACCAGCGGACGCATCTACCGCATTAGTTACGGCAAAACCGAAATAGCCAAAGTCGACCTCACCAAGTGGTCTAATGACGATCTAGCCGAGAGCGTCGGCTCCCCCAACGAATGGTACAGCCGCCAAGCTCGCCAGCTTATCCAACAACGGGCCGCCGCCGGACAGGATCTAACCAAGGCCGCCCTCAAGCTGATGAACACATACCGGCTCACCTCCTCCACCCCCACCGCCCTGCGCGCCATGTGGACCCTAAATGCCATTGGTTCTTCGGATGAAGACTGGTTACTCGAGCAATCCAACGACGAACGCGAACACATCCGCACTTGGGCAATCAAGCTCCTGTGCGACCAAGAGACGCTTTCCAAGAAGACCCAAAAACGATTCATCGAAATGGGTGGTCAAGACAAGGCCGGCCTCGTGCAACTCCAGCTCGCCTCGGCCCTGCAGCAATTGCCGCTGGAAGACCGCTGGCCTCTGGCCAATGCGCTCGTGTCTCAGGACACCTTCGCCAAGGATGCGGTGTTTCCTCTGCTTGTCTGGTACGGCATCAATCCGGCGGTCACCGAAAACCGCAACGCCGCCCTCAAGCTCGTGGCCCAGTGCAAGATCCCCAAAGTCCGCCAATTCATCGCCCGCCGGCTGGCCGGTGAGGCTGGGAAAGAATAGCCAACCTACTCTTTGTCGGTTGGCTTGCCGATCGTGATCGGGTTGGTGAAGAGCAACGAGTTGGGCAGCAGAATCGTTTGCTCCCCATACTGAAGCGTGGTGTAGCGCAGATCTATCGCCGTCACCTCGCCTTCCATACCTTTCACCTCCACATAATCGGTCTTGGAAAACGGCCGGTACACCAGCAGCAACACGCCAGCGAGAATATTGGAGATTGTGTCCTTGATCGCAAAGCCCAATGCAAATCCCGTGAGCCCCAGACCCGCCACCAGCGCGGAGACATCCACGCCCACCGTACCCAGCGCCGTGACAATCCCCGCCACCAGCAACGTCACCCGCGCCGCCATCGCCATCAACCGCACCACCGGATATTCTAAATCCGCCTTGGTCCCTGCGGCAAAGATCGCCTGCCGAACCATCCGCGAGGCGAACCAAAAAATCGCCAGCAGCAGTAACGCCATTAATAATTTCGAACCCCACACGTGCACCAAGATGGGAAACTGCTCGAGAATGTCCTCCTTCATAAATCCTCCGACCGCCTTATCGCGCCCGGAAACTGAATGAACAAGGGGGAACTATTGACAACGATCAATCCGCCAGCACGGTTTCCAACCAGCTCCGGAGCGTCTTGCGCACCGGCGAAGGCCGCAGCAGCCAGGCGTCGTTGTGGTTCCGAAAGCCGGTGGAGTGAATCGTGAAATTGCCGGCGATCCCAGTTTCCTTCAGATACTGTTTCGTGGCCGAAACACCCTTGCCTTCGTAGCAGATAAATTGAGGGCGCGCGCCCAATCGTTGCAGGCGCTTCAATGCCGAAGCCTTGTCTGAACCCGGATAGCCCCAACGACGCACGCCATCGTAATGACTGTAGGGAATAAAAGCCCGCCACAGTTTTGCGATTTCGTCATCGTGCAGGCCCAGATAATTACAGGCAATAGCGCCTCGGGAAAACCCACAGAGCACCACTCGCCCGGAGTCTCCACCGTATTGCCGGCAAATCCATGGGACGACCTTTTTGCAATAGGCCAAGGTCGGCTGCGGATCATGCTTCGGTTTATCGCCCCACCACTGCGTGACATTCCGAGTGCCATCGGCATTGAGATACGGAATGCATACCCAAATAAAACCGCGGCCACCAGTGATGCCATAGCCCATCTTGCTCCCTTCCGGGTGACCCGTACTGATATCACCAAACCGGTTTTGATACGGCCCGTTGCCGGCGTATTCCACGATCACCGGATAGCGTTTTCCCGGCTGCCAATCCTTGGGCAGATACAGCAGATGATAGACCTCAGTCTGCATCCAATCCGGGTGCACCTGTTTCACCCGTTTCCCCGCCGCCGGCACGCCGGGCGATATTTTCGGCAACGCGAGATCCGCCGGAACAGTAGAAAGATCCGGAGCGGCCACCACGGAACTGACGCTGAGACACCAGAGCATCCACCATCTCATGGAAGAATCACCTCCACCCGGGCCGGAAACAGATACTCCCGGTCGCGGCGTTCCTTTAAGGTCTCCAGTAGTGTCCCGATCATGCGCGGTACGCGACCGCGGTACTGTTCTTTGCCATTGGCCATGATGACAACTGGTTGCTCCAGATCAACGAGTCCATCCTTTAGGTTCACCGTCACCCGCCGACCAGCAGGCCCGGTGAGTTCAATGCGTTGCCACTCCGCCTTGGCCCGAATCTCCTCACGCGCTTTGGCCTGATTGTCCGGCAACGACAGCCAGTAGAAATCCGAATGCAACACATCATCCTGCCGCCAGACAATCTGCCGAGGCAACGGGTTGCGGGTGTGCCGGGCCATCCAATCCACCGCCACGGCATCCTCCCGGTTCATCCAGTGCCCGCGACCGGCATGGATTTGCACATGATGAACATACCCCTTGGGATCGGCCTTGTGCAGGGCGGCCAGTTGATCACCCCATTCGACTGCTACCCGATTTCGATTGAAGCCACGATCATTTTGACCAACATGAATGGCAAAGGGCAAATTACGCAGACCCACAGGGGATGTTTCGTTTGGATGCCCAGCCATCATGGCGGCCGCCGCCAAGGTATCCGCCATCCGCGGGGCCACCTGATAGACCCCATCCCCGCCGGCTGAATAGCCCATCAAATACACACGATTGGGATTCACATCCTGCAGGGCCACCAGGTTTTCAATCAACCGCATGAACATCGGATCGATGTGCCCCTGATGCCAGAGGTTCCAAGTATTCGTTGGGGCGCGCGGGGCGAGGTAGATGCCCTCTTTGGGACGATACAGCCGTTTCTGATTTTCCCACTGGCCATCATTCACCCGCGCTGGCGCATCCCCCCCTCCATGCATCGAGACATACAGACTCCGACCGCCCTTAGGTTTATCGCCATACACCGAATACTCAAACCGCATGGACAACTCGCCGTGCCGGATGACCTTAGCCTGCATCTCCTTAGCCCGTTCCTTGCGTAAGAGCGCCACGTGATCCGCCCACAACAAACCGGTAATCTGCTCTGCCTGTTTCAGCGAGAGCGTCAACTTCCTGAAGTCTTCAGTAGCCGGCTTCCGCTGGTCCACCGGTGGTTTCAAGTAGGCTTGCAGGGCTTGAACGGGATTGCCCGGTGGCGCCGCTTCAATCGCACAACTCAACGCCACGCAAACACAACTAAGGATCCAGCCGCGCATGCGTTACTTCAGCCGCTTGATCTGGATGTTTCGGAAATGAACCGGAGAGGCGTGATTTTGCAGGCCGATGAATCCTTGGGTGCGTTTCAGGCCGGTGACGTTCTTTGCCTTAGGCGCCAGCTTTGTGAGACTGACGTCGATGATGCATTGGCCGTTGATCCAGACGCAGCATTGGCCGCCGTTGCAGCGAATGCGCATGGTCTGCCATTCGCCGGCCTTCTTGGTGGCACGCTGACTGGGCCCCTGCACGGCATAAATGGAACCGGTGAATTGTGCCGGCTTGAGGCCTTTCCATTTTGGCCCGTAATCATCAAGCACCTGAATCTCCAGCCCGGCCACCCACGGCGCCCCGTTCTTGGGCGCGCGAATGAACACCCCGCTGTTGCCGTTCTCGAGGATGTTGTACTCGAGTTGCAATTCAAAATTGGCAAACTCCTCCTTGGTGGCGAGCCAGGCGGAACCGGCCTTGCCGGTGCAAGATAGGACGCCGTCCTTGATTTCCCAGTTGGTCATCGACCCGCCCATGCCCTGCCAACCGGTGAGGTCTTTGCCGTTGAAGAGGGGTTGAAAGTCCTTGTCCGCCGCCGTAACAGACAGTGCACAAGCCGCAATCATTCCGAGGATGAACTTCATGCCCCACTGTAAACCGTCGGTCGTGGGCGGCAATGCATTTATCCTGTTCAGTCTTGCCCCGGTGACGTCATACTTGGCCTATGCAGAACACACCGCGTCGCGACTTTTTGAAGAAATCTTCGGCCGCCACTTTCGGCTTCACCCTCCTGCCCTCCTATTTGGCCACCGGCCGCTCGGCCGAGGGCAAACAGCCGCCGAGTAAGCGCGTGAATCTCGGGTGCGTGGGCGTGGGGGGGCGGGCCTCCGGAGTGATTCCCAGCGTGTCCGCCAATGGCGCCGCCACGCCGGTGGCGTTTGCCGATGTGGATTTCAACGCGCGCCGCGTGGACGCCAACCTAAAACGCTACCCAGGCGTGAAGCAATTTACCGATTTCCGCGTGATGCTCGAAAAGATGGGCAAGGACATCGATGCCGTAACGGTGGTGACGCCGGATCACACGCACTTCCCCGCTGCCATGCTGGCGATGTCCATGGGCAAACACGTGTACGTGGAGAAGCCCCTCACCCATTCCTATCGCGAGGCGGATCTGCTGATGAAGGCGGAAAAGAAATTCGGCGTGGTCACACAGATGGGTAATCAGGGCCACACCTCCGGCGGATCCGTTCAGTTCGCGCAATTGCTAAAGGCCGGCGCCTTGGATGGCATCAACAAAATCGATGCATGGAAATCGCCGGGCCTTTTTTTTATGGATAAAAACCGCCGCATCTCCGCATTTCCCAAGGCCGAGGAACAGCCCAAGTCCTTGAACTGGGATCTCTGGTGCGGTCCGGCGAATATGAAGCCCTTCAGCAAACTGTATCATCCCTTCGATTGGCGTGCCTTCTACCTCTATGGCAACGGGATGCTGGGTGATTGGGGCGCGCACATTATTGATTTTGCGCATGACTTCCTGAAGCTCGGCCAGCCGACCCAGATTTCTCCGCTGTTAATGGAGGACCACAACAACGTCATCTTCCCGCTCAGCTCGCACATCAAGATGCAGTTTCCAGCGCGCAGCAAAAAACTGCCGGCCGTGGAGCTCACCTGGCGTGATGGCGGCAGCTATCATCCCAAAGTTACCGAACAGTATCATGTCGACGGCAAGGCCCCGCGACTAGGCGGGGCGGGCACGCTCCTGCATCGGGCGGATGGCAAATACGCTCTGACGCGAGGCTCCCACAGCGGCAGTTCCAACATCGTGTCTACCGATCCCACATACCGCGAGCAATACGCCGAGGCCCTGAAGCCCAACGGGCCGAAGTTCAACCACGGTGCTAGCTTCACTGCCGCTTGCAAAGGCGAGGACAAGACGCTCTCGCCCTTCACCGTTGCCGGTGACCTGACCAAGACGCTGATGCTTGGCATTGTTTGCCAATCGCTGAATGAGGAACTGAATTTCGATCGAAAACGCGAGCAGTTCATCAACAACGACCGCGCCAACGCCCTACTCGAAGGCCCAGCACCCCGCAAAGGTTGGGAGGAATTCTACAAGATGGTTTAGGCCCAAGAGCCTTCCTATCGTAGCAGTCGGCGAACCATCTGCACCGCACGCGTCTCGTAGAGACGCTGCCATTCGGGCGCGAGCATGCAGTCACTGTCTTCCTGTGCGCCACCGATGTTTTTCAACTGCTCCGCCGTGGGCGCGTAATGAACATAGCCATTGGTGTATCCAGCCACAAAGGCATACGGATGTTTGGCCGCGCGCTTGATGCTCAACCCCACCGGCACCGTGAGTTCGCCGGGAAATGTGGTCAGCACAAAATCGCCCACACGCAGGCCGGACAACTCTACGCTGACCGTCCGGTTGCCGGCGGCATGGCCTGTTTTCTGATGCATTTTCAGCAGTCTCAAATTGGTATTCAGCCGGGTGATCTGTTCCATGATGTGAACGTTGCGCACGTACGCCTGCAAATGGCGGCGGTTGGCCGCATCCAATCGGCCGAGATTGGGCCGCTCCAATTTTAACTCATGCAAGTACCGGTAGGAACTGAGCGAAGGCGAGTTGGTAGAGAGCCGGTACTTCATCATCAACGGCAGAAATTCATCGAGATTCAGGAATGTGCCCTTCAGGGATTCAGTCAGACGCACGCGTTCGGATTCCATTTCACGAATGCGCGGTGCCAAATCCGCTCGAGGCAAATCCAGCTTCTCACTGTGCACGTTCAAACCCGCATTCGGCTGGCAACGAATCTGCCGCACTGCCCGCAGTGTGCTAAGGCCCAGCATCAAGCCCAGCGGTTCGGCGCTGCGAATATGATTCACCGCCTTGTAATCGATCGGATTGATATCGCCGCCCGCCCCTTGCACAAACAGTGCTACAGCCCCTTTTCCCAGCGTTTCCTCAATGGTCTTGGACGCAAACCCGGTGATGTCCGCGGAATTGCCGCGATCGGGCGCATTGGCAATTGGGTGACAGGCAAAATTGTACACTACCGCCAACGGCGTTCCATCCAGCCGATCCAATCGCAACACGCCGATCTGTGGATCCACCGGCCCCACCGCCGCTACTTGATCGTTGGGCGGCAGAGAATAGGCATGCCGCACATCCACCGTGCTCCCGTCCTTCAGGATTAGGCGACGGTTTTCCATGATCCGTGTCTCGCGCCCCACCCCTGCTCCGGCCTTCACGGGCACGAGATTCTTGACCGCCTGCCGCACGGCCTGAAGGCTGCGCCCCTCGGTCTCGGGATGCACCGCGCCGTGGCAATGACTGGCATTAAAGAGCGTGTGCTCGGGCGAAATGCCCAATTCTTTTTTCAGCGTGTCACGAACACTCCGGAGAAAGTCATCCTTGATCCGGCCGATCCCTCCAATCGCCACGGCGTCGATACTCACCAACACCGCTGTAGTTTCCCCGCAGCGCAACGCCAGCGCGCGGACGTACAAACGATCGTTCACCGGCCCGCGTTCATCGGTGATATCCACCTTGGCCGCGCCGGCCTGCAACACAGCAGCAGTCACGGTTATCGGTAGGGAAACCAGCCCCACCGCCGCAACCAGTCGCAGGAATCTCATGGGATTACAGGTCCAACAACTCGTCCATCAACGCGGCGGTCTTGTCGTCACCACCGTCGCCACCTTCGCGGGTGACCCAGCCGTTGAAGCCGATTTTCTTCAGCTCAGCGCGGACCTTGTCCCATTCCACATCGCCTTGACCGAGCGGACAGAAACCGTTTTTGACACCCCAATCCTTCACATCCAGCTTCACGTTACGGTTGCCGAGGATGCGAATCCACTCGTGGCTAGGCGCGAATTTCTGCATGTTGCCAATATCGTAATAGGCCTGCACCCACGGGTTATTGATCTCATCAAGGTAATCTCGGAATTGCTCGGGCTTGTAACAGAACCCGTTCCACACCGTTTCAATAAGCACATGAATGCCCAGTTTGCTGGCCAAGGGAATAACCTTGCGGATCTCGGCAATGGACCGTTCCCAGACCTGGTCGTGATTTTCGTTTTCCCCCCGCACCGCTCCGGGGACCAACAGCACCGAAGATCCGCCCACCGCTTTGGATTCGCGAATGGCTTCCTCCAGTCCCTTGCGACTTTCATCGCGCGTGGCGGCGTCGGGGGAGGACAGCCGTTTCTGCCAATGCTTGTTATAAACCACACCGTGCATCGGCAGGCCCACCTCATCGCAGGCCTTTCGCAGGGCACCGACGTTCATGCCCGGCGCACTGCCCTCGATGCCGTCGAAGCCCAGCTCCTTCAACTTCTGCATACGCGGCAGGTTCGGTTTGCCGCCCCATTTAACTGATTTGTAAATGAGCCCATGATTCGCGCGCGCGCGTTTTTTGTCCTCAGCTTGGAGCGTGGAAGTGGCGGCCACCGCGGCAGCAGCCCCGGCGGTTTTGCAGAAATCACGTCGGTTCATTCATCTAGGTTAGAGACGCATTCCCATTGGGGCAAATGAATTCAGCTTAAAGACAGGCGATCGCGCCAATATAAACACTTACACTAATATCTCATCATCTGTCGTAGTCGATCCATTACTGCCAACACAAATTTGACCTCACCTCGTGCGGGTGAACAGGCGACCGGGATGTTGTTCGATTAGCTTTTTCATCTCGAGCTGAAGCAATGCCACAGAGACCTGTGCAGCGGGTAATTCGCTGCGGCGGATAATTTCGTCCTGCTGCATTTCCTCGAGGGTGAGCACGTTAAAGATCTGCTGTTCCGGATGCGACAACGTGGGCATGGGAAGCTCGGACTCTTCCGGTTCAATAGCCTGTAGATGGGCGAATTCCGCCAACACGTCTTCAGCAGATTCGCAAAGCTGAGCGCCGTCCTTAATGAGGTCATGGCAACCGGCGCTACGCGGTGAATCGATGCGGCCGGGCACGGCGTACACCGTCCGCCCATACTCCGCGGCAAAGTTGGCGGTGATGAGCGCGCCGCTGGCCCGGTTGGCTTCCACAACCATCGTGCCCTGCGTCATGCCAGCTACAATGCGGTTGCGGATTGGAAAGCTCTGCTTGTCGCCTTTTCGCCCGAAGGGAAACTGCGTGATAACCGCGCCCTGTTGGGCGATCCGTTGATAGAGTTTTATATTTTCAGCCGGATACACGATGTCTAGGCCCGTGCCCAAGACCGCGATGGTGCGTCCACTGGATTGCAATGCTCCCTCATGCGCGGCACTATCAATGCCCCTCGCCCCGCCACTTACTACTGTAACCCCCGAAGCCGCCAACTGCCTCGCCAACCGCTCAGCCGTTTGGCGACCATACAATGTCGATTGTCGCGTACCCACCATCGCAACAGCGTGGGCATCTTCGGGTTTCAATTCACCCCTCACATACAACACCAGAGGTGGATCGTAAATTTCGCGCAACAAGGAGGGATAAGCATCATCCTCGGAAGTGATGATGTGGGCGCCAAATTTCTTAATACGCTCCAGTTCAGCGACCACATCCACCAACTCGCGCCAACGAACAATATTATCGGCCGCCTTGACGCCTACTTTGTCCACTAACATTAGATCCCCCTTGGAAGCACTCAAGACCGCCGCAGCCGATTCAAATCGCGACAATAAATTCTGCACCCGTACCGGGCCAATATCAGGCAAAAGATTCAGCGCCACTAACGCCTCGCGGGAATCCATGAGAGGGTCGTATTACGCAAACGCCCGGACGACAAGCCAAACCGGCGGCCGCCATTGAACATCAAAAAAACCCAACGCCTCAAGGCATTGGGCCGGAAGAAGTAGCGAAAAATTATTCGGGCGTGGCAAATCCAGCGGCGTCCAGCGATACCTTGTTCCACGTTCCCTGATGACCGGAATCCTTAATCATGGTCCGAGCCTCAGCCACTTGCTCCGCTGTCACCAGTTCCTCGCCGTTCCAAGACTGACGAATGTAGGTGAGCACCGCCGCGATTTCCTCGTCCGACCAAGCCGCGCCCACGGCCGTCATGGCGCCATTGTACGGAGTACCGTTCACGGCGATAGCACCCTGTAATCCGTTAAGCACAATAGCAGCGGCCAATTTGGGATCGCCTTTCACCCAGGAGGAATTCACCAACGGCGGGATTTGTCCGGGAGTACCGCCACCGTTGGGCTGATGACAGCCCTGACAGTTGGCGTAAATCTGTTTTCCTTTGCCGAAAATCAATTCCGCCTCGGACGGCGCCAGCGAGGCCACTTCGGCTGGGCTTCCAAACGGTGCATGAACATTAGCAGCGAAATTAGCGTTCAGTTCGTCGACCTTATAACATCCGATGTAACCGAGCAGCGTGAGCACCACCATGATACTCACGGGCATCTGGGAATTTCCCGCAGCCGGCTCGCCATGCTCTTTCAAGTTCAGGTTGGAATCCTTTTCTTCCATCTTACTCGCCTTCCTCAGGGTTGCTGATCTCCCGCACAGCCGGCAACGGGGCCTCGGGCAACCCCTTGTCGTTTCGGAGGCTTTGCAGATAAGCAGCTAAAGCGCGCGCCTTGGTCGTCGGCGTGACAACAAAGCCCGATTCAACAGATGTCACTCCGTCTCCGGTGGAGATGGTCACCGCATCCGCAGGAAGTGTTTCATCCTCTTCCGCAGCGCGGACATTAAACAAATATTTATAAGGCGGCATATGCGAACTCTGCCCACCGGCTTGTGAGTTATAGATTTTGGCATACAACGCATTCAGATCGGTTTGACGTGCGCCCACATTGCTGAGGCAGGGGCCCACGCGCATCACGCCCGGCATTGCATGCGAGTCAAAGAGGAAATCCCGAGAAACACTCTGACGGCGGGCCACACCATTCACGACATCCGGCCATTCATCGGCGACGGGCAGCAGCTTAAATTGTGCCCCTGCGCGATCCTTCAATGCCCGCACTGTGTCTTTAATTTCGTCCCACTGCTCAATCCCATTGCTCACAGCAAATGTCGCATTTGCGACCTCGGATTTGTCCGCTTCACTCATCTCGATGGGCAAGCCCAGTTCACCTGCCAAATCCCCTTCAATCGTAACTCCGGAAACACCCAAGGCGATCAGCGTTTCTTCTGTTTTGATGGCATTAGCCGCCGTCTTCGCTTCCGTTAACGCTTCCGCTGCTTGTTCCAACCCCGCTTCGGCTGCCTCTACATCCGCGCCTTCCGCTTTCACAGCCTCACTGGCTGCCTTCTTGGCATCGTTGGCACCCGCCACGGCTTTGAAGGCAAACGCCTTTTCAAAAATCTTATTGGCCGCAAATTTCTCGCCAATGATTTCCCGCGTCAGATCTTCATCCGCGCCGAATTGGGTAATTTGAATCTCATACCCAAAAGTCCCGCCGGTGGCGGTGCGGGTGTGGCAGTAGTAGCAGCCGTTCTCACGGTAAATCTGTTCACCCTGCTGGGCCAGGCCTGATCGCGGGTGTAATGAGGTGCCGTCGCCCAGATCAGCTTTGGCTGCGTTCACCTGTGAGGCCGGACCAAAAACCATGCCCCACCAAGAAAGGCTCATGGCAAACAACACGCCCAAGAAAATCCACGGAGACTTGTTCATTCGGCACCTCCTTCAGCTTTATCCAAGCGGCATTTTCGAATCAGCGCCATAGGGCTAAACTCGCCGCCGCAGTTTCGAAACAACAGACAGGCCATGCTGCCAAGGAAAATCAAACTAGACAGAAAGAACAAGATTTCGCCTAGGAAGGCGATGCGCATGGGCATCAGCGCTTTTTTCAGCACTTCGTCTGATCCAGTCTGCAGCGCGTGGCCGTGCCCATAGGACATGCCTAGGCCGGCCAGCAGAATCACCATCGCGCCAACGGCGGTCAGGCGGAAGATCCATTTGTAGGCACCCGAGCAGGCCCAATCCACTTCGCCACTGAACAAGCGCGGCGCCACGTAGTACACCGCACCAAACATCGCCATGGCGAAGAAGCCCCAAGCGAAAAATTGGCGGATGGCCGTACCGGCGTAAGTGAACTGCAGCAGGTTGTTCCAGTCCGAATTGGCGTTACCGAAGGTGAAGAGCGCGGTGATCAGCCAAGCGCCCAATGCGAAGCCCATGCACTGCAGTGTCAGGTCACTTGATCCGAGCAACGGCACGCCCTTGGCGGTTTGCCGCAGGTTCCAGCCGATGGCGATTAGCACAAAGATAAACAGCACCGAAGCGTATTGGCTTAACTTGATCGACCAGACAGGCAAAGGGGAACCGCTGTTCAGGTTTACCCAACCGCCGAGAATCAGCAGCATCCAGAAACCGAACGCCGCCCATTGTCGACTGTACAATTCGCGGCCGGTGATCTTCGGGATAAAATACAGGATAGCCGCCAAGCCCATGCAGCCGAGCCAGATTTGCTGCAGGCTGGTTACCGTCCAGTGCGCCACGGGAATCTGTGCCGCGCCGCGTACCGGGGTTTCCACCAACAACCAATGTGCCGTGCCCACGATCCATGGGAACGCCACCAAGCCCGCAATCAGGAACCACGAGCTGGGATACAACTGCTGATGGCGGCGGGAGAAATAGGTAATAATCGCGCTGAAGGCGATGAAGGATTGGCCGATCAACAGCACGCGGCTGGCGTAAGCCGGCAATTCGTAACCGGCCACACCCGGCAGATCACCCATTGTGATGCCCACCATCGCGGCGGTGACCCCGGCGTTCCAGAGAAAAGCGCCGGCCAACACAAATCCCGGCTTGGCCAACGGCATGCCGCGCAAGCGGCTCAACATCCAGAGTGTCAGCCCCAAACCAGCGTTCCCTGCAAACCCATACAGAAAAGCCACCCAAGCATTCGCCTGCAAGCGGCCGTAGGTGAGGAAGGGGCAATCGGCCAGAAACCCGGGCACGTGCATTTTGAGAGAGCCCAACAGACCCACCCCCGTTGCCTGCACTGCCCAGAGCGCCGCGCTGAAGAACAGAAACAACACAGGCCCGCGGCAGGAGGCATTGATCTCCTCAGGCTTGGCCTCAGGCGCGAGTGGCGCGTTATGAGTTTCCTCTTCGCTCATCAAAAATTACTTCTTCTTTTCAGCCTTGCTCAGGCTTTTCACGTACACCAGCAGTGCTTTGATCTCGGCATCCGTTACTGGCGGGGGCGGCGGCATCGGTGCCAGAGCACCCTTCACCACCTTATCCAGCGGCTTCTTGAGTGACTCAATGAAATACTCATCATCCAACTTCACCTTAATGATTGGCCCGCCCAGCCCCTTGTGCACCTCACGCTCCTTGCCCCAAAAGTCGCCCAGAAACGTCGGAGCCTTTAATGCCATACCCGCCGGAGCTGGCACGACCGGATCCACTTGGTGACAAGTGAAACAAATCTTCGTCTGAAATAATGTCTTACCTTGCGTGATGAGCTTTTCATCAGCCTGGAGGTTCAGCACTCCAAACCCAAACAACATGAATGCAGCAATTCGGATCATGCTATTCCTCTTCCTTTTTGCTCAAACTTTTGACGTAAGCTAGGAGTGCCATCAGCTCTTCGTCGTTTATTGGCACTGTTGGCGGCATTGGCGCCAAAGCACCCTTGACGACTTTGTCCATTGGTTTTCTCACTGACTCGATAAAGTAAGATTCGTCCATAGAAACTTTTTGTATCGGTCCTCCCAGCCCCTTGTGAACTTCGCGCTCCTTTCCCCAGAAATCACCAATGAATTTCGGAGCCCCAAGAGCCAACCCAGCTGGGGCTGGAATCGCAGGATCAACTTGATGACAAGTGAAACAAATCTTTGTTTGCCACAAAGTTTTTCCTTCACTGATCAGCTTAGGATCACTCAAGTCTGTATCATTTGTCGCTACTGCCAACCCTGCTGCTGATTCACTACGTGCCACTAAGTTGTTGTGGAAACCGCCAGACTCAGCATTCATTTTTGCTACCGTTGCACTCATGGCATTTACAATAGGCAAGCGGTAGAATTTGCGTTCGGCATCTACTATAGCGAAGTTGCTCAGAGCATTCTCATCAGCCGCAGCCAGTTCAGCGCGCTTAGCGGTGCGGGCTTCATCGCGTTCGGTGGTTAGGGAAACCGGACGGGATTCTTTACCGTAATTACTAACCACCCACACCGCCAGCACCAGCGTCAGCCCGAGTGCAAACAACTCATGAGCAGCCCAGCTGGGCTGCAGCGAATCGCCTTTAGTGTTCTCGTCGCTCATTAGTGGTGTTCAATTGCTTCACCCATCCTGGGATCTCGCAGGGGGCAAATCGGGTGGCTAAATAAACTTCTCATGAAAACCCAAATGAGGGTTCCTCCAATCAGGAGTAATGCTCCCAAATCAGCAACCGCCGGAGATGGTCCATCCGGGTGAATCTCCGGCATCATATTGAAATACATATCCATGTAATGCATCAGGATGACCCATATGAAAACTGGCACCATCACCTTGTTTGTTAACTTCACATCTATGCGTAGGAGAGTCAAAAACGGGATCAAAAAGTGACCGATAATCAAAGCCCAACTTACATAAGCCCAAGTACCCTGCTCTCTAAGGACATACCAAAAAGTTTCCTCCGGAACTGCTGCATTCCAAATTAGGAAGTACTGTGAAAAGTGAATGTAAGCGTAGAATACGGTAAACGCCAAAAGCATGGTCCCAAGGTGATAAAACTGTAGTGTATGCACTTGCGGCAAGAGGCCCTTGGCTTTTAACACGCGAGCTGTGATCCAAGCAGTAGATATGGTCAGCCAAACACTCCCGGCAAAGTAGTACACACCATACATGGTACTGAAAAATTGATGCTGAATGCTCTTCATCCAGAGAATGGCCCCCAAGGTAAGCGTGAAAGCAAATAGAACGACTCCGTAAGCCGCATGTATGCGCATCATACGCGTGCAGAGCACCTGTTGATTGTCTTTCTCAAATGGTAGCCCCTGGAAATTTTTATAAAAACTCGCAATTAGATGCTCAGGGAACATCAATTTACCCTCAAATTCCGCCGTCCCAGACTTGTCTTGCTGAAGACTCCAGTAGCGCAACCGATGCGTGAGCCAACCCCAGAATAAGAAAAGCAGGGTTGAGGAAGCATACCAAGTAGGCTTATTAAAGAGGGCTTTCTTTACGTAAAGTGCATGATCATCGTGAGGATCCGCCACCTGCATCCAAGGATAGATGTAATCAGGGGCCATGAAGCCTATTGGGATAAACGCCACCCCCAACCAGGGGAAAAGCAGGCATGAAAAATGTTCAAGATACCGACGGATCGGCGCGGACCATCCGGCATCAAAGAGGTGATGGATCAACACCAGAAACAGCGATCCCAAGCCCAGGCTCAGGAAAAACATAAACGCCGTGAGGTAGGAAAAGGCAAACTGCTGTTTGTCCTGCACAAGTCCATACATACACAGCACCAATCCAAAGACCACCGCTATCTGAGGGATACTGCGCCAGTTGATGGATTCCTCGGAATCCTGCGACGGTGTGGTTACTGCGTCGCTCATTTCCCTGGGCCCTCCTCTGCGATGGCCGGAGCCACTTCCTCAACCGCTTCCTTCACGTGCAACCGAGTTGGCACTTCGTCCTCAGTACCTAACCGGCTCAACTGCAATGCGCGGGCATACGCCACAATCGCCCAGCGATCCTCGATACTCAGCGTGTTTGCGTAGCCTTTCATCACGCCCTTACCCACGGTGATAGTGCGATAAATATCTCCATCGCTTTGCTTCACCACATCCGGATCATGAAGATTCTTGACGGCGGATATCCCAAAATATTTCACCACGCCATTCCCGTCGCCTTGCCCTCCGTGGCAAGGCACGCAAGAGATGGTGTATTTCTCCCGACCGCGCGCCATCAATTCCATGTTTACCTCAAGCGGGATGTTTGCCACCGCATTAGTTGTACCCGTCTGCAAACCGCTAACTGCCGGGTGTTCTGTTTCAAACGGATAAACATCCGACCCATCGGCCAGCGGAATTGCCTCGCTTTGGCGCACAGTGCCTTTAACCAGCGGCTGCGAACTCATGCCGTTGGCAAAGAAACTGTTCGGCTCCAGCGGGCGAAGCTTCGGCTGCCGATCCATGTCCGCAATCAACTCGATCGGCGCTTTGCGGGAGATATCTCCACGAAACCCGGCCAGGCTCACCACCAGAAACACCATCATCGCGATACCAATCAACACGTACCTCATTCGGTGCCCTCCACCATCTCAATGTGCACCGCGTTGGTTCCCGTCAGGAGTGTCCGTGTAGCTTGTTCGTCGTAATGATCATCGTCACATTCGATCACCACGTAAAATTTGTCATCTGTAACATCCGCAAACCTTTCATTTGCAAGCAACGGGTGATGATGGCGTGGCAAACGGTTTAGGACAAACATCCCAATTAAAGAACCAAATGCTCCAAGCAAAATGGTCAGCTCATAAGATACCGGAAAAGCAAAGAAACCACTGAACAAGGGTTTACCTCCGACCACGATAGCGTAATCGTACTTGTTCATGAAATATTGCATCGCCATTCCAGTTGTGAACCCTATCAGACCTCCAAAAAACGTGAAGTATCCGACTTTGGCATTATCTAGGCCCATGGCATCATCCATACCATGGATCGGAAATGGAGAGTGTACATCCCACTTTTCGTAACCAGCAGCGTGCACTTTCTTTGCCGCGTCCATGATTTCGGCGGGGGTTTCGTATTCCGCCATTATGGCAAAGGATTTACTCATCAGTGGTCACCTCCCTTGACCCTATCCGCTCCGCCCTCAACCGAATGCGGATCAGCCTGCGGGGTAACCGCTTTTACCTCGAAAATTGTAATCGTAGGCAAGTACCTGATGAACAGTAGGAATAAAACCAGGAACAACCCGAACGTTCCGACAAAGGTAAGAATATCCACCCGCGTTGGGCTATAGTAACCCCAACTAGCTGGCAAGTAATCACGGTGTAGTGAGGTTACAACGATAACGAATCGCTCAAACCACATTCCTATGTTCACAAAAATTGAAACCACGAAAATAAACCACGGTGATGTACGACACCACTTGAACCAGAAGAGCTGCGGACTGATCACGTTACAGCTGATCATAATCCAGTAAGCCCACCAATAAGGACCAAACGCCCGGTTTTTAAAGGCATACAATTCATATGGATTGCCACCATACCAGGCGATAAAGAACTCCATCCCATACGCGTAGCCCACGATTGTACCGGTAGCCATGATGACCTTACACATCAGTTCCAAATGGCGGACGGTAATAATTTCCTCCAGATTGAAAATGGTGCGCATCGGAATCATCAGAGTCAGCACCATTCCGAAGCCCGAGAAAACCGCACCAGCCACGAAGTACGGCGGGAAAATGGTCGTATGCCAACCCGGCAACTGCGACACGGCAAAGTCAAACGACACAATTGAGTGCACTGAAAGCACTAGTGGCGTACTCAAACCGGCCAGCAGCAGGTACGCTTTCTCATAGTTACGCCAGTGCCGGTTGCTGCCGATCCAGCCCATTGAAAACAAGCCGTACAGAAACTGTTTCAGCTTGTTGATCATCTTGTCCAAGCCGGTCTTGCACTGGCCCGCGTTCTTACGCAGCCGATCGCGAATTGTCGCCAGATCCGGAATAAGGCCCATATACCAGAACAACAGTGAGACTGTGAAATACGTAGACACCGCAAACACATCCCACAGGAGCGGCGAGCGGAACTGCGGCCAAATTGCATTGGCGTTTGGCAGCGGGAAGAGCCACCACGCCAACCAGATGCGGCCCACGTGAATGCCCGGAAAGATACCCGCACAGATCACCGCGAAAATCGTCATCGCCTCGGCGGTGCGGTTAACCGAAGTCCGCCATTTCTGGCGAAGCAAAAAAAGAATCGCCGAAATAAGCGTTCCCGCATGCCCAATACCGATCCAAAAAACGAAATTTACGATCGCCCAACCCCATGCAACTGGATTATTGAGGCCCCAAACACCTACCCCGGTCGTAATCAAGTAGCCGATGTATCCAAAGCTCATCAGCATCAAAAGGAAACTCACACCAAAGGCGATATTCCACCATTTTGGCATGTCTCCCTCAATAATACCGGCAACCTGATTTGTGATCCAGCCGAGCGGGCGGTTATTGAGCACCAGCGGCTCACGCACCAATTCCTTAGGCGTGCTGGTTTCCACTTGAGAATGTACCGCCGGCTCGCTCATTAATGCGACCCCTCCTCGTGATCACCATGTGCCTCGTCACCATGCCCACCGGATGCCGCTTTGTATTCCTTTGTACTGAACGGCTTCTTATAAGCATCAGGCATTTGCTCATTCGGATTGCGCAACTTTGCCAAATAAGTTGTGCGCGTGCGGTTGTCTAGAAAATCGATAGTCTCGTAATTACGCGGATTCGCCTTCTCTCTATTAACTTCAGAGCCGTCTTCAAGAAGATTACCAAAGGATATAGCTTCAGCCGCACAAACCTGCTGACAAGCCGTCTTGAGCCCGTCGCTATCAACCACCTGTACATCATCACTCATGCCGGCGGCGGCCTTTTTAACAATCTTTGTAGACTCAATTCGCTGCACACAATAAGTGCACTTCTCCATGACTCCACGCATCCGCACCGATACATCAGGATTCTTAGCCAACTTCACCAAATCCCACTCATCTTCTGGTCGGTTGGATTTCTCTCGACTAGTGATCCAATCCGTTAGGATTGAGGGCTTCAACATTGCCGTAGAACCGTAAAGGTCATCGATGGGCCGTTTGTTGTAATCGAAGAAATTGAAGCGGCGCACTTTCCACGCGCAGTTGTTCGAGCAATACCGCGTCCCTACGCAACGGTTGTAAACCATCACGTTCAGGCCCTCTTCATCATGCACCGTGGCGTTCACGGGGCAGACACTTTCGCACGGCGCATTTTCGCAGTGCTGACAGGCCATCGGCTGATTCACCACCTGAGGATCATCGATCCATTCCTCCGTGTGCTGCTCGTCATCTCCGTTCTGACCTTCATCCTTAATGAATCCCGCGGATGCCCTGGGATCGTGATCGCGACCAGTATAGTAGCGGTCAATTCGCAGCCAGTGCATCTCACGGCCTTTGGCCACTTGATCCTTTCCGACAATCGGAATGTTGTTCTCGCTTTGGCAGGCAATCACACAGGCATTGCAGCCAGTACAGGCGCTGAGATCAATGGACATGCCCCATTGATGCATGTCGCTCGCCAAACGCGGCCGCTCTTTATAAGGATGCTGATAGATCGGCCCCTCATTGCGGGCGTGGGCACCGAGGCCCATGTGATCAACAAAATCGGCATCCTTGCGAAATTCCTTCAGTGTCGCCTCGCGAACGATCGGCCGACCTTCCATCGACCAGTGCTCCTGCGTGCTGGAGAGCGGGTACTCCTTACCGGTACTTTCCACCGAAACATTCTGGGCCACATTCACCGCGCTGGATCCGCGGACCGCGTAGGCGTTGTAACCGCCCACCGGGATATCCTTGGCTTGGCCCTGATATTTGAAATTCGCAATGCGCAGCTTGCCCGAGCGTCCATAGCCGAGCGCCAACCCCACGGTCCCTTCGGCTTGACCGGGCTGCACCCAAACGGCGCCTTTCACTTCCTCTTCGCCCACCTTCACCTTGGCGATCTGGCCGTTTTCCAAGCCGGCGGATTCTGCCGTTTGGCGGCTGACAGACAGCACATTGTCCCAAGTGATCTTGGTAATCGGATCGGGCACTTCCTGGCACCAACCATTGTTAGCGTAACTGCCGTCGCCCACGCTGTAATCCAGCGTGAACACCGCCTCCAAACCTTCAGCCTGCGCCGGCGGTACGGTGACGTCCGCATTGGCAATGGTGAGCTCGGTGGCCTCTTCATAACCGGAGTCCTTAAGGAAACCGTCGTGGAGATAACGCTCCCAGCTGTCGCCCGTAAATGTGGACTGCACCACCTCATAGCCGGTGCGCGGGGAAGTATTTTCGCCGGCAGCAAACACCGCGAGCACTTCCAGCTCGGTCATCGCTCCGAAGAGCGGCGCAATCAGCGGCTGAACCGGCACGATGGTGCCATCGTCGGTGCGGGCATCGCTCCAGCTTTCCAAATAGTGCGCGCGCGGCGCGTTCACACCCTTGACGCCGTGAGATTCATCCTCGGCGTAATCGGTTAGGCGGAAGGCAGTCTTCTCAACAATCGCTTTGCCGCCACCGTCCGTGCCACCGTCGTACACCGGGTTACAACCCAGATTCACCACTTGATCAAACTTACCAAGATCCGCAGCGAGATCGGACAGCGAACCAAATTCATTGACCGGCGTCTTGTGGAACGTCACGGTTTTGCCGTTATTCCCGAGCGCGTCATTAATAATGTGCGCCAGTTGATGCACCGACTCCGGTTGGCGATAGCCGGCGATTACCAGACTCTTGCCGGCGTGCGCCTTCAAATCTTCAACGGCACCGGTCAGCCATTTTTCTTGGGCCTCACTGAGGGCTTTGGCCGGAACGGTTACGGATTTACCAAGTTCCTTGGCGATAAACGCCGCCGCTGCCGGGATGGCCGTAGCCCGCGCGCGCAAACGGTGGTCGGCATTGGCGCCGGTTTGCGTCAGCAACGCCTCCACCGAGTACAGGCGGTTCATGCCATCGGCTTGCTTGGCCACCTTGCGCCCCTTGGCAAAGTCGGCCGCGAACCGGGCGGACCCTTCCTCGGTTCCCAGAAAATCGCAGTCCAGCGAGAGAATCAATTTGGCTTGATCCAGCCTCCAATATGGCGTCAACGCCTCACCAAAAGCCGCCTGAGCGCCACGGGCATGTACGCCGAAATCGGCCGCCTCGTGCACATAAAAAGCGGCGTTTTCGCCCATTTTTTCCTGAATTTCACCAATCAACGCCGCCCGCGAAGGGGACGTGCTCGCCGGCATCAAGAACGCCGTTTTGCCGGACCGGTTCTGCTCTAATTTCTCGATCGCGCTGGCTTTGCCGCCCGGCATGGCCTTGTCGTTAAAAGTGTACACCCGCGCCCGATCCGGGTCGTACAGGTTCAGCACGGAAGCCTGAGCAAATGAATCAGTGGCACTGCGGCCGGCAACTTTGGCGTTGCCTTCCACCTTGGTGGGGCGGCCTTCGTTGCTCACTGCCAACAAGGGCGTGGCGCCGGTTCGCGTGGGCATGGCGGTGGCAAACTGCATCGGCACGCCGTGCACATATTCCTGCCCGGCGACCTGCTCGCTGCCGAACGGCACAATGTGCTCCTCGGGCCGACGGCAACCTACACCGAGCATGCTCGCTCCAGCCAAACCGGCCGAAGCCCCCATCAGCTTGAGGAAATCGCGCCGCGAAAAGTCATCGGACAATTCCTGAGCCCCCTCGGGAAATTCACGTTCTTTCCAGTCCGCATTCTCCATGTCACCCATCGATTCACCAATACTGCGCCAGTACTGCGATTCCGCAGCATTAGATAATTGGCCTGTTCTTTGGTGTGACTTCATCAAATTATCGGTGACAGGATGAGCAACTTTCAGCCGACCTAATCTTCATTTGATCAACCAGCCCCTTCCCTTCACGCTCAGGATCCCACTCAGCTGGAGGCTCCCAATTAAGGTTAAAGACTTCATCCTGCGGTCTTACATTTTCATGGGGATTGCGATGGCAATCCAGACAGAAAGCCATGCTAAGGGACTTGGAATGCTTCACCACATCCATTTCATTCACTTTACCGTGGCAACTCACACAGGAAACACCCCGGTTGACGTGGACCGCGTGGTTGAAATAAACGTAATCGGGCGTTTTATGAATCTGAACCCACGGAAGGGGTTTGTTTTTCTCGAAACTCTCTCGAATTGGGGCGAGCCTGGGATCATCCGCCAAAACCTGAGTGTGGCACTTCATACAAGTCTCAGCAGACGGAATGTTGGAAAACCAACTCTTGTCTACGTCATTATGGCAATATCGACAATCAATGCCCATCTGGCCCGAATGAACCTCATGAGAGAAAGCAACCGGTTGGACCGGCTCGTACCCCACCCGAGTATATTTAGGGGTAAAATAATAAGTAACACCTGCTACAACACAGGCGCCAGCTACCAATCCGCCTACCAAAAGGATCAAAGGTAGGCGATTGGTCCATTTAGGGAAGATGTTAGACATCCAAAAAGAACCGTCCTGAGCGCATCCTACGAATTCAGGCCCTAAGTGCAAGGGGATTTTGTGATTTTTTTCACAAAGTCCAAAACAGAGGTTTTGAGTCGGAATTGTGGAAAATAAGGAAAAATGGAGGCGAGGACCGGAATCGAACCGGTGATAGAGCTTTTGCAGAGCCCTGCCTTACCACTTGGCTACCCCGCCTCGGGGAGAGCCGACTGTATCCACCCGCAAATAAAAGTCAATTGCCATACTCACATAGGACGCCCAGGGAGTGGCGAAGTGGAACTCGTCCCTCCTGAAATTACCCACCCAAACGCTTTTGTTCTTTCCAAAGATCGTTCGGCCCAAAAATTCCCTGGGGCGTGATGATCCCAGTGATAAGTTCGGGCGGGGTTACATCAAAGGCGGGGTTGCGGGCTGTGCTAGAGGGATTAGCCACGCGCACTTGGCGAAACCGACCGTGTGCATCCGCGCCCCAAGCGTTGAGCACTTCCGCTTCCTCGCGCTCCTCGATTGGGATCTCCAAGCCGCTCTTTAAATTCCAATCAATGGTCGACAACGGAATGGCGACGTAAAACGGAATGCGATGCCGCGCCGCGAGCACGGCCTTGGTGTATGTGCCGATCTTGTTCGTCACTTCGCCAGTGCGTCCCAGAGTGCGATCGCTGCCAACGATCACCAAATCAATCTCCCCTCGCTGCATCAAATGCCCAGCGGCATTATCGGCAATGACCTCGTGCGACACGCCTTGTTGCGCGAGTTCCCAAGCGGTCAACGCCGCGCCCTGTGAACGCGGCCGGGTTTCATCACAGAAAACATGAAACGATTTCCCCTTCGCCTGCGCGGCGTACAAAGGCGCGGTCGCGCTGCCCACATCCACAAACGCCAGCCAACCGGCATTGCAATGGGTGAGTACGCGCATGCCGTTCTTGATCAGCTTCACGCCGTGCCGACCGATGGCTTGGCAATGCGCTACATCGTCATCGGCAAACTGCCGCGCGGCCTTGAGAGAGAGGCGTTGTTGCTGGGCGACCGTGTGATCGCCGGCCATGGACGCGCGGACTTCGTTGAGGGCATTCACCAAATCCACAGCCGTCGGCCGGGCGGCGGCCAAGGTCTCGTAGGCACGCTGCAGATGCCGCGCAAAGGCCGGCTCTGTTTTGCCGGTAAAGGCCCGTGCCGCTTGAGCCAATCCGAAGGCCGCGGTGGCGCCGATGGCGCCTGCGCCGCGCACCGTCATGTTGGTAATCGCACGCGCGGTTTGTTGTACGGTGCGCGTACGGGTGAGTTCGAATTGATGCGGCAGTTTACGTTGCTCAATGAGCACCACCTCGTTGATACGAGCATCAAAGTCCACGGTACGGTAATGCCGCCTGCGACCGTGGACGCGGACTTTCATAAACTAATCCGTCTCGGCCTCGAGCTCGACAATCTCCTGCTCGATGGCGGAGTAGAGATCGGTCTGGCGCAGGGGCTCCAGATCGCTATCGCGCCGCAGGTGCTCGAAATCGCGGTAGCCGCTTTGGAGAGCCTTGCGCAGGGCGTGCGCGGCTTTGCGGAATTCCTCGGTCAGCGAAAAACTGCAGGCGAGGTTGTAATGGACTAGCGGATCTTCCGGACACAACCGCGCCAACCGGCGGTCCACCTGCAGTCCATCCTCAAAACGGCCTCGGCGGGTATAATCATCGCCCAGAAGTTGGAGGGCCTCGACATATTGCCGGTCGCGCCGGACGACGCCTTCCAGAAATTGAATCTCGATGTCCAAGTCCCGTTGTTCGCGAGAGGAGAGTTTGTTGTTGGCGCTGTTTAGCTCAGCCATAACCAAGGCCCGCAGGCCGGGGAAAACCTAGCGGGCCCCCGTTCACATTGCCAACAACAACTTTTTCACTTCTCGCAGGCGGGGCCCGGCTTTTTTCTTGGTTAACCTCGGAAACTTGCCGCCCAGCGAGATGTAATCACCGGCGCGCCGCAATTTCAGGCGATCGCGATCGGCCACAATCGAATCCACGCCCTTGCCCGAGGCGATGACTTTCAGCTCACCGACCAACAACAGATGTTCCATGGCCGGCGGTAATTTACCGAATCGGTCGCGTAATTCCTCGCCCAAGACCCGCACCATCTCGCGGCCATCGGCCTGGGCCAGACGGCGATACACATCGATGCGCTGACGAGACAGCGGGATGTAATCCATCGGAATATAGGCCGGGGCCACCTCACAGGTGTTTTCATCGGCCGATCGTTCAGGCGCATCGGTCTCGTATTCCACCCATTCCCAGCTTTCCTCACGGGGCACGGAAATGCCGTCGGCCGTTTTACGCGGGCGAGCGTTGGGCGCCTGCTTGGGGCCGGTGTCCTGCTCGGGACTGAGCGCCAGAAAATCAAACTTGGTTTCCACCTCCACTCGTTTCTTCACCTGCTCGCCCTTGAGCTGGGCCACGCTTTGCTTGAGCAGCTGACAATAAAGCTCGAACCCGACGGCAGTGATGTGTCCGCTCTGTTCAGACCCCAGCAAATTGCCGGCACCGCGGATCTCCAAATCGCGCATGGCGATTTTGAATCCGCTGCCGAGGCTGGAGTATTGTTTGATGGCACTGATGCGTTTGCGAGCATCGGCCAACAACGCCGCATGGCGCGGGAGCAGCACGTAGGCATACGCCTGATGTTTGTAGCGACCCACGCGCCCACGCAGCTGATAAAGATCACTGAGACCAAACCGATCGGCGCGATCAATAATGATGGTGTTGGCGTTCGGGATATCGATTCCGCTCTCGATGATAGTGGTGGAGAGTAGCACATCGGCTTCGCCATTGATGAAGGTGGTCATTACCTCCTCTAATTCATCGGCCTTCATCTGGCCGTGCCCCACCAGAATTCGCGCCTCAGGCACAATACCCTGCAGTTTTTTCTCCAGCGTATAGATGGTGCCCACGCGATTGTGCAGAAAAAACACCTGACCGCCCCGATGCAATTCACGCTGAATGGCGCGACGGATCAGTTTCTCATCGTAATCGGCCACAATCGTTTCCACCGGCAACCGGTCGACCGGAGCGGTTTCGATGGTGCTCATGTCGCGCGCGCCGGTGAGAGCAAGGTAGAGAGTGCGCGGGATGGGCGTGGCGCTGAGAGTCAGTACATCCACGTGGGTGCGAAGCATTTTAAACCGTTCCTTGTGCGCGACACCGAAGCGTTGCTCCTCATCGATCACTACCAGGCCAAGGTCCTTGAACTTCACATCCGGCTGAATCAACCGGTGCGTGCCAATCACAATATCCACCGCGCCGGTCTCCATCGCGGCCACCGTCTTGGCTTGTTGCGCTTTGGACCGAAACCGCGAGAGCAATTCCACGCGCACGGGATACTCGGCCATGCGCTCGGAAAAGGTGTTAAAATGCTGCTGAGCGAGCACGGTGGTAGGCACCAGCACGGCCACCTGTTTGCCGTCCATCACCGCCTTGAACACCGCCCGTATGGCCACCTCGGTTTTACCGAAGCCCACGTCCCCGCAGATCAGTCGGTCCATCGGCAGGTCGCCTTGCATGTCTTGCTTGGCGTCGTTGATCGCCTTCATTTGATCGTCCGTTTCCTCGTAAACGAACGACGTCTCAAACTCGCGTTGCCAAGAGGTGTCCTCGCCAAAGGCATGGCCGCGCTCGGTCTCGCGCACGGCCTGGATCCGCAACAGTTCCGCAGCTAAATCGCGCACGGCTTTCTCAGCCTTTTCCTTAGTTTTTTCCCAACGCTTACCGCCCAACGTGTTGAGCGGAGGATCGGCCTTGCCCGAGCCGATGTATTTACTGACCAAATGCGCCTCGCTCACCGGTACATATAACTTGGGCGGCGGATTGTGGGGATCACTTGTGGCATACTCGATCATAATGCACTCGTGTCCGCTGTTATCCGCGCCCTCTTTCGCACCGGAAAGCGGCATTACTTTCATGCCGAGATACCGCCCGATGCCGTGCTGCACATGCACCACATAATCGCTCTCTTCCAACTCGGTGAAGTTGATGTCGAACGCGGATTTCATTACCGAGCCGTGGCGACCTTTCATTCGGCGCGGCCGCTGCACTTTATATCGACCAAATACCTCCGCATCACTCACCACCACCCAACGTCCCGGACTGTACAGGAATCCTCGGCTCAAGGTGCCCAGCGCAATGTCCAGCTTGCCGCCCTCCGCTTCAAATCCGTACTCCGCCCATAACTCCTCCAGCCGTTGCTGTTCGCCCGCGTTGTTGCAGAGCACGAGTACGGTGTGATCCTGACGGCGCCAGCGGTGGAGTTGGGCAAAAAATTCGCGCCGTTGCGCATCGACAATTTGTGGATCAGCCACGCGCCCTTCCATTGGGCGGAACGCCTCCAGACTCGCCAGCTCCAGCGCCAACGCCTCCTCGCCCTCGTCCAGCTCATGCAGATCCACACGAACCAACCCGCGTTCCTCAAGCCGGTGGAGCAGCGGGGTCCATTCCACATGAAACCG
>Ga0315320_10000332_pt1 | contig 38080 bp, 29 predicted proteins | sample M140m21515metaG_FD_203458 | JGI IMG/M metagenome (GOLD analysis project Ga0315320, IMG submission 203458) | Ammonia-oxidizing marine archaeal communities from Monterey Bay, California, United States - M1 40m 21515 | ecosystem: Environmental > Aquatic > Marine > Coastal | place: USA: California... | reverse complement strand
GCAGCTGACTGATGTGTTGGTGGGCGAGGTGTGGGTGTGTTCCGGACAGTCGAATATGGCATGGTCAGTTGATCGTTCTTACGATCCGGATTTGGAGAGCCTCACGGCGAAATTCCCCAACATTCGTCTGATCTCAGTACCGCCGGTCGGCACACAGGAACCGCAAAAGGATTTCAACGGCGAATGGGTGGCTGCCTCGCCAGAGTCGGTGATGAGCTTTTCCGCCGTGGGCTTTTTCTTTGGTCGTACACTGCATCAGGCAATTGATGTGCCGGTGGGTTTGATTGACAATGCTTGGGGCGGCTCGGCCGCGGAGGCATGGATTCGCCGTGATCTATTGGACAAACTACCCACTGCTGAGCCTTATATGGCTACTTGGAAACAGACTGAGGCCAATTATGATCACGAGAAAACCATGGCTACTTATGAGACGCGCTTAAAGAAATGGCAGACCGCCGCCGCGGATGCACGCAAGGCCGGCAAGCCGGTACCGCAACGTCCGCGCAATCCACGCAACCCGCTGACCGGCCAGCATCGGCCCGGTAATCTTTATAATGGCGTGCTCAAACCTTTCATCGGGTACGGCATCAAGGGAGCCATCTGGTATCAAGGCGAGAGCAATAGCGGTCGAGCTAAGGCCTATCGTGATGTGTTTCCTTTAATGATCCAAAACTGGCGAGATGAATGGGGTCAGGGTGATTTTCCATTCTACTGGGTTCAACTTGCTGATTTCCGTGAAGAGCAACCGGAGCCTATGGATGATAACTGGGCCGAATTGCGTGAGGCACAGACCATGACGATGGATCGCCTCAAGAATACGGGCGAAGCAGTGATCATTGATGTGGGCGAAGGCCGCGACATTCATCCACGTGACAAACAGACCGTTGCCAAGCGACTGGCGCGTTGGGCATTGGCTAAAGACTACGGCGTGGACATCATTCATCAAAGTCCTCGCTATAAGAGTATGGAGATCAAGGGCGATAAGGCTGTGATCACATTTGATCATGTGGGTGCGGGACTTTATAGCTTTGATGTGCGTGATCCCAAAGGTTTTGCCATATGCGGACAGGACAAAAAATTTGTATGGGCAAACGCTCGAATCGTAGGCAAAGACAAGGTGGAAGTCTGGGCTGAAGGAATTACGCCTGCCCAAGTACGCTATGCTTGGGCAGTAAACCCTGTTTGCACATTAATGAGTCGCGAAGGCCTTCCGGCCACGCCTTTTCGTACTGATGATTTCAAGATGGTGACTGAAGGACAGTAATTTTATTTGTCTCAGCTCTTTCTCGGTTGACGTGTGTGGGTTAAGGCGTTGCAATTGCCCCTATGACCAAGCGTCTTCTTTCCCTAAGCTGTATTGTCGTTATTCTGTCGGCCTTTTTTGTTCAGGCTGAAACGAAACTTCCTTCTATCCTCGGCAGCCATATGGTGTTGCAGCAGGGTGAAAAATGCCCGATTTGGGGTTGGGATGATTCGGATAAACAGGTCACCGTTGAATTTGCCGGCCAAAAGCACACGGCCAAGGTAGGTGATGATGGCCGATGGGAAGTCCATTTGGATTCCATGAAGGCTAATACGAAGGGCCAAACACTTACCATTCGCGGGAGTTCCAAGATTGAGTTAACGGATGTGTTGGTCGGCGAGGTTTGGCTTTGCTCCGGTCAGTCCAACATGGAATGGCGAGTCAAGCAGTCAGCCAATCCGCAGGAAGAGATTGCGAACGCAAAGCATCCGCTGATCCGCCACATCAAGATTCCACATCGCCCGGCTACCCAACCGGAGAACGATGTACCCTCGGATGGTTGGAAAGTTTGCTCGCCGCAAACAGCCGCCGATTTTACTGCTGTGGGCTATTACTTTGCCCGGCATTTACAAAGTGAAATTAAGGTGCCCATTGGTTTGATTGGAAGTAACTGGGGCGGCACTCGGATTGAACCTTGGATTCCGCCGGTGGGTTTCAAGAGTGTTCCAGCACTGAAGGCCAACTTTGCTGATAAGCTGGACCAATTTCCTGCCAAGCGCGGTAACGGGGTGAATCACCAAAGCCCCTTGGCTTTGTATAATGGTATGATCAACCCTCTCTTGCCGTATACCATTAAGGGTGCGATTTGGTATCAGGGAGAGAGCAATAACGGGGAAGGCATGCTGTACCACGAAAAGATGAAGGCCTTGATCGCGGGTTGGCGTAGTGTATTCAACAAACCAGAGCTACCATTCTATTATGTTCAACTGGCCCCTTTCCGTTACGGTAGGGATGATGATCCTCGTTTGCCCGGGATTTGGCAGGCTCAATTGGAAACTCTAAAGGTTCCCCATACCGGCATGGCGGTAACCACTGATATTACTAACGTCAGAGACATTCATCCCAAGAACAAGCAGGATGTCGGTAAGCGCCTTGCCTTATGGGCTTTGGTTAAAGACTACGGCAAAAAGCTAAAGACCCAGTACTCAGGTCCTATTTTTGAGAAAACATCTCACGCTGAGGGTAAGGATAGCCTCACAGTTCATTTTAAGAAACTGGGTGATCATCATCACGGCCTCAAAACCAATGACAATAAACCCATTAGTCATTTTGAAATTGCTGGTAAAGACGGCAAATGGCATCCAGCAAAGGCGACAATTGTTTACGGAGACCATTTGATCGTAAAGAGTGATGCGGTAAAAAATCCGGTCCATGTACGTTTTGGTTGGCACCAAATGGCCGAGCCTAATCTGGTGAATGGAGCAGGGCTGCCGGCTTCCCCGTTCAGTACCGCTTTTAAATAAAATGCGCTCTTTAATTGCTATATTATTCATATTGGTCGCCGGCCCATTATCGGCGGCAGACGCCAACTTCCATCTCTACCTGCTCATCGGCCAATCCAACATGGCCGGGCGTGGCAAGGTGACGTTGGAGGACAAGGTGGCCGTGCCGCGGGTATTAATGCTCAACAAGGCCAACGAATGGGTGTCCGCCGTGGACCCCACTTCGTTTGATAAAAAAATCGCTGGGGTCAGCCTCGGCCGCACTTTCGGCATCGAGATGGCTCAGGCCAACGAAGAGGTAAAGATTGGACTGATCCCGTGTGCAGTCGGTGGCACGCCCATCCGCCGTTGGCAGCAAAACGGAGACCTATATCAGGCAGCCCTCAAGCGCGCTAAGCTTGCGCAGAAGGTTGGCGTTATCAAAGGAATCCTCTGGCACCAGGGCGAGAGTGATTCCGGGAACGAGGATACGGCCAAGATTTACGAGCAACAACTCCACGCCATGATTGCTGCTTGGCGGAAAGACCTGGGAAATGAAAAAATCCCGGTTGTTGTCGGTGAACTAGGTCAGTTCTTCAAACGTGCTAAGCACAAGTCCACCGTTGATAACGCATTAAAGGTATTGCCGAATAAGGTGAAGCATACCGCTTGGGTTACATCCGAAGGTCTCGGCCATAAGGGTGATGTCGTTCACTTCAATGCGGCGGCGTACCGTGAATTTGGTAAACGTTACGCATTAAAGATAAAGTCTCTTCAGGAATAGCTCCATGAACTTCATCCGCTTGAGCCTCTTTTTAGGTATCGTTTCAGGAAGCCTCGTTGTAGGCGCTGAACTCTCGCCTCCAGAAAAAAACTTCGAGACACTATGGAAGACTTTTAATGAAAGATATGCCTTCTTCGAATTACGTGGAGTCGACTGGCAAAAGCAATACAAGACCTATCGGCCTAAGGTGAGTAAAGAGACTATCGATGAGGAACTATTCAACATTATGTGCGATATGTTGAAACCTCTTAAGGACGGCCACGTAAATCTGAAAGCTAAGGGTTTAAAGAAAAAAGCATTTAACCCGGAGGAACTTCCCAGATTCTTAAAGGAGTTTAATACCCCCAAACTTGAAAAGAGCTATCAATCGATGGTTCGTAAAACTCTGAAGGATCAGGGCTTTGGCGATTTTAAAAAGGCGACTGCTTTATTTGAGTATTCTCGCAGCAAGGACTTTGGTTATTTGTTGATCACTGAATTCGAAGGGGTGAGGCCCAAGAAACTTGGTCCTGCTTTGGATGAGGTGCTTTCTGAAATGAAAGGCATCAAGGGATTGATCATTGATATACGGTTGAACCCTGGGGGTACTGATCAGTGCCTCTACCAGATCGCCAGTCGCTTTGCCGACAAGAAGCGGGTGGGGCATATTCGCAAATCCAAACGCAAATCGGGTGAGGGCGAGGATGGTTTTAGTGAGTTGAAGACACGGTTTCTAAAGCCGGTAACGGATGCGGGGCCCAACGGCACTTTTACCGGCCCGATTTGCCTGCTGACTCATGGAGCTTCCTACAGTGCAGCTGACGCTTTTGCCATGGTTATGACGGAGTTACCTCACGTCACCATCATTGGGGAACCCACCAACGGGATTTTCTCGAATATGCTGGAAAAGAAACTGCCCAATGGCTGGAAGTACACGCTCTCTTTTCAGGTGTATTACGCGGCTGACAAGAAATGCTATGAAGGAAAAGGAATTCCCGTGGATATCGAGGTGCTAAACAAGCGTGAAGACCTCGAGAAAGGAGAGGACCCATTGATCATGAAATCAATCGAGGTGCTTTCCCCAAAGTAAGTGTTTTTTGACGCGCACAACCACCTGCAAGCGTTGCGCTTTGGTGGACGGCAGGCCGAACTACTAGCCGAGTGTCCCGAGGTGGCGCGCATGGTGGTCAACGGCTGTTGCGAAGAGGATTGGCCGGCCGTAGCCGCGTTGGCGGAGGCACATCGGCAAGTGCTCCCCAGCTTTGGCTATCATCCATGGTGCATCCACGAGCGCTCGGACCATTGGGAAGCAGAATTGAACCGAATGCTCGACGCTCATCCCGCTGCTGTCGGTGAGATTGGCCTCGACCGTTGGAAGGAAGGGCTCAATTACGAGGGACAGGAGGATGTGTTTGTCACCCAGCTCCGTATCGCTGCTGAGCGCAATCTTCCCGCCAGCATCCATTGCCTAAAGGCATGGGGGCGAATACTAGAGCTGCTGCAGGAAGGCCCAGTTCCTGAGCGCGGTTTTCTGCTGCACAGCTACGGTGGCCCGACGGAAATGGTGCAGGCCTTCGCGCAACTAGGCGCGTACTTCAGCTTCCCGGGTTATTTTTTGCGCGCCGCCAAAGGGCGCCATCGCGAAGCGTTCAAGTCCGTGCCTGCAGATCGGTTGCTAATTGAAACCGATGCCCCGGATCAACGGCTGCCGGACGCACTGAATGCGTATCCGCTCACGGACTCCGCCGGCGAGCCCATGAATCATCCGGCCAATTTGCCGGTGGTGTATCAAGGTGTGGCAAAAATCTTGGAGACGCCGCTGGTCGCTTTGGCGGAGCAGGTCGAAGACAACTTCGAGCGTTTGTTCGGTAACTAATAATTTGCTCGTCAGCGCGCGTGTTGGGCCCAACCATGGCAACTGAATTCAATGAAGGTATTGGTTTTAATTTTATTGGTTCTCCAGAGCGCCCTGTGGGGTGCGGATGAAAAAGGCTTCACCGCGGTCTTCAATGGCAAAAACTTTGATGATTGGGATGGCAAACCCGAGGCATGGGAAGTACGAAATGGTGAGATTTGGTGTACGGGCAAATCTCAGGAAAAGAACTGGCTTATCTGGCGAAAAGACCAGCCGGCCAATTTCATTCTACGGCTCGAATTCCGTTGGGACAAAGGTAACTCAGGAGTACAGGTGCGCAGTGATGACTTGGGTAAATGGCAGGTCTTTGGGTATCAGGCGGAAGTGGCAGAACAGGTCAAGATGGGTCTATGGCACCATTCGCTACTAGCCAAGGAACATCCCAAGGAAAAGGCACGCCATTTGATGGCCACCGCCGGTCAGGTTGCCACCTTGACCCCTGATGGCTCCAAGACAGTAAAGCAAGGCTGGGATCCCAAGAAGGTTCAGTCGCACTTCAAAGAGCACGAATGGAATACGATGGAAATCATCGCCAAAGGCCCGAAACTCATCCACAAGGTCAACGGCGTGATGTTCGCCACCGTAATTGATCACGATAAGGAAATGAGCCGCAAGAAGGGCTTCATCGCACTGCAGGATCACGGCAAGGGCTGCATCGTTGCATTTCGCAAAATTAGATTAATGAAATTGCCATGATAAAATTGCATTCAGCTTTTTCACGTTGAGCATAGAGGTTTCAAAATACCTGACTTGTGCAGACCCAGTGCTGGGTCAGTTCATAAAGAAATTCGAACCGGTTACACTGGCCCCCAATAACCGCATCACCCTTTTTGAGGCACTGGTAAAGTCAGTTATCGGTCAGCAACTGAGTGGTAAGGCGGCTCATTCAATTCTCTCTAAATTAAAGGTTCAAGTAGGCGGCAAAAAACCTATTAGCCCGGAAAAAATACTGAGCACGCCTTACGGAAAAATTCGAAGTGCTGGCGTTTCTGACTCAAAGGCCCGCACCATTATTACCTTGGCTGAAATGGTAAAGACTGGAGCTATCCCTTCGTCTCGAAAAATGAGAAGCATGAGCGACGAAGAGATTGTTCAAGCACTCACAGCCGTTAAAGGTATTGGGCAATGGACAGCAGAGATGATTCTGATGTTCAAACTAGGCCGGCAGGATGTGATGCCTGCTACCGACTTGGGAGTCAGAAAAGGTTACTCCATCATTTTTAAAAGCAAGGAACTCGCCGCGCCTAAGACTATTTTGGAACATAGCCAGAAATGGAGCCCCTACCGGTCATTCGCGGCCAAATACTTTTGGGCGGTAGTGGACGGAAAACTCTAAGTGTGTTTCAGACACCGAACTGACAACGCATTTTGGATTAAGCCAATTCTCTTATCACATGTCCGGCTGCTGCTAGGCCGAATGCGGCGGTGACGTGGGTGACGGCGCCGAGGCCGGATTCGCAATCGAGCTTCAGGGAACCGTCGGTTTCCGGCTTGGCTTCGCAGACACTGCCGTCGGGTTGAGGGTATTGCACAGGTTCGGCGGAGTAGACGCAGGGGAGCTTCCATTTGCGGGTGCCGCGCGGGAAGCTGTGTTTCTGTCGCAATTGTTTGCGCACCATGAATAGGAGCTTGTCGTACTTGGCGCGAGTGAGATCGTCCACGCGGACAGCCGTGCCATCGCGCCGGCCACCGGCCGCGCCGCAGGTGATGATGGGAATTTTTCGATTTCGACATTCATCAAGCAGAAGACATTTGTTGGTGAGGCCATCGATGGCGTCGATGAGGTAATCAAAGCCATCGCCCAAAATGGTTTCGGCGGTTTGAGCGGTGAAAAACTCCTGCTGCGCCTGTACGATGCAGTCGGGGTTGATACGGCTGATGCGTTTGGTGAGTTCGGTGGCCTTGGCTCGGCCGATGCTGCCCTCGAGCGCGTGGATTTGGCGGTTGGTATTGGTCACGCACACCTCGTCCAAATCCACCAGCGTCAACCGGCCAATACCCGAGCGCGCCAGGGCCTCGGCGCTCCACGAGCCCACGCCGCCCACACCGATGACCGCCACGTGCGCCGCGCGTAGTTTGGCCAAACCGGTCGTGCCGTACAGGCGGGCAATGCCGGCGAAGCGTGCGTCCGTGGCGTCCATCAACGACCGAACTGTTGCTGAACGGCTTCTTGAAACGCCTTGCGCACGGGTGAGTTGTCGCCGTTTCGGAAGCCGGCGCGCTGTATCATCAGCACCACGATGCGGCCAGTCTTGGGATCCGCCCAGCTCTGGGTGGCGTACGCGCCGCCATGCCCGTAGGTGCCGGCCGCGAGCGATTCGTTCACGCCTATCGGCGCCTTCACCACCTGAAAGCCGAGCCCCCAGCTCATGCCGTCGACAAAGCCGGTTTTGATATCGCCGGTCTGTGTCCGCGTCATCAGTGCCGCGGTTTTTTTCTGCAACACCTGTTTGCTCTTGTAGGTGCCGCCGTTGAGCATCATTTGATAAAACGCCACCACATCAGCCGCGGTGGAATACAGGCCGCCTGCGGGGTAGGGTGTGCGCTTACGGTTGGAGAGGCCGCCCTTGAGAAAGTACACCTCCACCGGCTGCAGTTTGCCGTCTGAATCCGGCCGGTAACTGGTGGCGATGCGCTTGGCTTGCGCGGGGGAAGGCCAAAACGTCGTGTCCTTCATGCCGCACGGATCGAGTACATGCGTCTGTAGGTAATCGGCAAACGGCGTGCTGCTGGCGACCTCCACGACGCGGCCGAGCGTGTTGATGCCAGCGTTGCTGTAGCTCCAGCGATCGCCCGGCTCAAACTGTAGCGGCGTTTTGGAATAGCTCATCACTAGCTCAGCCAAAGTGCTCTCCGGCCTCGGCGAGTTGGTATTGGGCAGCCCGCTGGTGTGGGTGAGCAGATCGCGAATGGTAATGGCGCGCCCAGGTTTCTTGAGCGTGAGCTTGCCCTTCGCGCGCGATTCAACCATCCATTGCCCGGCAAATTCCGGGAGATGTTTCTCGACTGGATCTTCAATCGACAGCTTGCCCGCCTCCTGCAATTGCAGCACGCACACCGCCGCCATCGGCTTGGTCATGCTGGCGATCCAAAACATCGCGTTCGGTGGCATGGTGGTTTTGGTTTCCAGATTCGCGTAGCCGGTTGTTTCGAGGCTGAGCACATCCGACTTGGTGGCTACCGCCGTGACGCTGCCGGCGATCACGTTGGCGTTCACAAAGCCATTCATCGCCACCCGCATGGGCGACACCGGCGGCTGGGCGAGGGAAGTCCACGTGAGCGAAAGAAGCAGGATAGGGGTTAGTTTTTTCATATTAGTATTAGTCTGTCACTCTATGGGTCTTGTGCACGGCGGCTTGGGCGGTGCATTTGATCAAAATTTCGTCGATACAGACGTGCGGCGGGCGCGTAGCCATCCAGATCATTGCCTCGGCGATGTCTTCCGCCACCAGTGGATCGAGGCCCTCGTACACTTTGTTGGATTTCGACTGGTCGCCCTTGAAACGGACCATGGAAAACTCTGTCTCCGCCAGGCCCGGGTCGAGCGTGCCCACGCGAACTCCGGTGCCATTAAGCTCCAGCCGGAGCGATTGGGTGATTTGTTTCTCGGCCGCCTTCACGCCGCAATACACTGAGCCGCCCTCGTAGGCCACGCGGCCTGCGATCGATCCGATATTGATGATGGTGCTGCCGGCGTTCTCTATCATGAGAGGCAAACACGCACGTGTCACGCGCATCAGCCCGAGGAAATTGGACTGCACCATAGCCTCCCAATCGGCGTCCTTGCCCTCGGCCACCGTGTCGATCCCGTGCGCACCACCGGCGTTGTTCACCAGCACATCGAGTTGCGGCGTGAGATCCTGGAGCCAGGAAACGTAGGCGTTCACGTTGTCTGTGCAGGCGACATCCAGTTCATGAAAATGTACCGAGGCCGCACCGGCCTCTCGGCACAGGGTCGCCACCGCTTCCAAACGATCCATCCGTCGCGCGCCGATCACTACATGCGCGCCTTCCTGCGCAAAGAGCCGTGCCCCTTCTGCACCAAACCCCGTCGAAGCGCCCGTGATGAAAACCCACTTGTCCTTGAGAGAATTATTCATGCTTGGGCTTGTTGTACCGTTACCCTCCAAAGTGTCAAAACTTCTTCCGAAGATAACTTCGAACAAGGATTTTTAAATCCGTACAATACAAACCATTGCGCCTCGCAGAAACCCAACTACACTAGCGCCATGCATCAAATCGCCCTTTTCCTATACGTGTTCATCTGTGTTTCCCTACAGGCCTTCGACCGTCCTGTGGCCACGTACTCCATCGTTGCTTTCGATCCCGCCACCGGCGACTTGGGCGTGGCGGTGCAGAGTAAATTTTTCGGAGTCGGCTCCGTCGTACCCTGGGCCAGAGCCGGTATCGGAGCGGTGGCCACGCAATCCTATGCCAACACCACCTATGGACCTCAGGGCCTAAAGCTCATGGCTGCCGGCCAGGCGCCTGAGAATGTGCTTAAGAAACTGACTGAAACCGATCCTGCCCGCGATCTGCGTCAGGTCGGCATGGTCGATGCTCAGGGCCGCGCCGCCAGTTTCACCGGCAAACGCTGTACTCCCTGGGCCGGTCACAAGACGGGCGATCACTATGCCGCGCAAGGCAACCTCCTCGCCGGTGAAGCGGTGGTGACCGACATGGCCACTGCGTTTGAAAAGGCTCGCAAACAACCGAACAGTCAACTCGCCGACTGGCTGATCGCTGCCGTCACGGCCGCCGAGGCTGCCGGGGGCGATAAACGAGGTCGGCAATCCGCCGCCCTCCTAGTTGTGCGCGACAAGGGTGGTTATGCCGGCCTCAATGATCGCTTCATTGATATTCGTGTGGACGATCACAAAACCCCCGTCAAGGAACTCGCCCGCCTCCTCAAACTCCATAAACAATTCTACCCCCGCGCCCACCGCAACAAACCCGCGCGTCAATCGGCTGATTGATCTATGATCATGTCTTCCTTCTCAGAGAGTGTGTGGAAGAGGAAGGGTTTTATTGCCCTCAGCTCTCGAATCCCTGCTTTGGGTTTGTCTCCAAATAGGTGGCGATGGCTTGCGTGAATAATTCGCCGTACTCTTTGAGTTTCTTTTCGCCGACTCCGTGGATGTGGCCGAATTCAGCGAGGCTGGCGGGGTATTCGCGGGCCATGTGGCGGAGAGCGACGTCGCCGAAAATGATGTAGGGCGGCACGCCGCGTTCGCTGGCCAGTTCGCGGCGCAAGGTGCGAAGCTGATCGAAGAGGGTCTCGTCGCAGGTCAGTTCGCCGGCGCGGGCTTTGCGCGGGCGCGGTCCTTTCTCGGGCTTGGTGGGCGCGGGGCGGGTGAGCTCCAGCGACGGGCGATCGCGGTTGCGCAGCCATTCTAGGCCGGCGTCGGTGAGTTCGATCACGCTCATTTGCCCGGGGGTTTGGTGAGCTAATTCCAGTCGCACAAGCTCGCGGGCGATCACTTTCCATTCGTCGCGCCCGAACTCGGAGCCGATGTTGTATGTGCTGAGTTGCTCGTGGCCCCAGCGGCGGATCTTTTCGTTATCCGCGCCGCACAGGACATCGACGATGTGGTTGAGTCCCACGTTGAACCCGCCGTGTTCGCGCACGCGATAGATACACGCGAGCAGTTTCTGGGTGGCCTCTGTGCCGTCGAAGGTTTCCTTGGGCTCGAGGCAATTGTCGCAGGCACCACAGTTTTCTTCTTCAAATGATTCACTGAAATAATCGAGCAATACGTGCCGACGACAGTGGCGACTCTCGGCGTAGTGCACCATTTGCTGGAGCAGCTGGCGGGCGACGGCGCGTTCGTGTTCGTCATCTTTTTCCTCGATGAACCCGGTTTGCTTGGTGACATCGGAGGCGTTGAAGAGCAGTACGCAATCGGCGCTGAGCCCGTCTCGTCCAGCCCGGCCGGTTTCCTGATAATAGCCCTCAAGATTTTTCGGGAGATCCTGGTGGATGACAAAGCGTACGTCCGGTTTGTCGATGCCCATGCCAAAGGCGATCGTGGCGCAGATCACCTGTAAGTCGTCGCGGATGAATGCCTCCTGATTCCGGCTGCGTGCGGCGGCGTCCATGCCTGCATGATAGGGCGCGGCCGCTACGCCATTTTCCTTGAGCCGCGCGGCCAATCGCTCGGTGCCGTTGCGGCTGTTGCAATACACGATGCCGCTCTCGCCATCGTGTTTACCGATTACCTCCAATACCTGCCGCAAGGCACTGCGCCGTGGCGTGACGCGGTACTGCAGGTTGGGTCTATTGAAACTGGCGATAAACCGCGCCGGCTCCTGCAGGCGTAGTTGGCTTGCGATATCCTCCCGCACCCGATCGGTGGCCGTGGCGGTGAGGGCCATCATGGGAATCTGGCCAAAACGATGGCGCAGATCGGCGATCTGGCGGTATTCCGGCCGGAAATCATGGCCCCATTCGCTGATGCAATGAGCTTCGTCGATAGCGATGCATTGCGGTTTCCAGTTCTCGAGCATTTCCTGCGTGCCGCTGAGCATCAATCGCTCCGGCGCGATGTAGAGTAGCTTGTATTCGCCGCGATGTAGTCCGCCGATGCGCCGCCGTGATTCCTCCGCGTCCAGTGTGGAATTCAGAAAAGTCGCCGGCGCACCCGCTGCTTGTAACGCATCCACCTGATCCTTCATCAGGGCGATCAACGGCGACACCACGATCGTGAGTCCGTCCCGCGCAAGCGCGGGTAGCTGATAGCAGAGTGATTTACCACCGCCTGTCGGCATTAACACAATCACATCCTTACCTGATAACGCTGCGTCGATAATTTCCGCCTGCAACGGCCTGAACTCGTCGAAACCAAAGGTGGTTTTCAGCAGGTTCTTGAGATCAGCCGTGGGCATGGCCTTGATTTTGGCGGAATATCGCTCAGGTACAAGCCTGCAGCAATTCGCGTTGACCGGTCACGTCGTCGGCGTAGGCTGCCGCGCGTGAAGCGCTTTATTTTTATATCGGCATCTATTCTGTTGTTGGGGCAAATGGCCTTTGCGGCAGACAAAAAAGGCATGCCCAAAGAGGATGTCATCGAATTTCCATCCATTGGGAAGAGGCTCTCTATTCACAATCTCTTTCAATCCAACATGGTCCTGCAAAGGGATAAACCGGTCGGAGTCTGGGGATGGGCTTCACCGAATGAGCCGGTTCACGTTTCGTTTGGGGGCCAAACTTATCAGGTTAAAGCAGGGAAAGATCGCGTCTGGCGGATAACGTTGAGGGCTATGCCGGCCAATGCCGACCCGCAAACACTGACGGTTAAAGGTAATAAACAGACGCTTTCATTGGAGAATATTCTTGTGGGTGATGTTTGGGTGCTTGGTGGGCAAAGCAATATGGAGGAACCGTTGCGCCAAGTAGAGAATGGGCAGTTGGAAGTGGTGTCGGCCAATTTTCATTCGATCCGAATTCTTACTGTGCCTGCCCAAAACGGGTCTGACATCAAGGAAGGTTTTCCCCGGCTCCATGAGTGGAGCAGTTGGTTTAGCCGCCATTTTCGAAAAGGCGATTGGGATGTTTGCACCCCTGACATTGCCCGTGAACTTTCAGCCATCGGTTACGTGTTTGCCCGGCGCCTGCATATGGCGGCCCAAGTGCCCATTGGGGTAATCGATACATCCCGCGGTGGTACGACTGTGGAGAGTTGGACTCCTACACCGGTTTTGGAGAAGATTGATACTCCGGAAGTGAAGGCATTGCTAACGGAGTGGAACCAGAAAATCGCGGACTTTGATCCACAGGAAGACTTGGAAAACCGTGTCAAAAACTTTCATAACTGGATCAAGAATATGAAAGAGCAGGGCAATGAGATCCCTAAAGGACGAACAGCTCCCACTGATTTACGCCCCGGTCCAGCCATGGATAAAAACCGGCCGGGTAATTGTTATGCTAGTATGATCGCGCCGATTGCCGGGTTTGCAGTTAAGGGAGCCATCTTTCATCAGGGCTATAATAATGCGAATGGGGGTTCAGTGGGATCAGCGATGTATTATCAGGTTTTCGGCCAAATGATCACCGCTTGGCGATCCGCATTTAATGATCCGGACATGCCTTTTGGTATCATCTCATTATGCACGGCCGGCCAACCGCAAACACGGGATGATTATCTCGAAATGATGGCTAATGACGGCATATACATCCGCGAAGCGCAGTATAAGACATTTCTGGATTTCTATAAGGCTGGCGATAAAAATGTCGGTTTCGCCAGTAGCTTTGATAAGCGCCGTTCCTGGTATCATCCGCAACTCAAGATTCCTGTCGGTGAGCGTATTGCGCGCTGGGCATTGGCTACGCAATACGGTTTCGAACGCGAGGTTGATTGGAAACCGCCCATGTATGAGGAGATGAAGATTGAGGGAGGGAAGATCATCCTCAAGATGGATACTTGGGTACGTCCTGTGACCGATGGGCCGATTCTCGGTTTTGCCATTGCTGGTAACGACAAGAGATTTCAGCCTGCGGATGCGGAGTGGCTGATAAAAGGCAAGGACCGGCACAATCGACCTCAGTATGATCGCCAGGTAATTGTCCTTTCCAGTCCGCACGTTCCAGCTCCCATTCATTTCCGCTACGCTTGGGGACGTAATCCAATGGGTAATTTGCAGGCAGCCGGTAATAAAGATTTACCTTTCGCAACTCAACGCAGTGATGATTGGAAAATTGAGGATGTTCCTTTCAAATCTAGTGGAGTCGAAAATATGTCCCCCAAAGATTATGCCAGACGGGCGAAAAATGAATCGCAAAAAGCTTTACGCTTGGATGACTTGGGACGTCGACTAAAGGAAGCGCAGACGTTGCTCGATGAGCATCAGGAGCGCTACGAAAAGGAACGAGCTGCAGAACGCAAACGAGCTGCGGAAAGGAAATAATATATATGGAAAAATATCTCTCACTTTTGATTATAACCACAGTTTTCGCCAGCGCAGAGAATTGGCCACAACTTCGTGGGCCTGATGGGGCGGGCATCAGCATGGAAAAAGGGCTGCCCGTTAAATGGACGGCCAAGGATTATGCGTGGCAGATCAAGCTGCCGGGTATCGGGCATTCATCGCCGATCGTTTGGGAAGACAATGTGATTATGGCGTCGGCCGCCAAAAAAGGTGCGCAACGATTTATTGAATGTTACTCAGCAGCCACAGGGAAGCCTGTGTGGAGCAAAACGCTGGGCGGAGAAACTCACCCCAAACACGCGCTTAATAGCTACGCCTCCGCTACGCCTGTAACAGATGGAAAACGCGTTTTTGTATCTTGGGGTGATAACGATGAATTCTTCATGATGGCTCATGATTTAAAAAACGGCAAAGAGTTGTGGCGAACGCAACTGGGAGTTTCACTTAGTGACGATGGCCACGGTACGGCGGTATCCCCCGTTTTATTTGAGGATCTCGTGATTATCCTTAATGAACATGATACCAGCCTCGGCTATATCGCCGCGTTGGATCAGGCGACGGGTAAGGTGCGTTGGAAGCTTGATCGCAAGATTAACAAGATGACGTACTCTACGCCGATACTCGTGGAGTATGGCGGGCAAACGCAGTTGATCAATGCCTGTCTGAATGACGGCCTGATGGGGTTGGATCCGCGCAGCGGAAAAATCCTTTGGACCACGCCTAACACCTACACGCTGCGCACCGTGGCCATGCCGGTCTATTGGAACGGCCATGTGTTCGGCAGCTGCGGTGGCGGCGGCAAAGGCAAGCTGATGACGGCAGTGAAACTTGGCGGCCAAGGCAAGGTAACCGAAACACACGTAGCCTGGGAACGGAGTCGGTCCTTACCCTATGTGCCCACGCCGATTGCTTATGGAGATCATCTCTACCTCTGGCTGGATAACGGCATCGTGGTGTGTGTGGATGCCAAGACAGGCGCCGAGCAATGGAATGAGCGGGTGGGGCGTGGTGATTTTTCCAGCTCGCCTGTGTGTATTAATGGGAAGATTTATTGCAGCTCGCGGACTGGGGAATTCACGGTGATCGATGCTAACCCGATATTTAAAATGCATGGTCGAAGTCAACTCGGTGAATCAATCCACTCAACACCCGCCGTCAGCAATGGGCGAATGTTCATTCGCGGCTTTGAGCATCTTTATTGTCTTGAGGCAAAATAACCTCAAGGCATCACAATTAGGAACTGCACTGAATCGACAATCACATATTTGCCTTCGGTGCCTTCGGTACTGATGGTGACGGAGCCTTCGCGCCCTTTCTTGAAATGAAACAGGCCGATGGAACGAAAGAGCTTGGCGATAGGCGCCGGCTCGCCTTCGTTAATCTTCACCACGGTTTTGCCCTTGGAATGATGCACGGTGACGGGCACGCCGTTGGCGCGGCGGATGTTCGAGTTGTGCGACACGCGCACTTCGTATAGGCCGGTCCGCGGCAGGTCCGGCGTGAAGGTGGCGCTCTTTTGCCCCTTATTTTCCTTCATGTCATGAATGTAGCTCACGCCGACGAAGGGCGGGGTGTGCACGCTGTGTTTCCATTCCCCGACGAGTTTGGCCTCGGTGTTGTCCACCACTGTGCCGGCCAGCTTGGATTTGTCCGGCACGATGAATTTGATGTTCTCCGGTTTATCAACTTGATCAGGCCGCGGTAGAAGAGGGCCTCGACTAGCGGCTTGTGCTAAATTCAAAGCATTCACTAGCGCTAGCAATATAATATAAACCATGTGGGTTTTAGCTTACGGGAAACATTGATGGAAACAAGGTAGGGCTGTTCTCAATTTGGTTTTTGTCTCTGGTATAGCCTAAATTCTACATCTCAGCGTTGCGTTAAGGCACCAGCCTTATTAGCCTTTGAGGCATGAATCGTATGTCAGTTTTAGTTTCTTTGGTTTTTGTCAGTGTTGCTTCTTCGGCGCAATGGAATGAGTTTCGCGGCCCTCAAGGCGAAGGCCATACGGATGCCAAACTGCCGATGGAAGTGACCGCCCAGGGTCATATCTGGAAAACCCCGATGCCCGGCAAGGCATGGAGTTCGCCGGTGGTCTGGGATAATCAGATTTGGTTTACCAATGCGGAGGCAGATGGTCACAAGCTCTGGGCGGTGTGTCTCAATGCCAAGACGGGCAAGTTGATCCACAACAAACTCGTATTTGAAATCAAGAGCCCGCAAAAGAGCCCGGTGGCGATGAACAGCTACGCCTCATGCACGCCGGTGATTGAAGAGGGCCGGGTGTATGTGACCTTCGGCGCGCACGGCACGGCCTGTCTCGACACCAAGACCGCCGAGATCATTTGGCAGCGGCAGGATGATGAACTGACCTGCGATCATTTCCGGTTGCCGGCTAGTTCGCCGATCCTGCATGGCGGGCGGTTGTATCTGATATTTGACGGCGCCGACCGCCAGTTTGTTGTGGCGCTGGACAAGGCCACCGGCAAAACGCAATGGCGGCACCAGCGCGCCTTTGAGTTCGGCACCAACAACGGCGACCGCAAAAAGGCTTATGGCACCCCGGCCATCATTAAGGTAGGCGATCAGGAACAACTCATCGCCCCGGCCGCCGTGGCCACCGAGGCGCTGGACCCGGTCACCGGCAAGTTGCTCTGGACCGCGCGCACCGGCGGCATGAACGCCAGCGGCCGGCCGCTCTACGGCAACGGCCTCATTTTCATCAATAACGGCATGGGCTCACTTGGCGCCATTCCCGCCGTCGGCGGGGCCGAACGCGAAGCCAAATGGAGTACGCGCCGCAACATTCCCAAGAAAGGGTCCCTGCTCCTCAAGGGTGAGCATCTTTACATGGTGGCAGACAACGGCGTGGCCAGTTGTCTGGTCGCCGCCACTGGCGAAGTACTCTGGAGTGAACGGCTCAATGCCGGCGAATTCGCCGCCTCCCCGATCCTCTGCCAGGACCGCATTTACTGCTTCAGCCTTTCCGGCAAATGTGTCGTTCTGGCCGCTTCGCCCAAGGAATTCAAGGTGCTGGCCCGCGGCGAATTTGAGGAAGGCTTCATGGCCTCCCCTGCCGTCACCGGCAACGCCCTGATCTTACGTACCAAATCCGCCGTTTATCGCGTGGAATAATTCGTTTAAATACTCGCTCAAAATGAACGTCTGAGGTAGTGTCGTAGGCGGAAGAGCGATGCTGCATTTAACGGATAATTCGGTGAGCCGGCGGAGTTTTCTCTCCATGGGTAGTCTGGCGCTGGGTGGCGTGGCGTTGCCTGATTTGTTGCGTGCGCAGGAGACGGTGAAGCAGCTGGGCGGCGTGGCCAAGGATCGGACGGTGGTGTTCCTCTTCATGCACGGTGGGCCGTCACAAACGGAGACGTTTGATCCCAAGATGGGCGCGCCCTCGGGCATTCGCAGCATGACCGGCGAGATTCCTACTCGGTTGCCGGGAGTGACTTTTGGCGGCACGTTTGAAAAACTGGCCCGGCTAAACGATAAATTTTCCATAGTGCGCTCGTTTACCACGCAGAGTGGCGCGCATGATTCCAAGCCGATCGTCAGCAAACATTCCTACAACGCCCAAATCGGCGGGCATTACGCGCGTGTGGCGGGCGGCAGTCATCCGGAGACGGGGATGCCGCGCAACATCTGGCTGCATCCGCAGGCGGTGAACCCGGAGGCGACCGACCCAATCATGAAGCTGGGCCGGTTTGATGTCACCGGCCCGTTGGGCCCGGCTTTCGCACCGTTCCAACCGAGTGGCAAGGGGGATTTTCGGGCGGACATGAAACTGGCGGTGGATCCCGCGAGACTGGACGACCGTCAGGCCCTGCTCTCGGGGCTGGATCAGATTCGGCGCACGGTGGAGAGCGGTCGGGCTACTGGCGGTCTGGATAAATTTCAATCGCAGGCATTTGAGACGTTGGCCGGAGGGGTCAGCGAGGCGTTTGACATCTCGAAGGAAGATCCCAAGTTACTGGCCCGCTACGATACGGCCGGCCTGATGGATGTGGAGCGGATCAGCAAACGCTGGAACAACCGGCCGCGTTACCAGAATCACGTGAACAATCTCGGCAAGCTGATGCTGATGGCGCGGCGGCTGGCCGAGCGCGGTGCGGGCTTTATCACGGTAACCACGGATTTTGTGTGGGACATGCACGCGGACAAGAACAACGCGACGATGACCGAGGGTATGCAGTATGTCGGTCGGCCGTTTGATCATGCGGTGAGCGCGTTCATTGAGGACGTGGAAGCGCGCGGATTGCGTGACAAGATTTTGCTGGTGTGCTGTGGCGAGATGGGGCGCACGCCCAAGGTGAATGCCAAGGCGGGGCGCGATCACTGGGGCGGCAGTGCACCGTTGATGCTGTATGGTGGCGGCCTGAAGATGGGCCAGGTGATCGGCAGCTCGACCAAGGATGGCGGCGAACCGGCGAGCGATCGTGTGACCATTCCCAATTTATATGCCACGCTTATGGAGCAGTTGCTGGATACCGGTGCCGTACGCGCCATGGCCGGGATTCCGAACGAGGTTAACACTGTGATCAGCGGGGCCTCCCCGATCAAGCAGCTGTTGTAACGAATGGCGTAGCCAAGGAGTACTAAGAGTATGTTGACGGTATCGGACATTGCCCCGAATCAAACCTGCGCGGGATTATCGCGCCGGAATTTTCTGCAGGCGGGCGTGCTGGGCAGTCTGGCGTTGCCGGATTTGCTGGCCAACAGAGCGCTGGCCGCCGAGGCCGGTTTGCACCTGAAAGACAAGTGCGTGGTGCTCCTCTTCTTGCAGGGTGGACCGCCGCATATCGAGTTTTTCGATCCCAAAATGACCGCGCCGAAGGAGATCCGCTCCATCACCGGCGAGGTGAAAACCAACATCCCCGGCATCACCTTCGGCGGCACGTTTCCCAAGCTGGCGAAGATGACTGATAAGTTTTCCGTGGTGCGCTCGTACGGCTCAAAGAATGGTGGGCATACCTACCATCCGGTGACCGTGGCGGGCAATCCGTTGCAGGCCTCGATGAGCGCGCTCTACGCGCGGGTGGCCGGCACGAATCATCCAGACACCGGCATGCCGCGCAACACGCTGGTGTTGCCCGAGGCGATTGATCCGGAGCTGAAGTTGGGGCGTAATTTTGAAACCGGTGCCCTGCCCACGCTGACTCAGGCCGGTGATCTCGGCGCAAGTTACACGGCCTTTAACCCGGCCGGTGGCGGGGAGATTAATTCGGACATGCGCTTGCAGGTGACACCGGAGCGATTGGCTGATCGCAAGGGATTGCTTGGCAGTCTCGACGGACTGCGCCGCGATGTGGATGCCTCGGGCCTGCTGGAGAGTGCGGATAAATATCAGCAACAGGCGTTCGACACCATCTCCCGCGGCGTGGCTGATGCGTTTGACTGGACGCAGGAAGATCCTAAGACCATCGCGCGCTACGATACGCGGCCGTTGTTCGACCAGAAAAAGCTGCAGCGATATTACGATATGAAACGTGCCAGCAACCTGCTGGGCCTGCAGATGCTCATGGCACGTCGCATGTGCGAGGCGGGATGCGGCTTTGTGACGGTGAGCGATTGCGGTTGGGATTATCACGCAAACAACAATAGCCCGAAATATATGACTGGCGTGTACCCAATGGGTAACCAGGTGGATCATGCGGTGAGCGCGTTCATCGAGGATGTGCATCAACGCGGTCTCAGCGAGAAAATTTTGCTCGTGGTCACAGGCGAAATGGGGCGCACGCCGCGCATTAACAAGAACGGTGGACGCGATCATTACGGCAATCTTACGTCGCTGTTGGTTTCCGGCGGCGGCCTGAAGATGGGCCGGATCATTGGCGAGAGCGATCGGCAGGCGGCCGAGCCGGCCACGCGACCGTACACCCCCAAGCACCTGATGAGCACCATCATGCACACGCTGTTCGACATCGGCGAACTGCGCGTGGCCGACAGCGTGCCCAAGCCGGTGGCCGACATCATCACCGGCGGTTCGCCGATCGAGGAGTTGGTTTAGGGCACCCCGAAATTATTTCATTTTCCCGGTGAATAGGGCTCATAATCCGTTCGTCGGTTCATTTGCCGTAAAAAACGGCAGAATCACCCGCTTTTCGCGCTGAAAACGATTGCTTTTTCGCAGTTTTTTTAGCATAAATGGGCGGTTTTAAGGAGGAAAAACCACATCACTCTGTCAGCGTAACGCCCCCTTTTGCGTTGGCTTGACAGGGAATGAGTATACTTACACGGATTTGGCTGCCCGCAACGGTGTTTGCGGTGTTTCTCTTGGCGTTGTTCAATCGCCAAGAGTTGGTCGATCGGTTTTTGGAAAACGCCAACTTCCTCACGCGCAATTTCGTCGAGTACGGCGTGCAAATTGGCGTGTGGTTGAGCGCGGCGTTTTTGATGAACCGGATGATTGGCGTGCTGTTTTGGGACGGCTTTATACGCCGGCTCTCGGACCGGCCTGTGCCGCGCCTTCCGCGCGACCTCACGGCGATGGTGCTCTTCAGCGTTGCCGTGCTGGCGATCATCTCCACCGTTTTTCAACGCGACATCACCAGCATGCTGGCTGCCTCCGGTGTGTTCGGTGTGATCGTCGGCCTCGCCCTGCGCACAGTGATCCTCGATCTCTTCATGGGCCTCGCCATTCACATTGAGCGACCGTTCAAGATCGGCGATTGGTTGATGATTCATCAAAATCGCGTGGAGACCCACATCATAGCCGAGGTCATCGAAATAAACTGGCGCACCATTCGCCTGCGCACCACGCGCAACAACATGGTTGTCGTGCCCAACAGCAAAATGGGCGACACCATCGTCACCAACTACATGGAGCCCAAGCCGCACTTCCGGATCGATCTCGATTTCACCATCGACTTCGAGGTGCCGAGCGAGCGGGTGTTGCGCGTGATGACCGCCGGCCTCAAGGCCGTGACCGATGGCGAAGGCATTCTGGACGATCCCGTCGCCGAGGTGCGCATCAAGGATTCCACTCTCGAAGGCGCCGAGTACGAGGTCCGTTTCTTTATTCTGCCCGCCAAAATTTCTCCGAACGAAGCGCGCCACGTCGTGAACCGCAGTGTGCTCGAGCACCTCATCCATTCCGGCATCACCCCCGCGCATGCCAAGGAGGAGATCTTCCTGCAACGCCGCGAACGTCGCGCGCTCGATGCCTCTCTCGACGAGGATTTGTACCAGCTCCTCACTCGCACCGAACTGTTCCGCAAGCTCAATGCCGCCGAATTCGCAGCCGTGTTCCGCGAAATGCGCAAACGCGATCTGGCCGAGGGCGAGACGCTCTATGCGCAGGGCGATGCCGGGGATTCGATGTTCATCTGTGTGGAAGGTCTTCTTGCCAGCGCCATCACCGTGCGCGGGCAGGGTGAGGTGAAGGTGGAAACGCTGCGGGCCGGCCAACACTTTGGCGAAGGCACCATCTTCAAGGCCACCAGTCGTACCACCACCGTCACCGCCGAGGCTGATTCACTCGTGTACGAGATCGAACGCCACGTCATTGAGCCGTTGCTCGATGTGCGGCTGGATCTTCGCGAACAGTTGGAGAAGGGACTCAAGCAGCAGACCGATCGCATCAAGGATAGCTGGAGGGAAGCCCGGCGCAAGAAAGCTGAGGATCAACGCAAGAAAACCGTTCACAAATCGCCGGTAAAGAAGGTCGTGCAGGCCTTCTTCCCCGGCATGTTCGAGGGCGCCAAAGAATCGCAGGAGAAATCAACCGATGAAAAATAGGATCAACCGCAGCCATCTTAAGGCCATTGTTCTGGCCGCCACCCTCGCCGCCGTTGCCTTGGCCAAGGCGCAGCCGGCCGCGCCATCCACAGGGAACCGCGTGAAGCCTTGGCTGAAGAATGCTCTGAGCGAACTCTCCAATCTGCCGGGCGCCGGCACGGCCAATACTAATGTGGTCATGGCTTCGCGACGTATTACCCTCAGCTACATTGATCCGGCGCGTGCCGTGCAAATGCTCGCCCTGCACGGCGTTACGATTGGCAAGCCCGAAGCAGCCGTGGACCCGGCCCAGTTACCGGTCGTGTTGGCATTGCCCGGGACGATCAATCTCGAGACCATTCCCAAGGCCGAAGATAAATTTCCCCAAACCGAAACCGATCCGGCCAACGAACTGGTCGTGTTTCATAACGAGAATGATCCCGCCCAACTCAGCGGCGTGCTCTCGACACTGGAGAAACACGTGGACCTCCCCGCGCGCCAGATCATCATTGAAGCCATGGTGCTGGAGATTTCCTCCACGGCCCTTAAAGAGATAGGCGTGAAATGGTCGCGCAGCGGAAACGGGGGAGGGAGTACCATTACCGATCACACTAGTGCCCTGACTATCGGCACACTCAAGTATCCAACCTCCGCTTCGGTCGAGGCGTTGAATCTGACCACCAAGAGTGTGTTCCACAGCATCAACACTCAGATCAAGGCGCTTGTGGCGGAAGGCGAGGCGGAGATTCTTTCGCGGCCGAGTGTGTTGGCGCTGGATAACCGCATGGCGTACATCAATGTTTCTGAGGATATCCCGGTGGCTAACACCTCGTATGCCCCCGGCAATAATTATCAACGCACCAGTTTTGAAACCAAAAAGGCCGGCATCTCACTGACGCTGCGCCCGCGCGTGAGCAGCAACGGCGAGGAGGTCAGTATGCAGGTTAATGCCGAGGTTACCGCCAGGGTGCCCGATGCGGATGTGCAGGTATTGGGCGGAGCCGGTGGTACAACGGTGCTGGCAAGTGCACCTACTATTTCCAAACGCGAAGTGAAGACCTACGCCCGCGTGTCCAACAACACGCCGTTTATCATCGGTGGCCTGATTGCCAAGGATAAGCAAAGCAAGGTGGAGAAGGTGCCGTTGCTTGGTAGTCTGCCGATTTTGGGCCCGCTGTTTCAAAGCAGCAAAAACAACATTGTGAAACGCGAAGTGATCATCGTGCTCACACCGTTTGTCCTGCCGGAGGAACATGTGATCGGTAAAAATATGCCGATGGATGAGGATAATTTCGACAGCGTTGGTCATCAATTGTTCCGCGATGCCTACCGAATCCGTGCTGAAGACACCTTTGACCTGAATTACCTCTACGAAAACAAACAGCTTCAACGCATGAAACAACTGGCCGATCGGATCGTGGCCGGCAATCGGCCGTTGGCCACAGAATATCCCTACCGGCATTTCTACGGCAAGGCCGTACCGGGCGAGAGTATCCTGTGTTACCGCCAGATTTATGAGGTACTTAAGCGGCGCGACCTCCAGAAGAATCTCGATGAAACCAAGATCATCTTTTTCGAGGCCGATGAAAACATTCAATCCGGCCATCGCGTGCAGTTTCTGGACGCCTTCCTGCGCGCTAAGGCGCCGGCGGTTTTAACCGATCAAGGCGGGCAACAGGCCGTGGCCTTGACCTATACCATGCAGAGGTTTTCGGATGACTCGGTTTCCATCTTTAATGAACCGACTCCATCCGTGCAGTTGTTGAATTGCGGGAATGAAAAGGAATGGAGCCAGAAGCTCTGGGAACTGAATCGACCCACGGCCCAGCAGCAAGAGCAATACACCGTACTGTTGCGTCGCAAAAAGGATGTCGAACGACTCAAGTACGCCATCTTGATGAAGAAGACGGTGGAGATGAATACCGAAAAACTCGTCTTGAGCCTGAGCAATTTTACCCGCGGGCGCCTGCTCCTGATGCCGCGTGTTACGGCCAAGGATATCGAACTGGTCGATGGCGATGTCGCTCGCGCGTTTTTCTATTCGGAGATGTATTATCAGGCCCTGCAGGTGGAGATGGAAAAAGACATCGCCGCCTTCCGGAAAGTCATCGAGGAGAAGGATCATTTAAAACAATTGGTAACCCCCGCGCCGCGTCCCTGAACGGACGGAACAAAGGAATAACATGAAAGATCAAAAACCATTCATCATTGGACTTGGGCTAGGTGTCCTAATCATCGCCGGAATCGCGTTGACTAAGCCCAAGAAACCCAAGGAGGCAAAGGCTCCAGCAGCCCTGAAGCCATCGCAAGTCGTCACCAAACCCAAGCCGGAAGAAAAGCCGACGTTCAAGCCCAAGCCGGAGGAGTCCGAAATCGCTGCCGAATCCGAACCGACCGAGGCTTCCGTCATGGCATTGATTGATGCCGTGGACGAACCGGCTGGGAAAATCCGCGTGCTCACCGGCATTGCCCTCAGCCACCTGAAAGCCGGCAAAGACGCGGCGCCATTGCTTGAGGCGTTGTTGGAGCAGTTCGAGGCGTTGGCGAATGATGCCGCTCGCCGCGAGGCACTGGCCGATGTGAATGAGGAATTTTCCGAGCTATCGGAGCATGAAGCCCTCACTGATTTTCAGACCGCCTTGGTGGAGCTGGAGCAGGTCCTGAACCCCGGCCAGGCTCAAGCCGGAAAACTCATCGCTGGTATCGAAGCTCCCACACAACGTATCAAAGCCCTCGCTCAAATTGCCGCCGCCTTGCACGCGGCGGGTCAGGCGGAATTATCCCAAACCCTAATGGAGCAGGCCCGCACGGAAATAGCCGCGTTGGAAGAACCCAACGAATTGCTCACCGCCAACACAGCGATGGCCATCGCCCAAATGAACATTAGCCAACCTGAGGCCGCCAAGCAAATCGAGACGCTGGTCACCAAGATTTCCGCGCTGGAAACCAGCGAAGATCAACTGGCTGCCTACGGAAAACTCACCCGCGAACTGGCTCCTTGGGCCACGCAGGAAATCGTGGCGGCGCAGTTGGAGCGCATTCAGGCTTCTGTGCTCCAGCTCCATTATCAGGCCGATCCCGTGTTGCGGCTGGTCAGCGGCGTGGAGGATCCCAGTGGACGCGTGCGCGTGTTGTGCAATCTGGCCGGCACCCTGGCGTTGACCGGTGATCCCGAGCAATCCGCCGCCATGCTCGCCAAGGCACAGGAGATCACAAAGGACCTGGAGACGCCCGGCCAATTGGCACCGGCATTGACCCATCTGGCCGCCGCCCAATCATTGGTCGGACGAGGCGAAGAGGCCAAGGCGACTTTGGCCAAAGCCATGGAAACCGTGGATGGCATCCAGTCCGTTGATGAACAAACCACCGCCCTCGGTGCGTTGGTGGCCGCGGTGGAATCCATGGACAATGTCGATCACATGGAAACGGTGTTGGCTCAATCGCTCAAGACGGCCACCGCCATTCAGCATCAAGCCCAGTCGGTCATGCAGCAATCATTGCGGCTCATCAATCGTCTACCCGCCGGTGAACAAAAAGCCGAGGCATTGGAGCAGATCGCCTTGGCCATTGAGCAGGGTGGGGCCGGACAGTTCGCCGAATTGCAGTTTGAATTGGCTACCCTCCATCACGAAGGGCGCCACTTGCCGAAGGATGCCCCACGCGCCGCAAAATGGTATCGCAAAGCCGCCCTCGGAGGGCATACCTCAGCTCAGCTAAATTTGGCCGTGATGTTGCTCGAAGGGGAAGGCGGTGCGGCCGATCCATCCGAAGCTTTCAAGTGGTTGACCGCCGCCGCGGGGCAGGGCCATGCCGATGGACAAGTGGCCTTGGGCATGATGCTGGCACTGGGTCAAGGCGTGGAGGCGGATCTCGTGGAGGCGCATAAGTGGGTGACGCTTTCGTCCAAGAGCGGCAATCAAGATGCCGCCGCCGCGCTGGAACAACTCGCACCCAAGCTATCCGACGATCAACTCGCCCAATCCGCCCAACGAGTCGAAGTCTGGGAGTCGAACCAAACCCCGGCGCCCAGTGCTCTGGAACCCGCACCTTCTCCAGCACCTCCAGTGGAACCCGCACCGGCCGAACCTGCCACTAAGGACGAGGAACCGACCAAAACAGCGGGCAAATAACCTTAAAAAACAGGGTCAAAAACTTTTTAAAAAAAAGGGCCCACAACCCCTTGACAATATACGTATGCGTATTAATTTGTACGTGTACGTAATAATGTGCCTGTGTCTAAACCATTGAATTGATTAAAGTCATGAAAAATAAATTCGCGATGATGCTTCTCGTGCCGGCTCTGATGTTGGGTGCGGTCGGGTGTGCGGGTCCCAGTAATCACACTGAGCGAGGTGCCGCCACGGGCGCGGTGCTGGGCGGTCTTACCGGGGCCATTATTGGCCATAATAAAGGCCGGCACGGAGCCGAAGGCGCAGCTATTGGTGCCGTGGTCGGCGGTCTGTTGGGCGGTGCCGTCGGCAACCAGCAGGATAAGAACGCCGGGTACAAATAAACCCTCACCATTTTTTTGGTTGGTTCTCCGAACACCCCGTCGTCCTCCTGGGCGGCGGGTTTTTTGAGTCAAATGCCATTGACGCGACGGCGGGGGTTTGCGGCAATGGGGCATGCGGATTTTTTCGATACTTATAGCGGGCGCGGTGACTCTGGCGGCGGCGGACTTCAAACCGACGGCTCAGGATTCCATCGTGGCCAAGGATGCCAAGGCGGAGTTGGTGTGGGCCGCGGGAAGTTTTACCGAGGGACCGACCTTGGGGCCGAAGGGCGTGATCTTTTTTTCGGATATCGGAATGCGCACAATGCGTTTTGATCCGGCCAGTGGCAAGACCACCGTGTTCCGCGAACTGAGCGGCAAGGCCAATGGACTAATGATGGATCGCAAGGGCAACCTGATCGCCTGCGAGGGCGCCCATGGTGGTGACCGGCGTGTGAGTCTCACCACGCTGAAAGGCAAGACACGCACGATTGTTGATCGCTGGCAGGGTAAGCGCTTCAATTCGCCCAACGATCTGGCGATTGATGCGAAGAACCGCATTTACTTTACAGACCCGCGCTATGGGGGTGGCGATGATCGTGACCTAGATTTCGAGGGCGTATTTTTGATCACCGGCAAAAAGGTAAAGCTGGCTACCAAGAAAATCTCTCGGCCCAACGGCATTCTCGTGTCGCTGAATGGCAAAAAAGTGTACGTGGCGGACAACCACAGCGATGCCAAGGGCAATCATCATCTGGTGCAATTCGATGTGCAACAGGACGGTACTCTGGCCAACAAGAAAATCCTCTTCGACATTGGGCCCGATCGCCGCGGCATTGACGGTATGACGTTGGATGAGAACGGCAACATTTACGCCACCGCCGGTCGCGGCGAGTTGTCCGGCATTTACGTATTTTCGCCCACTGGTAAGCAGCTGGCCATGATCCCCACCGGCGACTCGCCGACCAATTGCGTCTTCGGCGGCGGCAAAGAGAAGGGTGTACTGTATATCACCGCGCGTGTCCCCAAGCCGTTGATTCGTTGGGGCCTGTATCGTATTCCGTTGAAGGTGAAGGGGCATCATATTTACGAGTAATGGCCGGGCAAAAATTTGACATTCTGCCTGACACCTCCGACGAGGATCGCGACCTGCGCTTTCGGTCGGTTGAAAACTCCGCGCCCGCCACGCTCACGACCGGGCAGATTGCGCACTTTAACGAGCAGGGCTACGTCGCGCCCGTGCCGGTTTTCGATAATGCGGAAATCACCGAACTGCGTGCGTACTTCGATGATCTGCTGGCGCGCACGCTGGCAGCTGGTGGCAACAGTTACAGCATTAGCTCCGCGCATCTGGAGCACGGCTGTGTACATGATATCTTGTCCGACTCGCGCATTGTCGCTGCTGTCAAAGATCTGATCGGCGATGATGTCATTGGTTGGGGCTCGCATTTCTTCTGCAAAATGCCCGGGGACGGCAAGGCGGTGGCGTGGCATCAGGACGCCAGTTACTGGCCGCTCACGCCCAGCCGCACCGTGACCGTTTGGCTGGCCATTGATGATGCCGATGCGGAAAACGCCTGCATGCGGTTCCTCGCGGGATCGCATCATCATGGCCATCTCACCTGGCGCGATAGCACGCCGGAGGAACATAACGTGCTCAATCAAACAGTTGAAAACGCCGAGCAATATGGCACGCCGGTCGATGACTGCCTGCGCGCCGGCGAAGTGTCCATCCACAGCGATCTGCTATTACATGGCTCCAACGCCAACGCCTCTAACCGCCGCCGCTGTGGTCTCACCCTGCGCTACGCTCCCGCTTACGTTCGCGCCGCCCAAGGCTGGAACGCCAAGGGCGTTATCCTCAGTGGCCGCGATGCGGACGCCCACTGGGGCAATCCAGCACGCCCGGTGCAGAATTAGCGAGATTGCCAAGGGCGCCGGCTTTCGGCACAGTGCGCGAGTTATTCCATTCATGAAAATAATGCGCGTATTCCTGTTGGGCTTGGTCGTGGCGTTTGGCGCCGTGGCGGAGCAGAAGCTGCCGAATATTCTCTGGATTACCTCCGAAGATAACGGCCCACAACTGGGTTGTTATGGTGATCAATATTCCAAGTCACCCAACTTGGATGCGCTGGCGTCGAAGGGGATGCTTTATCTGAATTGCTGGTCCACTGCGCCGGTGTGCGCGCCGGCTCGTACCACCTTGATCAGCGGACTGTATCCGCCGAGCACGGGCGCCGAGCACATGCGCAGCAATACCCGTCTGCCGTCGCGATTCAAGATGTACCCCGATTACTTGCGTCAGGCCGGGTATTACTGCACCAACAATTCCAAGGAAGACTACAATCTCGGCAAGGAAGGGGAGGTGTGGAATGAGAGTAGCCGCAAGGCGCATTGGAAAAATCGCGCCGGCGATCAGCCGTTTTTCGCGATCTTCAATCATACCATCAGCCACGAAAGCCAGATCCGAAACAAGATTGATCCGAAGTTTACCATTCATGATCCCAAAAAAGTCCGCGTGCCGGCGTATCATCCGGACACGCCCGAAGTGCGCAAGGATTGGGCGCAGTACTACGATCGCATCACTATGATGGACGAACGAGCCGGGGCCAATCTCAAGGAGCTGGCCGAGGCCGGTTTGGCGGAAGACACGATCATCTTTTACTACGGCGACCACGGCTCCGGCATGCCGCGCAGCAAACGGTGGCCGTACAACAGTGGCCTCAACGTGCCGCTCATCCTGTATGTGCCTGAAAAATGGAAGCACCTAGCCCCGGCCGATTACAAATCCGGCGGCCAGAGCGATCGGCTCGTGGGATTCATTGATTTTGCCCCCACGCTCCTGAGCCTCGCCGGCCAGAAACCGCCCAAGCACATGCAAGGCTATGCCTTCATGGGCAAACACGCCGCGCCCGAGCAGCCCTTCAACTACGGCTTCCGCGGTCGTATGGATGAACGGTACGACATGGTGCGAGTGGTGCGCGACAAGCGCTACATCTACATCCGCAATTACATGCCGCATAAAATTTACGGCCAATACATCAGCTACATGTTCGCCACGCCCACCACACGCACCTGGCATGACCTGTATCACGCCGGCAAACTCAACACCGCCCAGGGGCGTTTTTGGGAAACCAAACCGGCTGAGGAATTGTATGATCTGCAGACCGATCCCGATGAGGTAAACAACCTCGCCGGTTCCAAGAAACATGCCGCCATTCTTCAACGCCTGCGCACCGCGCAACAGGCCAAGGCCGTGGCCATTCGGGACATTGGATTTTTGCCCGAAGGCGAAATCCATAGCCGCGCCGGCGATCGCGCCCCGTACGACATGGGCCACAATCCTAAGCTCTACGCTATGGAACCTATCATGGCCGCCGCCGAACAAGCCTCCAGTCTTAAGCCCGAGGATGCCCCGGGGCTGATTCAATTACTCAGCCATCAGGACAGCGCGGTACGCTACTGGGCGGCCATGGGACTGCTGATGCGCGGTGACAAGGCCGTGGCCCAAGGGCAGGGCGCATTGCGCAAGGCTTTAGGGGATAAATCGACCGCCGTTGCCTGCACGGCCGCCGAAGCCCTCGGACGCTATGGTAAGGGTAAGGACGTGACGTTGGCAGCGGAAACGCTGATCCAATACGGCGACGGGTCGAAGAACGATATCTTTACCGCCATGCTGGCCTTGAACGGGCTCGATTACATGGACGAGCGCGCTGCAAAATACGCTGCTCAAATTAAGGCCCTCCCCAACACAGCCACCGTTACCCCCGGTCGCATGGGCGCCTACATCAAGAATCTCCTCGGCAAAATCAACGCTGACTTGGCGAAGTAGGGAGCTGTACTAAAAGTCTTTCCAAGAAAAAAGAGGCGAGGTGACCCTCACCTCTTTTTTAATTCTGGTGTGCGCTACGAAATGTGCGCGCCCTTGGTTTCGACGTAAACCGCGTAGAGTGATTGGCTGGCGGTCATGAAGAGGCGGTTGCGTTTGGTGCCACCGAAGCAGACGTTGCTGCAGATTTCCGGTAGCAGAATCTGCCCGATGCGTTTGCCGGCCTTGGGCTCAAAGACGTGCACGCCGTCATAGCCGTCGCCCACCCAGCCGGCGCTGGACCAGATATTTCCGTCTTCGTCGCAGCGGATTCCGTCGGCCATGCCGGCCTTGGTGACCTTTTGTTTCTGGCCGTTCTCATCCAATTCCTCCATCTCAAGATCCATGCTGGTAAAGGTCTTGCCGTTTTTGAGGCTCACGCCATTGACCACGTCCCAAACCTTGATTTCCTTTTTGGCCTCGGCATAGTGCGAGGCCCCGGTATCGGCGACGTAGAGCTTTTTGTAATCTGGGCTAAAACACAGGCCGTTGGGCTTGAAAATATCCTCGGTCACCTTGGTCAGCTTGTTGGTCTTGGCATCAATGCGGTAGACTGCTTCCTTCTGGTGCGGCTGCACACTACCGGTCTTGGTGCGGTGACCCTCATAATTCATCAGGCTGCCGTAGCCAGGGTCGGTAAACCAGATGGCGCCGTCCGGATGCACCACGGCATCGTTGGGGGCGTTGAAGGGTTTGCCGCCGTAGCCGTCGGCGAGAACGGTGATCTTGCCGTTGTACTCGTAGCGCACCACGCGGCGGTTGCCGTGTTCGCAGGAAATTTGGCGTCCGGTCCAGTCGAAGGTGTTGCCGTTGCTGTTGCCGCTGGGATGACGGAAGGTGCTCACGTGTCCGTCCTCCTCGAGCCAGCGCAGCTGAACATTGTTCGGGATATCGCTCCAGAGTAGATAACGCCCCACGCCGTTCCAGGCCGGGCCCTCGGCCCAAAGCATATCGGGGTTGGTGTAAAGCCGGCGGATGGGGGTGTTGCCCAGTTTGTATTTGGCGAACGCGGGATCGAGCACGAGCACATCCGGCTCGGGATAGCGCGTGGGCGTTTTGCCTGTCCAATCTCGTGGCGTGCCCTTGGCGGCGGTGAGCGCGGTGGCAGTGGCCGTCAGGGCCGTGGCGGTGGTAGCGAGAAAGCTGCGCCGATCTAGCGCGCCTTGGGAGTGGGAAATGGAATCGTGTTCCTTCATGGTCGATCAGGTTCGGCGAAAGCTTCTGTTGCCCGCGCCCGCCGTGCAAGAAAAAGCTGGTCGCCTGTCCGTGCATGGCCTTGGATGAACGGCCATGTCGTTGCTGGATGTCCAGACTGTTCCCCGCATGTTTAAGGTTCGACAGGAGTTTCCCCGGCCGGAACCGTTGGACATTCCTGCGACTGTCGCGGCCCAAATTGCCTCGGTGCAGGACCGGCTCCAGCCCAACGCGCGCGTGGCGGTCACCGTGGGCAGCCGCGGGATCGCGAATTTTCGCGAAATTGTCCGGGCCGTTCTCGATGCATTAACAGCGGCCGGCGTACATCCGTTTATCCTGCCGGCGATGGGCAGCCACGGCGGCGCCACTCCGGAGGGACAGAAACGGATTCTGGCCGATTATGGGATCACCGAGGAAACGATGGGCGTACCCATTGAGGCGGCCATGGCTACGCGCGAAGTGGGGCGCACGGCCGATGGTGTTCGGGCATTCACCAGCGCGGTTGCGCTCGAGGCCGATGGCATTGTGGTGCTGAACCGCGTGAAACCGCACACCGATTATTTCAGCCGCACGCTGGGCAGCGGCCTGATCAAGATGATGGTGGTGGGCATGGGGAAACATGATGGCGCTGCTAATTTTCATCGCACGGCAGTGCACCGTGGGTATGAGGAGACACTTCGGATGCTTGGCCGGGTGGTGTTGCGCGAGGCACCGATCCTGTTTGGGATCGGTCTGGTGGAGCACCAATACCACGACACCGCCCGTATTGAGGCCGTGCGGCCCGAGGACATCGAGGCACGCGAAGCCGAGCTCTTTGCCGAGGCCGCCGCGTTGTTGCCCAAGCTGCCGTTTGACGACGCGGATCTGCTGGTGGTCGATCAGATCGGAAAAAATATCAGCGGCGGCGGCATGGATCCTAACGTCATCGGCCGACATGCGCATCATTACAGCACCCTACTGCAAAACGTGCTTGAGGTGACACCGTTTATTCGCCGCATTTATGTGCGGGGGTTGACGCCGGAAACGCATGGCAACGCCATCGGGGTAGGGTTGGCCGACGCGGTTCATGTGCGGCTGGCGGAAGCGATGGATGCCGAGAGCACGTTTGTGAATGTACGTACCTCGCTCACGCTTCACAACGCCAAGATGCCGATGCATTTTCCTAATGACCGTGCGGCCTTGGCGGGGTTGCTGGATAGTTTGGCATTACCCGATCCGGCGCAGGCGCGGGTCATGCGTATTCGCCATACGCTGGATCTGGCGCAACTGGAATTGTCTGAAGCCTTTGCCGCAGGGGTGGGGACACGGGAGGATCTCACGGTCTTGTCGGAACCGGCTGAATGGGGTTTTGCCGGGGACGATTTATTGGATCTCGCCTAGGCCTTGGGCTCCTGAAGGGGGTGATTTAATTCACCACAAAGGCACAGAGAGCACAGAGGCAAGGCCCCCTTACCAAGCCATCCTCCCGATCGTTTCATTATCTGAATTTCTAAAACACCCATTCCGCCACTTTCTCCGTGTTTTCCAAGCCTCTGTGGTAAAATATTTGCCGTGCAAAAACAAAACGGCGCGTCCAAACTTGCCTGATTAACCCATGAGATTGACGGCAACATTGGGTGCGCTGGGGCTAGTGGGAGGGCTGTGGTCGGCTGAGAAAATCGATCTCGCCAAGGGGCGGGAGCATTGGGCCTTTCAGCCGATGCAACGGGCGGCGTTGCCGGCGGTACAAACCAAGGACTGGCCGCAGAACGGCATTGATCATTTCATCCTCGCGGGGCTTGAGCAGGCGGGCCTTCAGCCGGCTCCGGCGGCATCGCCACGGGATTTGCAGCGGCGACTGCATTATGCGCTGACGGGGTTGCTGCCGCAGGCGGGCTCTAAATTGGCCGACCCCAAATCGGAGATTCAAACGCTGATAGCCACGCCGCAGTACGGCGAGCGGTGGGCGCGGCATTGGCTGGATGTGGTGCGGTACGCGGACAGCAATGGGCTGGACGAAAATGCCGCGCACGCCAATGCCTGGCGGTATCGCGATTATGTTGTGAACGCTTTCAACGCCGACAAGCCGTACGATCAGTTTCTCATCGAACAAATCGCTGGCGACCGTCTTGAGACGAACGATGCGGCGCGTCGGCGCGAGTTGTTTATTGCCACCGGATTTCTGTCGCTGGGGCCGAAGGTGTTGGCCGAGCCAGACAAGGTGAAGATGGAGATGGACATCATCGACGAGCAGATCGACACGCTCGGTAAGGCGTTGCTCGGGCTCACGCTCGGTTGCGCGCGGTGCCATGACCACAAGTTTGATCCCATCCCCACCGCCGATTACTACGCGCTGGCTGGCATTTTCAAGAGCACCAAGACGATGGAGAGCCTGAAGACCATCGCCAAGTGGCACGAGAATCCCGTCGCCACGCCGGCTGAGAAGCAGTTGCGCGAGAAACACGCCGCGTCAATCGCCGCGCAGAAAAAAGGGGTGGCGGCGTTCACAGAAAAGGCCAATGCACAGCTGCTGGTTTTGTTGAAGACCGACAAGTTGCCGGCCAAACCGGAGACGCAATACCCGAAGGCGACGCAGGAGGAGCTTGGAAAAATCCGGGCGGCTTTGAAGCAGCTAGAGGATAATCCGCCGCCCATCGTTTCGGCGATGGGCGTGACCGACGGCAACGCCACCGAGCTGCCGATTTTCGTACGAGGCAACCACAACACGCCGGCGAAGACCAAGCAGCCGCGGCGCTTTCCGCAGGTGTTTTCCGATGGCAAACCGCTCGCCGGCGAGGCCAGCGGGCGGCTGGCCTTGGCGCGCTGGATTGCCGATGAAAAGAACCCGCTCACCGCGCGGGTGATGGTGAACCGCGTGTGGCGCTGGCATTTCGGGCGCGGGTTGGTGGCTACGACGGACAACTTTGGCCTGCTCGGGGACAAGCCGTCGCATCCCGAGCTGCTCGACTGGTTGGCGGCGTGGTTCATGGACAACGGTTGGTCGGTCAAAAAACTCAACACGCTCATCCTCAGCAGTGCTACTTATCAAATGAGCACCACGGCTTCGCCCACAGCCTTGAAGGCGGACCCGAATAACGTGCTCCTATCTCGCGCACCGCTACGCCGGGTGGAGGCCGAGCCGTTGCGCGATTCGTTGCTGGAATTGGCCGGGTTGCTCGATAAAAAAGTGGGTGGTTATGTGTGGACGTTCGAGAATTACAAACTCGTCTTCAACCACACCTCCGAGGATGCCACCACCTACGAAAGCAATCGCCGCGCACTGTACCTACCGGTGATTCGCAATCACGTGTACGATCTGTTCGAGTTGTTTGATTTTCCCGACCCAGGCACCGTCAACGGCAACCGCGCCGACTCCACCATTGCGCCGCAAGCGTTGTACCTGATGAACAGCCCGCTCGTCCTGCGCGCCACCGAATCCATGGCCAAGGCGTTGCTGATGGAGGATGAGCTCAACAACGCGCAGCGCGTGCAGCGGCTTTATGCGCAGGTGTTCAATCGCCCGCCCACGGTCAAGGAAACGCAACGCGCTGTGGTATTCATCAACAATTTCGCTCAGGACCGCCTCGCCAGCTGGCAGGCCTTGAGCCAGGCTTTGGTGTCGTCCAATGAATTCCTATATTTGAAATGACCACCCGCCGCGAAATGTTGAAGCAATCCGCCCTCGGCTTTGGGTCGTTAGCGTTGACGTCGTTGTTGCAGGCGGAAAATCCACTGGCGGCTAAGCGACCGCATTTTCGGCCGCGAGCCAAGCGCGTGATTTTCCTGTTCATGAAAGGCGGACCTTCACAGTTGGACACCTTCGAGCACAAGCCTCTGCTCCAGCGCGATCACGGCAAGCCGCTGCCGTTTGACAAGCCGAAGGTTACCTTCGCCAAGACCGGCAACCTTCTGGCCTCGCCGTGGCAATTCAAGCCGTACGGCCAGTGCGGCCACATGGTCAGCGAACTGTTTCCGCACGTGGCGAGGCATGTGGATGACATCTGTTTTATCCACGGCGTACACGGCACAAATCCCGCCCATGGTGGCGCGTTGCTGAAGCTTCATACCGGTGCGGATAATTTTGTACGGCCGAGCATGGGCGCGTGGGTTGGTTACGGGCTCGGCACAGAAAACGAAAACCTGCCTTCCTACGTGACCATTTGCCCGACCCTCGCGCACGGCGGCTTGAACAATTGGGGTAGCGCGTTTCTGCCCGCGCACTTCGGCGGCACGCCCATCGGCAATGCCAGCCTCAAGGCCAAGGACGCCAAGGTGCATCATATCCGCAATCCAAAGTGGACACCCGGCCAGCAGCGTGCGCAATTAGATTTTCTCAAGCAACTCAACGAGGATCATCTTTCCGCCACGCCCGATCCCGTGCTCGAGAGCCGCATCAATTCCTATGAGCTTGCGTTCCGCATGCAGACCTCGATGCCGGAGATTCAGGATACACGCGGCGAAACCGAGGCCACGCGCAAACTGTACGGGCTGGATAATCCCATTACCGAAGATTTCGGCCGGCAATGCCTAATGGCCCGGCGCTTTGCCGAACGCGGCGTGCGCTTCGTGCAGGTATCGCATAGCGACAGCAAGGTGCAGTGGGATCAACACGGCAACCTCAAGAAAGGCCACACCGAAAAAGCCTCCGAGGTCGATAAACCCATCGCCGGTCTGCTGCACGACCTCAAGTCGCGTGGGTTGCTCGAAGACACGCTAGTGCTTTGGAGCGGCGAATTCGGTCGCACGCCCACCGTGCAGGGATCGGGCATGGACGGCCGTGACCATAACCCGTGGGGCTTCACAATGTGGATGGCCGGCGGCGGGGTGAAAGGCGGATTCGCGCATGGCGCCACCGACGACTATGGCTTCTACGCCGAGCGCGATAAAATGCACATTCATGATGTACACGCCACACTGTTACACTTACTCGGGGTCGATCACGAAAAACTAACTTACCGCAATAGTGGCCGCGATTTTCGACTAACCGACGTTTTCGGCCATGTAGCCCACGAAATTTTTGCATGAAAAAAATCCTACTCCTTTTTGTGACTCCAGCACTCTTTGCGGCTTCACCCCAGTATCAATCAGGGGAAATCATTGTGCCGGCGGCCAGTGCGCAAGAAACGGTGCTCAAACAGTTCTCGTTGGAAAAAGCAGATCAATATCTCGAACAGGGTGCAGCCGCATGGACACGTAAACGGGGATGTGTCACCTGCCACACCACCGGTACATACATGCAGATTCGCCCTGAATTGACTCCGATCCTTGGCAACCCCTCACAAGAGATTCATGAGTTGCTCACTGGTGAGCTTACGGAATTAAGGAAACAGAAAGTTGCTGATTTGAATAAGGGTACCAAGCCTGCTCAAGTGATTTATATCGCTGCCGGTTTGGCTGAATGGGATCTGCATGTGACCAAAAAACTTTCAGCAGAAACAAAAGCTGCGCTTGGATTAATGTTTGGTATCCAGCAAAAATCTGGAACGTGGGGTTCATTAGACTGCTGGCCGCCTCTGGAATCGAGTGCTTTTCAGGAAGCGACTGTGGCAGCCATGGCTGTGGCCACTGCCCCAGGATGGGTGGCCGGCTTGAAGGATAAAGAAACCAAAGCGAGAGTGGCTGCCTTACAAAAATACCTGCGCGAGACCGCCCCCCCCAATGACTATGGCAGCGTGGTGCTACTTTGGGCGTCCACGCGCATGAAAGATTTATTGTCTCCCCAAAGGCGGTCTGAGTTAGTTGAGTTATTATGGCAACATCAACGTAAGGACGGTGGCTGGTCGCTTCGCACCTTTTCCACACCGGAAAAATGGGGCCGAGGTAATCGTGCTGCCAAACTACGAGCTGAACCAGAATTCAAAAACCCGCTCAGCGATGGTCACATGACCGGCCTCGCCGTGCTGGTCCTGCGCGAAGCCGGTGTGCAGGTCAACGATCCGCGCCTGCAAAAAGGCATCCAATGGCTCCTCACAAACCAACGCGAGAGCGGCCGTTGGTGGACCCGCTCCCTGAATACCGACAAGACCCACTACATCACCTATAGTGGTACAGCCTATCCGCTGTTAGCGTTGATGAAGTGTGGGGTCCTGCCGAAAAAGTCGGCCAAGGTGGAGCACTAATTACTGGCGCGGCCGCGAGAGGTTTCGTTCGGAGCAATACTGGACCCTTGTTCCCAATACCGATTGTGCTCACGGATTGCTTGAACTGGTCTGAGAAAAATCGAGGACTATGGCGCGTACCCTCTCGGGCTGGGGGTGAGGAGTAGTGTTTAGTTGGATGCGGCCTAACGGGATTGAGTCTCGTTAGCAATTGTCATGTGTTTTTTCACAGCGCGATATTTTCAGTTGGCGGCGGCTGTGCTATACTGAGCTCATGCTTATCGGACAAAAGGTTAACGACGCACTGAACGAACAGATTGGTTACGAGTTTTCTGCTTCGCTGCAGTACGTGGCGATCGCCGCTTATTTTGAGACGGAAGGACTCACGGAATTGGCG
>Ga0315320_10000331_pt1 | contig 38122 bp, 30 predicted proteins | sample M140m21515metaG_FD_203458 | JGI IMG/M metagenome (GOLD analysis project Ga0315320, IMG submission 203458) | Ammonia-oxidizing marine archaeal communities from Monterey Bay, California, United States - M1 40m 21515 | ecosystem: Environmental > Aquatic > Marine > Coastal | place: USA: California... | reverse complement strand
TTACCTTTGTGGCGACTGCCAGTGCTGTATCCCGTATGGGCGCAACGCCTGTATTTGTAGACATTGATGATTCTTGGAATATGGACCCCACCAAAATTGAAGCAGCTATAACGCCCAATACTAAAGCCATTATTCCTGTACACTTCACCGGCCGCATCTGCGACATGGATGCCATCAACGCCATTGCCCAAAAACATGATTTACTAGTACTTGAAGACGCATCCCACTCTTGGGGAGCAAAATGGAGTGATGGACAAGGCGCCGGTGTGTTAGGCGACTGCGGTGTATTCAGTTTCCAAGGCTTCAAAAACCTCACTGCTGGCGAAGGCGGGGCTATGGTCACCAATAACCCCGAACTAGCTGCTAAAATGCAGTCATATATTAACTGCGGGCGCAAAGAAGGCGGCGTTTGGTATGAGCACCACAATGTTGGAACTAACGCACGCCTTGGTGAATTTCAAGCTGCACTCCTGTCCGCTCAGCTCAAACACCTCCCCGAACAACAAGCCACGCGCATCCGCAATGGAGAAATCCTTGATGAAGAATTGAGTAAGATTGAAGGTATCACTCCTCAGCCCGTCGATCCACGTCAAACACAGCATTCACGCCATATTTACTGTATTCGGGTCGACCAAGAATCCTTCGGGTGTAGTCGAGAACGAATGCTAGAAGCACTGAATGCCGAGGGCGTCCCTGTAGATGCTGCCTACCCACTTCCGTTATACAAGCAACCGGTCTATGCGAAAACAGGCCAGTATGACGATGTATCCTGCCCTGTATGCGAAGAGCTCTGCTACAACAGCGCGATTTGGATTACCCATCAACACTTATTGGGTAGCGAAAGCGATATGGAAGACATCATTGCCATTTTCCAAAAAGTCAAAGACAACGTAAATGAGCTGTCAAACTAAGGCCTAAAATAAAACCGTATCAGACTATAAAACTGATACGGTTTTAGCTATAATAATATCTTCTTGAACGCTATTGGACTCAACCCGAATGCCCAATACAGCTATTCAGTTGTACATGAAAGGTGCTGGAAACATGCCATCACTCCAAGAAGTATTAAGCTACTCCGTTAGACATGGGGCTTCTGATATACACCTTTGCGTAGGAAGTCCTCCCGCATGTCGAATTGATGGTAAGATCCGCTTCTTTGGCGAAGAACAGCTTACTCCAGCCAAAACCGATACCTACCTTGATGAATTACTCAATGAAAAACAGCGCAAGGAATTCGAGGAAACGGGTGATGAGGACGTTGCTTTTAGTGTTCCTGGCTTAGGCCGATTCCGGGTTAACTGCCTCATGCAAAGGGGGTCCACGGGAATAATCATGCGTCACGTGAAAGGCAAGATCCTAGGCTACGATGAGTTGAACCTTCCCGATGCCATGACCAATGTATCCAAAACTCGTCGTGGATTATGCCTCATCACAGGCACAACCGGTAGTGGTAAATCCACCACCTTAGCCGCGATTATTGATGATATTAACTCCACTCGCCGTGAGCATATCATCACCTTAGAGGATCCCATTGAGTTTTTGCACCACAATAAGAAAAGCCTTGTTACCCAACGTGAAATATCGATTGACACACTAGACTTTAAAACAGCGCTGCGTGCGGCCATGCGCGAGGATCCGGATGTAATACTCATTGGAGAGATGCGTGACCGTGATACCTTCTTCGCATCCACGTCCGCCGCTGAAACCGGACACTTGGTGTTTAGTACCCTGCATACAACAAATGCAATGTTAACCATTGACCGAATTTTGGATATGTTCCCCTCGCATCAACACGATCAAATTCGCTCGCAAATAGCATTACAACTTAAATACACCGTAGCGCAACGGTTGCTTCCAAGAGCTGACGGTAAAGGCCGAGTAGTGGCAGTTGAAGTGATGTATAACTCCCCTGCTATTGCCCAACTCATCCGTGAAAACACACTAAAACAGATTCCTAATGCAATTGCGGCCGGTCAAGATGAAGGCATGCAGACCTTCAATATGAGTCTATTGAAATTAGTTAAGAACGAACTTGTTTCAGAAGAAACAGCCTTTAACTTCTCTGATAACCCCGAAGAATTAAAAATGAACTTGAAAGGGATTTACCTCAGCTCTTCACGCGGCAGCATCCTGAAAAAGTAGGTCTTATAACTTAAAGGCGAGGTGTAAATCCGTCTGCATTCTGTATGAAATCGATAGAATTGGCCCCCACTTCTATCGCTCCATTTACAGCGGTTATGGTCATAGGGCGATCAATCACTAGAGTCTCATCCGAGCTAATTTGTGACGAAAGGCCTTCAATTTCAACAAGACCACCTGTAGAAACCGACCGAACTGCCACATCTAAGGAATTAAACGGGTTGCTTTCATTCCCTTTCATCACGCCAGTTGCACTAAAATCTACATAAATAATGTCGTTATCGGTTGGGATAATTTTATATACTTCTCCAGTAGATCCGCCTTGTGAGCCCCGTATCATGTAATACAACTCTTCTTCCCCATCTACACCGAATGAAGAAATGTTGTTTGTAGGCAATTCAGACGCCCAATCCTGAATCAATGTTGCACCATTTCCATCAGACAGAAATGTCTTCACAATCCCAGATATATCAGCAAATATATAATGTCCTTCAATAAAAGGGATCGCACTCCCTCGATATACATAGCCCCCAATGATAGCTATTCCTCCATCGTTATCATGGTCATAGCTATAAATTGGGTCCGTTAATCCACCCGGATCGCAATTAGAACTTGGATTAAAGCATTCAGGCCCCTCCACCAAGCGCCAGCCATAGTTTTCACCGCCCAGACTATCGCCGAGCTGATGATTGACCTCTTCCCAATCGGCTTGACCTACATCAGCAATATAGAGGTCAGCGTTTTCACTATCAAATGACATTCGAAATGGATTGCGTACCCCATAAGCCCAAATCTCATCAAGACCACCTAAATCTGGATTTGAAGGCGGAATATCATAATGGCTTTGTCCAGTACCGGCCCCTTCCCCTCCTTCATCCACATCAATTCGCAAGATTTTCCCCAAGTAGGTATTCAAATCCTGACCATTACCAATCGTGGCATTGTGACCGCTATCGTTGTCTCCACTCCCTCCACCATCACCCGATGCGATATATAAATAGGCTTTCCCATCGTCACGAGGCTCGAATGCCAGCATACCGCCATTGTGATTTCCTTGAGGTTGAGAGAAATCAAGTAATATCTTTTCTGTATTGGCCAATGCCAAGGTGGAAGTACTGTAATCCGCCCCCCACGTGGCCTGAAAGCGTGATATACGTGTTTCATCAACAAACCCACCGTCATGATGCGTATAATACACATAGAAATATCCGTTGGTAGCATAATCCGGATGAAAGGCCAAGCCTAATAGCCCTTGTTCATTGCTAGAAGAATCCACAAGAATATTGATATCTAAAAAGGGAGTAGTGACTACAGAATTATCCGATAAATTGATAATTTTAATGTAACCGGGCTGCTCAACGACAAACAAACGGTTCGTATCACCGGGGGGAGCAGTTAGGAATACGGGACTCGATAAGCCAGAAGCGATAAGAGTACGGTCAAGCTCAACAGCTTGAGCCACAAATGAATACCCAAAGAGAACTCCACAGCAACAAACTCTAATTATATGAATCACACTTCCGGTCATATCCACTACTCCACGTATACTATGAATTACTTGAGGATATCTCCCTGTACTAAAGTACAAGAATTCCTTTTAATTATACCGCATATTTTATTTTTTGCCAGTCAGTACCTTCATCAAAAACTGTATATTTACATAAGGCGTTTGGCGCAACAGTCCATGGTCTAGATTAAAAATATGTCCACGACATCCACCAGATTCCAGACAGGCCAATGCAGCAGCTTCTATTTCTGCATGTGTCCCTTCGCATAATAACCGATTACTCAAGTTTCCTTGGACTATTTGATCTTGTCCCAATACCGCACGGGCATCGTGAATACTCACTGAATTGGGCAAACTAACGATATCGGCTCCCGCTTTACCAAGGCTTTGAAGATTATCCCATTCTCGGGCAAATTGTATTGTCTTTACTTTTCCCTTTAATGCCTTAAATATTCGCTGCTGATAGGGTAACGCAAATTCATTGTACTGCTCAGGAGTCATCAAAAAGGCTGCGGATTCAAATAGTTGAACCGCTACCGCCCCATGGCATATTTGATACTCAAGATAGGGAATGGTCATTTCAGTGAGTTTTTCAAGCAGAACGTGGGTATCTTTTGGATGCTCCTCAATAAAACTAAACGCCTTTTCAGCCTTGGTACCAAATGATTTCCCTTCAATCATAAAGACGGCTAAAGTAAAGGGTGATCCCGCAAAACCCAATACGGGCATTTCGTTGTTTAACTCTGCGTAGAGACGGTCAAAAGTTTCACCAATAAATCCTACATGCTCAGTCATGTCATACGGCTCTAAACGATCAATATCGGCGCGTAAACGGATCGGGTTTTTAGTGACCGGACCTGGTCGAAACAAAAACTCACACCCCATGGGAGCCAATGGCGTCAGAATATCTTGGAAATAAATAATGGCATCTATACCCAAACGTTTGGGCAACAGTGACACTTTGGTAGCGATTTCTGGATCACGAAATAGTTCTTCGAGTGGTTTATCAACCTCTTCTTTTAATGCGTTATAGGCAGGATCGGTTCGTCCTGCTTGACGCATCATCCAGATAGGAGGTCGCTGAGTGGTTTCACCACGGACAGCAGCCATGAATAAATCATTCGTAAAAGAGTGGTTCATAATACTTTCTTTGTTTTAGGGTTGTTCAGTCACGGCTCAGTATATTAAAGGAGTGATAATCTAATCGCTCGGACGACGAAATATAGCGGTACACACCGCACCCACAACAATGACGACTAACCAAGTGGCTGACGTGGGCTTGAAAATATTCCGAAATAATTCAAAGCCGCATCGACAATACCGATAATTACCGCTGCGCGAGATAATCTAGCAATCATTTGAATCCCTCCAAATGGGTTAGGTAACTTGAAAACAGTATACCCATCACTTTCTACTACAATCAAACAAAAGAAGCCCTCTCTTTACTAAAAGAGAGGGCTTTAAAACAGTTTGTATTGTAAAACGACTACTTTATTCTGCTTTGGCGACCATAGCAGAAGGTGTTGCTTCAGGCTTAGTACTTAGCTCAGCCACACGCTTACCTTGCTCACTGTCCCAGACAATAATGTTTCCGTACCAATCAGTAGAAAAGACCAAGCTACCTTCTTTACCGTATCGTGTTTGGTATGCCCAGTCAGTCATTTTCTCGTATTTTTTCACTTCTTTACCGGCCGCATTCCACACTTTGGTTTCACCATCAGAACCACACGATACAAGATGACCATCTTTGCGGTAGTCCAAACTCAACACACGACCATTGTGCGCTTTAATTTTACGAATTTGTTTGTATTTCCACGTATCCCAAATAATGATGGACCCCTCATCACCTGCAGTGGCCATCAAATTGGAATCAAGGGTATACGCTATATCGTTAATCGCTTTAGTGTGGCCTTTTAGAGGCTCTACTGCACGACCATTCGACGCTTGCCAATAATACAATCCACCTGCACGATCGGCAGAACCTAACAACTCGCCATCAGGGGAAAATTTCAAACTATAAATCCAATCGGTATGCGATGTACATTCGTAGAGCATTTCTCCGTCTGCAGTATCGTATACGCGTAATTTATTGTCTGGACCACCCAATGCAAGCATTGCATGGTCCGGGCTAATATCTCCAGCGAGGACCGTATCGTATCCTTTACCATAGGTACCAACACGTTCACCGGTACGTACAGTAAACAATACTGCAGCAGCGGTGTCGCCTTCACGTCCACCACCAACAAAAAGCATTTCACCATTGCGACTAAAAGTCATGGTATAAATCTCGCCTTCTTCAAAAGGCAATACGCCAAGCAACGTGAAATTATCGATATTAAATAACAGTACTTGCTCTGACCCACCTAATGCCATTAATGGAGCGGTGGGACTGATAGTCATAGCACGCGCTGCACTGGGACGAATCACGTTGCTTGAATAGGCCGCAAGCTTAACTTCAGGCATTGGTGGAGGCCCTTCAACCTTCGCCGCCGCACTAAAGATTGCCGTCGGGACTTTCATTTCTTTCTTAGCCACTTTCACTTGAGAATTGGCTTGCTCACGCAAACCGGAATCAATCCACTTCTTAAGCAACTCCAGTTCGGGATCGCTCAATGGCTTACCACGAGGAGGCATCACCGGATCAATTTCTTGTAAGACCATTTGATAAAGACGACTTCCATCAGGATCACCAGCGGCCATTGTTACTTCGCCAGAACTTCCCCCATCCATCATTTGCGAGAAGGTACTTAAGGAAAGACCGCCTTTACGCTTATCGTCGCGGTGGCACGAAAAGCAACGGGCTTCAAAAATGGGTAATATATCGTCCATATAATTTACGTGCTTAAGTCCCTTGTCAGCCGCCATTTTCATTTTACCATCAACGGGTGCTGCTTTTGGTTTCATGGCTTCTAAAAAGGGCACTAGAGGAGAAAATAGGGCATCAACTTTCGCACGCGCAACATCTTTTGCTTTGGCTTGCTCACGTAATGTTTTTGATTCTGTTTCCAAGGATGTCGTCTGTAATTTAAGAGCAGCGACCAATGGTGCAAATTCCGGCACCAACGCCAAACGAGCAGTGTCTTTAGCCTTTGCTTGCTCGCGTAACGTTTTTGACTCAGTCTCCAGAGCTGCCGCTTGCACTTTGAGCTTTTCAAGATGTGCTGCAATATCATCGGGCTTCAAATTCATCAGATGCTTGATAACAGCATCAGGAGAAGCCGCCTCTTCAGCATGAAGCGCAGGAGTAAAGACGACTCCCATCATCAGGAGCGGTAAAAGAACGCATGTCAGAAATTTCATTTTCATGAGTGTTAGATCAATACTTTCTGTTGTTTAATTTGAACGAAGTTTATTTTGCTGGTGTTGCTGGTGTTGCTGGTGCTGGTGCCGGCGCTGGTGTTACAGCCGGAGCTGGTGCAGGGGCTGGTTTTGCCGCCGGTACGGATGCAGGTGCCGGGGCAGCTGGGGTTGGTTTTGCAGCCGGAGCTGGAGCCATGGCTTTAGCCAATTCAGCGGTAAATTTCTCAACCGCAGTAATTTGTGCTTTCAAATCAGCTGCTTGTTTGTCTTTTTGATCGGCTTGAGCACGCAGAGCAGTAGCTTCTTTATTCAGTGCAGCCGATTGCGCTTTCAAATCTTTTACACGCGCCAAGAGTTTGTCTGGGCCGACTTTAGCTAAATCAGAAATTACCTTATCAAGGGCAGGCGGATCTTCTGCATGCACAGGAACAATAACCATTGCGGCCAATAGAGCCAGTACGATTGAAATACGTTTAAACATTTTAGTTCTCCTTAAAGTGAAACTTTTTATTATACATTCTAACGAGTAAATACAAATTCTTTGGAGTTCAATACACTCCAATATATGTCTTCCAATGCCATTTTTCGATCGGGTGATTCGGCAATGTATTTTGCTAATTTTTCTGATTCTACAGCTGTAGGCTTACGACTGTAAGCCGCTAAATACAGATCCTCAATTATAATATCATCGGTCGTTCCGGCTGCCAGCTGTTTATTCATTCTATTTTGAGCATTCCCTATTGCTTTGGTATAGGTATCACCATTCACCAAATGCAACACTTGAGCAAGCGTAGGTTCATTACGACGTTCAAGGGACGAAGCCGAAATTCGAGAAGGCCTTCCAAAAACCCCTAAAAAATAATTGCCGCCTCCTCCACCCGCAATATCAACAGCGCGGGATCCTAAGGGAAGACCAGCAAATTTAACTTTTGTATCCGTCACTTGACTAATCGCATCCAGCAACACCTCGGATGGTAAACGACGAATTTGCGCATAGGCAAAATTCGCGGTATCGCTCTGTGCACTTTCGGTTGGCCTTGTTTGTGATTGATAGGTGTTTGAGTTACAAATATCACGAATCAATTGGCGCATATCAAAATCGTAACTACCTAATTTTACACCCAACATAGCCATCAGTTGTGGATTACTTGGCGGATTGGTAACGCGAACATCATCAATGGGTTCAACAATACCACGCCCCAAGAAATGCTCCCAAACTTTATTCGCAAGATTCTCAGAAAACCAAGGGTTTTTTTTAGAAGTCAACCATTCGGCCAAGACCACGCGTCGATCACGCCCAGCCAAGTCAGGTACTTCTCCACCCAAGAATTTGGGTTTCATGACTTGATTGTCACGCAAGTTACGCACTTCACCTCCCCCAGAGTTAAACACAATGGTTTCGCGAGGGTCACTGGATGCTTTGCGTCCTACTTGCGCAAAAAATGCAGAAAAGGAATAGTAATCATCCATTGTCCAGCGGTCAAAGGGATGGTTATGGCATTGCGCACATTGCAGCTGAATCCCCATAAAAATTAGCGCTACATTTTCGGCAACCAGATTAGGTACTTTTTCGACGAGATAAAAATTCGATGCAGGAGAAGTAAAGTTCCCGCCTTCGGAAGCCAACAACTCACGGACCAATTTATCCATGGGCTTATTTTCTTGAATGGCCAATCGTAACCAGTCGTTATAGCGGTGCATGCCTTTCGGCGATATTGTCCCGTTGGTCGAATTAACACGCAAGGTTTCTGCCCACTTCATTGCCCACAAATTGGACATTTCAGGACGTACCAACAATGAATCAATTAATTTAGCCCGTTTATCGGGAGCAGTATCGGCTAAAAACGAACGGGTTTCTTCTACAGAGGGTAATACACCCAGCGCATCAATAAACACACGACGAATAAACACCTGGTCGCTACACTTAGGCGATTGGGTAATGCGAAGTTTTTTATATTTTTCATACATAAACTCATCGATGTAATTCACCGGAGGCGCTGACTGCTCCATAGGCTTAGCTTCAACCGGTATCGATATAATATTCGACACCACAGCGAAAGTACTAAAGCGCGCCATAACATAGGCTTCACCACGGTTACCCGAGGTAGCCATCCCTTTTCCATCAATTGAAATAATGGAAGGATCAACACTGCTCAATACTGAAAGATCTGTTACATCACGATCGGTACCGTCGGAGTACTTCGCCATTATGACGAATTGCTGCGTAGTGCCAGCACCCGCCATTACCAATTCTTTAGGCAAAATCTCAATGCCGGTTACAGTTGGAAGACCAGCCGGATCTTTCCCAGCCCCTTCTTCTACCCAACGATGCAACATTTTATACATCAAGGAATCTTTTTCTAGTGAAACTCCCCCCTCATGTGGGACCTCATTAAGGGGCTTTTTCAGGATCAAACTACTGGCTGGTGTTGCCGTGTTTAAGCGACGACCACGCGACTCACGCGTTAACGCGATATAATCATGCGGATGGTCATAACTAAACAAAGACAAACGGAATCCATTTTTACCGCGTGCACTACCATGACATTTACCCGTATTACATCCCGAACGCATCAGCACAGCTTCGATATCATTGGAAAAGCTCATGGGAGGATTAATTGCCGCATTCTGAACTTTAAGAGGCACCTGGATTGTTTTATCTTTATACGTAGCTGTAATCATCCCTTCGCCATCGGCTTTGGGAATCCATACACCCTCGGGTGAAAGCTCTGCCAAGTTTGCAGGCTCAAGTAGCACTTTTACCTCTTTGGTAATGTCTAAGGTAACGCCATCATCACGTGTATGCACAAAAGTAAATCGCTGAAGGTCACGTGCGTTATCCAACTGAACCTTAGTTGGGTAACTGGTAAAAGAATCCGCGTGAACAATCCCTGTAGTTAAGGAAATGAATGCAGCTATTAATAATACTAGTCTCATTGAGCAGTCTCCGGAAAGCGCGTACGTCGTTTTGGTTTTGGAGGTTCATCTTTTTTAATTTCAGCCGCTTTAGGCTTAGGGGCTTCTTTTTTCTTTTTAGGGGGTGGCAATGGTTTGAACAGAGAAATCTTCCCTCCCACTGCTCGATGATTCACCGCTTCCCCATCAACCATGAGCACCACGGTTAAACTAAGATTCCCGTGCTTACCAGGTGGTGCGTCAGCAGCCACCGTTAAGGGGAATACCACTTCCGCCGTTCCATGCTTGATAGGCTGTTTGGCAGAGGTCACCCCTTTGGGTAAACGATACAATTGCAATTCATAGTCACCGGGATATTCTTTGTTGTGTGTAATCTTCACAGGGACTTTTATTTCACTGCCTTGCTCGATACGCAATTCATCCATAGCAAAAGTAAGCCAAGGCTCACTAATGTTCAGTGGCATCAATTGGGTCGTCACCGTATAGCCACTTGAACTTGCGATGGCAATCAACTTCGTTTCACCAACAGGTGCATTTGCACGAATCTCAATATTAAACACGCCTTCGTTTTTACCCTCGGGAATCGTCAATGTCCCACCGTTAATACCTGATGGATATTGAGGAACACGTACCGTTATAGGAGCTTTAAATCCTTCGTCACGCTTTACAACGACTTTAAGTCCTTTATTGGCGCCACGTATTCCTGGATTTTTAGGCGCCACAAAATCAACGCTGTATGGAGCTTTTTCGGTAACGGCCATGGCAACGCCATTAATTTCCGTATCCATAATTACAACTTTATTACGCCCTAGCACTACAGGGTAGTCATGCTTGTATCCACCAGTCACAACCGTTTCGCCTTTTTTACTGGTGCATTTTACTTCCATTTTTGCCTGTGCAAGCGGCGCATCAGCGGCAGCAGTCAGCAACACAGGAACGACCGTTTGCCCATTGGGAATTTTACCGTGTATAGCCGTAATGCCTGCAGGAAGATTCAATAATTCCAAATCGATTTCACCGCCAAAATCATTGCGAGTAGCATTCAAGTAAATTACCGAACGGTTACCCTGAGGGATGACTGCAACTGCAGGTTCATTATGCATCACTTGTACTTTAAGCTTTGGCACTACTGGAGCCAATTCTAAGCGATAAGCAAATGCTGCTCCACCACGCTTCAAGTGGTCACGTACTTCGATTGTATACTTACCATCTTCAGGCAAAGTAATTCGCTGAGAACTATCCAAACCGGCGGCATCATCATTGGATACCACAGCTTTACCTGAAGGTGCCCGAATGATCAGCACACTATCCAACGGTGAGCCCATTTCACGCGCCCACACACGAGCACCAAATACCTGCCCTTTTTTACCTTCAAAAGAGAAACGGTCGATATCACCCATTTCCTGAATTACACCATCAAAAGACCCTGGCACTGTTCCAGCCGTGGCTTTTTCAACATCATTATTGGGCTCAACTTCTACAACACCCGGATAATCAACAACACGAAACGGTACTTCGGTAGGAGACACGCCTAAATTATTTGCAGGCAGCACCATATGGGTGCCTGGATACACCACAGGGAAAGCCACCGATTGTTTTTGAATTCCAGGATCACCAAGCCACGTCACTTCTGTCGTTTGCCCTTGCTGAACACCCATAGGTGTTACTGCGAGCGGGCGTGGGAAATTCCCAATATGGATTCGATAATCATAGCTACCATTACCGCCATAAGTAGACTCACTCAATACTACATAGTGAGTACCCTTTTCTTTCGTAGTAAATACAAAAGCCGCATCCTGCTGCATCATTGCGGTATCATCTTCGGCAATCAATTGACGCCCTGCGGGGTCAAACAAACGTACTTTAGAATCAAAAAGAGAACGCCCCAAGCGAAGCGCCTCTACTTCAACAGCCAAGCGGGTATTCGCTTCAAGCTCAACCGCATAGTAATCGGCATCTTCATTAGTGACTACACCATTCACCGTTGAGTTCAACGAGATCACTTGCGGCTTAGACACATCGTTGTTGGGCTCTACTTCTTTAACTTCAGTCAAGTTTCCTACACTAAACAACACCAAAGTAGTCATACCCGTTTTCGTACGTACTCGCATACGATGCGGTCCCACACGGCAATCCGGCGCAATGGTGAGCACGCACTTAAGCGCTCCAGCTTTTACCTCTTTAATCTCTTTTAATGTAATACCTGAATCATGAAAAAACACATCCAAGGCATCCGCTAATTTTCCGCCCTGAAACGTCACTTCAATATCTGTTCCGCGCTGCCCACCACGTGGCTGTACAGTACTTAAGCTGGGATTAATCGCCCAAGCAGTACTCACACTAAATAAAGACGTCAAGACTAAACTATATAGAATTGATTTCATTGGTATCTTTCAGTTAAATTATTGATATTAAGCAATAATGTCATACAAAGGATCTGTCTCATATACCAACTGTACTGGTCGATTTCCAGGACCCATTATTTTCTTATTGTGGTCAATACCCAGTTGCGTATAGATAGTGGCTGCAAAGTTTTCTGGGGAAACAGCCTTTTCAACAGGCTCGGAACCACGCGCATCAGTTTTACCGTAAATCATTCCGCGATTGATACCGCCTCCTGCCATAACACTCGAGAATGCTTTTGCCCAATGATCACGTCCACCATCTTTATTTAGCTTCACCGTACGGCCAAATTCCGTGGTCACAACAACCAAGGTCTTATCCAACAAACCGCGCTCATCTAAATCGGACAGTAATGTTGCGATACCTTGATCTACTGGAGGCATTTTACTTTTCATGGAATTTTTAATATTTACATGTTGATCCCAGCCACCATCGACAACAGAAACAAATCGTGCTCCACCTTCAACAAGACGACGAGCCAACAATAAACGCTGACCAATACCTGAGCGACCGTATCGATCGCGAACCTTATCAGGCTCTGCAGCAATGTTAAATGCCTCACGTGCATTCTCTGAAGATATCAATGAGTACGCACGTTGATAATAACTATCCATCGCATCCAATACATCCCCGTCTTCAAGTGTACTAAAATGATTATCAACCGATTGTAATAGTGTTTTGCGTTTTTCCATACGTTCAACTGAAATATCGTCAGCCAATTTCAAATCACGCACTTTAAACCCTTTTGCAGAAGGTTCCCCACCGACACTAAAAGCCGCATAAGCCGAACTTAAAAAGCCAGTACCTAAATCTTTTTGATTTGCATTGGGAATTCCAATATATGCAGGAAGATCATTGCGAGAACCATATTCAAGAGAAACTATAGAACCAAGACTTGGGTAAGCAATCGCAGGATTTGGGCGATAGCCTGTCAGCATATTGTGAGAGCCGCGTTCGTGCGCAGCTTCACCATGAGACATTGAACGGATAACAGTCATCTTATCGGCAACTTTGGCTAATTGGGGCAATTGACCACCAAATTCTTCACCAGTATTTGTTTTAACTAAGCCTAGCTCTCCACGATATTCGATGGGTGCATAGGGTTTGGGATCAAAGGTATCCAAGTGAGTCATACCACCAGCAAGATATACAAAAATGACGGATTCAGCTTTAGGTCCTTTGCCTTTAGTAGTTGCCTCGGCGACAGCTTCTTGCGCAGCAGCATCCTGCATAGAGAAATAGTCGCCTAAAGTTAACCCTAAACCACTGAGCGCACCAACCTTCAAAAATGAACGGCGATCTACTGGCCCCTTACATTTACGGTTACTTTTAGGCTTTCTGGTTCTTGGCTTAGACATGTTTTTTTGCTCCGTTTAAATATTTTTAAGATAACGATATCCCAATTGAATATTGTGTAATTTTCCAAGTAGTTAAATCAAGCTTAACCCCATTTCAGAATTACACAATTCATACTATTCTAACCGAATGATTGTCACCCTTATATCCGTATGTCAACCCACATAGTCCAAATAGTTCCATATTTTTTAAAAAATATTTTGCACCTACGTAAAACAAGATCTTTATTACTGCAATATATTTATGAAATTACGTATACTTTTAAAATAATCGTTCTCTTTAGGGTTTATATGCAGATGAACTGTAGACAAATCTACTTAAATAAAGTACTATGAAAATTCAACAAGTGTATTTTGAGATAGACCAACCGAAAGGAATTAAAATGAAAGCACTAATGGCAACAATGATGATCACATTGGCAGTTTGCTTCACTGGATGTTCAGGTGGAGATGATGCAGCAGCACCAGAAGCACCTCAAGAAGAAGCTGAGCCAAAAGAATAATATTATATTAATAAAGTCTTTAAGACTTGAATATATAAGCTGAATACCCCACAGCATGAATGATATACTTTAATTCATGCTGTGGTTTTTTTGTTTCTAGTCGAATTGGAATGGTTGTAATGAAGAAAAATGGATTTACGTTAATTGAACTGTTGATGGTTATTTCCATTATTGTAATATTGGTAGCCATCTTATTTCCAGCACTATCTCAAGCACGAGAAGCCGCTCGTAGAAGTAGTTGCCAAAAAAATCTCAAGCAATTTGGCTTAGTGTTCAAAATGTATGCAAACGAATCCAATGGCAACAAACTTCCACCACTAAGTCCTTATGGAAGTTTGAGTGGCGCCAACCGTTCCTCACATCTTTGGGCATCCCCTCATGCCGAAACAATTTATCCTGAGTACTTGGCCGACTTAAATATCAGCTTGTGCCCATCCGACCCCCAAGTCGATCCGAATTGGGCTATTGTCGGCATACGCACTCCAGCAAGCGGCGATTACGATCAATGGCAGGAAGGCACATTAAACAGTTATGACCTTTTATCATACGATTACTATTTAAGTGGCGAATTGGGCAGATCGTATACGTATAAAGGCTACCTCGCTACAAATGTCCAAGAATATTATGGAATTTGGGGTGCAACCACGATAAACCCTATACTCGATACCGTTGAGATTACTGGAATAGAACTATTTGATCCATTGACGGAAATTAAAATTCCTGGTAGCAATGACAGACATTTAAAATCGTATGAAGATGATTTAGACATCAATAGTTCATATGCAGCTTGGCCCCCTTGGGTACCAAGTCCCACGACCTCTCCCACTCCCACGCAAATTCTTAGCGGTGAATTTTCAACTGGTACAGCACGTACCGATACTGTATTGCGCTTACGTGAAGGCATTGAACGCTTTCTTATTACCAACATAAACAATCCAGCGGCTTCAGTAAGTGCCCAAAGTGAAATACCTATTATGTGGGATGCCTTTGGCAGCAAAGCTTCGGAGGGAACGAGCGACGGAAACAACGTGTTCAATCATGTTCCAGGCGGAAGCAATGTTTTGTATTTGGATGGTCATGTTGAATATCTTCGCTATAACGATCGATTCCCATTATCCAAAGACGAATTATATGTAGAAGAAAATAGCCATTTCGGCGTTCGCTAGAATTTCCGGAGTCCCCACTATGAAATATTGTATTGCGATTCTCAGTCTTGCCATATTCGTTTCTGCATGCTCATCGCCCGAGACCAAACAATCCCAAACCGATACAGTTGTAGTCTATAGTCCACATGGTCCCGAAATGAGTAAAGACTACGAGAAATTATTCGAAGAAGCCTATCCCAATATTGATCTCCAATGGTTAGACATGGGTTCGCAAGACGTCTACAACCGAATAAATGCTGAACAACAACGTCCAGCATGTGATGTTTGGTGGGGCGGCCCTTCCACAATGTTCATGAAAGCTTCACAGGAAGGTTTGCTCTCGCCCTACTCGCCTACGTGGGCTGCGGGAGTACCCGAAGGGTTTAAAGATCCTGACCACCAATGGTACGGCATATACAACACCCCCATTGCCATCATGTTTAATAACCGCCAATACAGACATGACACCGTACCGCAAACTTGGAATGATTTATTAACACCCGAGTGGAATCAAAAAATTGCCTTGCGCTTTCCTCTCCCTTCCGGTACTATGCGCACCTTTATTGGTTCTGTAATGCTGCGCGAGGGCAACGATGATGCTGGAATCGCATGGTTAAAACAATTGCATTCAGCAACTGTTGAATACCCCAAGTCACCTCAATTGCTCTTTGATAAAATGAAACGCACCCCCGAGTTAATCAGTGTATGGATTGCACCCGATGCTGTGATGCAGCGAGAACGTAACGGGTATCCATTCGATTTTCACATTCCGAAACAAGCCCCAGTACTCACCGAAGGAATTGCATTGGTAGCCAATGCTCCCCATCCTAAAAGTGCACAGCTGTTCTATGAATTTGTCACCACACAAGAAGCCTTAGTACATCAAGCTCAATCCTATGCCAAAATGCCCTCACGCAATGACATAGATAAATCAATGCTCCCAGCATGGATGAGCACTCAAGAAGTGGATGCCTTGGCCATTGACTGGACTGTTTTTGCGGGGAAGGAACAAGTTTGGGCGGATCGCTGGAAAAGCGAAGTACACGATACCCAATGAGTCGAGTCTGCATTCAAAATATCACCAAGTTATATCCTGAAGGCGGTGGCGTCAAAAATTTTTCCGTAGACATTGCCGACGGTGAATTTTTCGCATTTCTGGGACATAGCGGTTGCGGAAAAACAACGACGCTACGCGTAATTGTTGGCCTTGAAACTCCTGACTCCGGTACAGTACATTTTGATGATAACGATGTTACTACTCTCCCGCCTGAACAACGCAATACGGCCATGGTTTTTCAAAACTATGCCCTCTTTCCCCATATGAACATTTTCGACAACGTTTCTTTTGGACTCAAAGCACGAAAGATGCCCAAAAATGAAATCGCACCGCGTGTAGCCGAAGCATTGGAATTGGTAAAACTCGACAACTTAGAAAAACGGCACGTAACGGAACTCAGTGGCGGACAACAACAACGAGTAGCCCTGGCGCGTGCAATCGCAGTTCATCCCGACATCTTACTTTTGGATGAACCCCTAAGTAACCTCGATGCTGAATTACGCTACTCAACCCGCACCCAACTCGCTGAACTTCAACAACGACTGGGCACCACCGCCATCTATGTAACCCATGACCAAGAAGAGGCACTGACTTTGGCTCATCGCATAGCCGTTATGAAAGATGGCGTGTGTCATCAAATTGGTACACCCGATGAAATACTCAATGCACCGGCCACTGATTTTGTAGAACAATTTATGGCCAGACAAAAAACGATATTGGACTCCCTAAGGAATAGTAAATAACATGATTCGGTTAATCCCACTTTGCATTACGTGTACACTCATCTTCTTTTTTAGTCTCCGACACCCCAATTGGGCAAATAATCACGAAACGTAATCATAACCCAACAATAATTACACCGATGAGCCACGATTCGGTCACCCGGTTTTCATTCATCATGCTCAAATCATTTTCGACTAAACCATCTTTTACAGCCGCCACAGCTCTAATAGTCACGGCAGCCGTAGCCCCCCATAAGCGTAGTTGCCTTCATTAAATTGTGCCGTCTTAAATCGTCCATGCAAACACCTCTGGTTATGAAACAAATAATTGTTTACAGATTAACAGAAAAATACAGCATAAAAAAGTCCCAAAGGCCATATAATTAGAGGACCCTTGGGACTTAACGTTTTAAAATGGTCGGGGCGAGAAGATTTGAACTTCCGACCTCTACACCCCCAGTGTAGCGCGCTAACCGGGCTGCGCCACGCCCCGACTCAAAGTGTTTATTATTTAATTGTCTTCGTAACCATCCAATACTTCTAGCGCATGTCGAGCAAGCGAAGAAATGGTATCGATTAACTCCAATGCTTCTTCATTCGTTTGGGGTATACCCGCTCCGCGAAGCTCTTGGCTTAACCGTTGGGAAGCCCCCTCATGGGTCATCTTTTCATTACGCACAAGTTGCTTAATTCGCTGAATGATACGAATGTCCTCAACCTTATAATACCGCTGATTCGCTTGATTTCGTTTTGGTTTAAGCTGAGAAAATGCTTTTTCCCACTGACGAAGCAAATGAACAGATAAACTAACCTGTTCACTAACCTCAGAGATGCTATACCTTCGGTCTTCAAGAGCCGACATTGTATCTAATTAAATCCTGCGTTCTCAAGTGTTATTATTGAACCTCTTGGTCTTTATTGGTGTATATAGTCAGGCCTGCAAGATCATTTTGCTTACCAGGAACCAGTTTCGCAAAAACAAGCCCCAGTACAAACATAATAATATTGCCTACGATACTGGTGTAATACCCATCAATAGGCAATGCAGGAACAATACCAACGCCTTCTAATCCACGGTAAAGCGAAAATGCGAAGGTAAATAATATTGCAATCATAATTGATCGACCATTACCCGTCTTTGTTACAAAGCCAAGAAAGTATAGGCTAAATAGCCCACCCGCAGTGAGAGAGACCAGAATATTATACGTGTCCTGCGCAGTTTTACTCTGATGGGTATAGAATATCCAAGCACCAATTATCATAATAATCGATGTACCAACAGCTAACTTATGAGCAAGCTTAAGGTAATATTCATCACTTTCATCTGACTTCATATAAGGTTTAACAATGTCCGTGATCAATACCGTAGAAATCGCGTTGATAGATGAATCCAACGATGACATTGCTGCAGCCAACACGGCTGCTATAACTAACCCTGCTATACCCATAGGTAATTTATTAAAGATAAAGTAAGGAAGAATCTGATCCCCCTTCGCTCCATCAGTCCCCATCATCATGGCTGTGGTTTCGGGAGATACATTATATTCGCCGTAATATACCCACAATGCCGTTCCCAAAAACATAAAGAATGCCCAGATAGGAATCGAAGACCAGCAACAAATCCACATCGCCTTACGGGCATCTTTCAAAGAACGTGATGCGCAATACCGTTGCACCACATTTTGGTTGCAACAATATTCATACATCCAATTCACAAAACCGACAAGAAGCATCATGAGAGCCGTTTTCTTACTAATGCTGAATCCCCATGAAGTCTCCGCAGGTTCCTGTGCAGCAACATCCCACTCAGCCAACTTAAATTTCCCAGCATCAGATGCTGTCGAAATAATTTCACCTAAACCACCAGGAATTTCACCAATGATTACAAACAAACACACAAGTCCACCGAAAAGAAGAACTATTGTTTGTACGACATCCGTCCATACGACAGCCTCGAATCCTCCCATAATCGTATAGAAAGACACGAAAATACCTGCAATAATAATACACGCAAGAGGTGGCCATTGAGAAAACTCATGAATGAGTAATGCCACAAGGAAAAGGATAAATCCAACACGCATTAACTGCATAATTACAAAAGAAAGCGCCCCATAGATTCGTGCCCCTTTACCGAAGCGTAAACCAAGGTATTCAAATGCCGTTGTATATTGACGACTGCGGAAAAAAGGAAGAAACCAAATAGAGGCGATTATAATGGCTACAGGAAGTGCAAATGCCGGAATTAGCCTTATCCAGGCTGTTTTATAAGCATCACCAGGATAGGCTAAGAAAGAAATCGAGGAGATCGATGTCCCAACCAATGAAATCCCGATGGCCCAAGAAGGGAAATTCCGATTACCTAAGAAATACGCCTCCGTTGATTTATTTCGCTTCGAAAAATAGATCCCGGCTAGACTTACACCCAGGAAATATACGACCAACACGATGATATCTACAAGTTTCATGATTACCCCTCTGGTTAAACGATTTAATTCTCATAGAATACCAACTTAAGTGGCCGGAATTCTACCGAGATTATGAAACAAATGTTCGCATAGTAACTATTATCAAGGGCTATTATCCCCTTTAATTCTTATGTGGAGTCCCCCCGGGGTCATCCACATGATAGGCTTCTGGAAGAACAGGATGGTTAATCAATTCTTCTATGGCCAACAAATCACCGTCAAATTGCTTAACCAATTCTTTCGTCTTTTCTACATTCCCATCATGCGCTTCAGCATTAATGGCCTTAACGGACACTCCGGCGGATATCATATGTTTATCAATTTTCTCAAAATCCAAATACTCTAATTCTGCAATTAATTTACCTAGCTTGACTAATTCATCATAAATATCTTCGACAGGATGATGAGACTTCAACACATCCTCATCTGTCTCTGCATTTTTATAGAGTTTCCGTGTTTCAAAAATTGCTGTAATAATTGGATTAAATTTATCCGCAGCTCCGTGACTATGTCCATGCGTAGAAGGCACATCAGAGCTTATATCACCTTCACCGGGTAGCCCCATATCTTCATGCTGATGCTTATGGGCTTCTTGATTATAGAAGCCCATAGGGTCCCGTTCATGTGAATATCCATGCAATTGCATCACCAACAATAATCCTCCTATCAAAATAAGAATAAAGTTTGCTGCCGTACTGAAACGTTTAAAAGATTCCGTATGCCGGATTCCCGATAAAACCAATAAGATGATAGTAAGTGCAATAATTTGCCCCCCCTCAACCCCAATATTAAATGCGATAATTTTCATCAACAATTCACCGCCCTCACCAATGGGCAACATCTGAAGACGAGTTGAGAGGCCAAAACCATGAATTAGCCCAAATATAAATACCATTCCAATCAAATTGGGCGACTTCATATCGAGATACTTTTGAAAGCCATCTAAATTATCAAAGCCTTTATAACACACCGTTAACGCAATGACTGCATCAATTAGAAAATAATTGGCCTGTATTCCCATAAATGTTGCAAAAATTAAAGTGGTGCTATGCCCTATGGTAAACGCTGTTACAAACTTAACAATATCCTTGAACTGTGTAAGAAAGAAGACCACCCCTACCAAAAAGAGTAGGTGATCATAGCCCGTAATCATATGGCTAGCGCCCAGTTTCACAAACTGAAGAAAACCACCATCCAAGGCTTGTAATTGATCCGCCTCGGACATTCCATGGGCGAAAGAAATAGACGGCAACAAAAATAGACCCAATAAGACCAATAACATTTTTCGCATAGATATAAATATCCTAAATATTTACTACAAAGCAATGGATGTCAATAGTAACGAAAAGGGCGACTCGTTGTCCAACCAGAAACATATGGTTCAAGTGCACACATTTCGCCCCCTGAGCCATGGTATAGATAAAAGAAGTTCATATACACACAGACAACATCGACCACATACAAGCGTTCTACCATGAACATCGGCAAGCATTATATACCTATGCCTTGTCACTGGTGGCTGTCTATCAACAGTAGAGTATGTATTGCATACCGTATTTACCGAAATATTGAAATGAAAGGCATTACGCAATGAAATTAAGCCATACATGTACCGATGCATTCGAAACCACTCCATCGATACATTACGCAAACGAAAGGATCACCAAGAATATTAATCGTTTATTGAGCCCAATACGTTTCCAAGCAATGCGGACATATATATGATCGTAGAGGAAACAGTAAATATACTATCCCACGATGAACGAAAAAGCATCGTGATGAAAAATTTTACAGGACTCACGCTTGAAGAAATAGCCAATCTACGTTCAATTTCGAAAAACACTGCAGCTCTATGCTTCAACGCGACATTCTTGAACTTCCGGAGCCCCTGGAATCCATACCAGAAGCGGGACAGATTATTAATGAAGGCCTAAGAAACCACTACTTCCGGCATTAATACACCACCAAAGATGGTGAAACAGTGGTATTTTTGTATAGTGCATCTTTTACAGAACACTATATAACACTCAACACCTTCACCCTAATTGAAGGATCAATTTAACTCCAATCTTGAATAGATTGGCCGTACTACGATAGAATTTAGCTTTCACTCCACCAAGCAACCCCCATAGAAACCAGTATGAGCCGCCAAAAACTCTATTCAATTCTCGGTATTTCCTTCGCCTATGCCATTATTCGCTACCATATATTCAGTGATGTGCCCTGGTCTCACTTCCCTCTGTTTATTTTCAATAAAGCCATATCCATGGCAGGCCTCGTTTTTCTTGGTCTAGCACTGATTCAAAGCGAAAAACGCGACCGAAAAGCTTTAGGCCAATGGGGTGCAGCACTCATAGGAATCCATATTCTTATCTCATTAATCATTTTAAATGAACACTACTTTGAGAAATTCTTCGTCGGTCCAGGAGAAATGACATTCCAAGCCGAAGTCTCCATGATCGCAGGAATCATCGGTACTATATTTATGTGCGCACTTCTTTTAACTAGTAACAGAGGAAATGGTAACGCTAACCCTAGTTCACTTAGCCTACGCATTGGTTGGGGACGGGCAATACTGGTATTGGCCGCCATTCATTTAGCCTTTATGGGCTACACTTCTTGGCTCACACCCAGTAAGTGGTATGGATACCTCCCCCCTATTACGCTTATCTCGTTTTTAGTGGCCCTAGTATTTTTAGTACGTAGACGCAAGTCATCCAAGGAATAATTGTTGCCCCTACCTCTGTTATATATGTTAAGCTAACTACATATCGCTAAGGGTAAAAAATGCATGAGATTCCACTAAATCAATCGGATATCTTGACGCACGGTATTCGTGTTCAAACCGAGAGTTATTTCATTCCCGAGCGCTCAGCGCCTATGCGGGGACTCTATCTGTTCGGATACACGATCAACATTATCAATGAAGGCGATTCACCTGCAAAACTTTTGAGTCGTCATTGGCACATAAACGATATTTTGGGTAATTCCGAAGAAGTCCAAGGGGATGGCATTGTCGGTGAACAACCTCATTTACTGCCGGGCCAATCATTCGAGTACAGCAGCTTCTGCCCACTACCCACTTATAAAGGTTCAATGAGCGGCACCTATACCATGCAACGCGACGATGAAACTGAATTCGACGTTGCTGTAGGCCCCTTTCAACTGTTCATGAACCAAGTCATGAACTAGAGGCCAAGCGCTGCAGGTTTGGGTGTATACGGTGCCTGAAAATTCCACAACACTTCCATGTGCGATGGTTTGCCAACCACGCCAAATTGATTGCGCGTTCGCATCTCGATGCGGCTTATCCCACTAGGACTCAATTTCCATTCCACCACATCACCACTATCTTTCCACCCGTGCGCATTGATATTGACTTCAAAACTCTCGAAGTTTGGACTTTGCATATAAAGTTGTAAGCGAACCATAGCCAGTTAGATTGTGTTGCGCTACACGTTTAGCAGGATCAGGATTATTGATCCATCCAGTATGCGTCGAAATGCCCAAAGGTTGTGCAGTCTCTTCCACCTTTTTCACAGGCCAATTATTTCACGCTTCCGTAATCATCCATTGAATCGGGTTCTCAGCAAATAAGGCATAACGCTTTAGGAAATACCCATGCTGCTAAAGTGCATTCAAGGGTTCACCCGTTTCTGTGTGATATTCGATAGGAATCGAACACACTTTCCGCATCCACTAAGACCCATTTACCCAACTCCTCGACATATACTTCAGGCGCTTCATAATTAAAAATATTCACATGACGCGCCTGATAACCCAGCGACTGCACTGCCGGAACGAAAGTTACCATAAACTGCATACACATTCCACCCAATCTGCTTCTCATTACAGTCCAAAATAGCCAAAGCATTCCATTAGGGATACTCAGGATACAGCAAGGCATGGTACCAAAGCGATAAAATATGATGGCGAAGTCGATTGATCTTTTCAAAATCTCCTTGCGCACCGTCCATCAAATCATCCCAATTGAGGCGTTTACGGATTTCAGACAATGCCACAGTATACACCGATTCATAGTACGGTAAATATGAGGGGTAGGCAAGGTGTGGATTAATCTGAATACGCACATAGAACGTATGCTTAGGCAAAGCCTCTTGCTGAATAATCAGCTTCTTTGGAACAGCCAACTATAACAAGGATTTACCTTAAACAAGGCTAAAGTTAACGAGCTTCTCCATCAGGAGAATTCGCGAGTTTACGAAGCCAATAAAACAACGGATTTTCATTTGAGGGAGTGGACTCCAAATTTTCATGAAGCAAAGAATCATTTAATTGTGAACTCATTTCATAATCTCCTTTTCAAACTACACTGTCCATGCATACTTTCTATGCTTTCGTTCTCTACGCATATAAAGCATGGATTGTGCCAAATTTAAAAAAGAAAAAAATACCCCCTAAACCATTATAAAAATTAGGCTTAGAGGATATCCCCAACATTCATCAAACATTGTTACAGAAACTTAAAATCCTACATAATTGTCGATAGTTAATTTAGCCATACAATAATGTAGATTTCGGATTTAATCTAACTCACGCAATTCCCGTTGAAATCCGCCGGATAATATGGGGAATCGACACCAAGTTTTGGGATCCAAGTTTTTATCATCCACATGAAAACTGGGTGCATACCGTTCACGCTTCCACTGATTTCGACACCAAAGTGAATAAAACCGTTTCACCCAAGCCGTCAACATATCGTTGTGCTCAGGAAACAGCTTTTGTAAAGTCACCAGAGCCTCGGCAGGTGAATGTTTTAATCCGATGGCTTCATGTTCAATCGCATCCAAGACATCATACGGCATCAGATCATCCTCGTCCGTCTGACTCTGTTCATGCGGTCGCAACTCAGCCGTAGGCGTCAATTGGTTCACACTTGCAACCGAAGGCTTAGGTCCAACACCTTCTGGTCCATGCACTTCCAGCCATACCAACCATTTACGCAAAAAAGCCTTATCAATTCCAGCAATAGGACTGATACTCCCGCACGTATCCCCATCCATCGTCGCATACCCCACTCCCGCTTCAGAACGGTTACTGGTGGCCAACAACAATTTCTGCTCAATATTGGCCAACATCCATACTCCCGGTGCACGTACCCGCGCCTGGATATTTTGCAATGCCAAATCGTCTGTATTCCAACTAAGTTCTCGCCCTATGCCTGCTTCGACCATAGAAACATAACTCTGTGTTAATGCATCTACATCAAATTCTAGATGACGAGACCCCATGCCCTCAGCCACTAAATTTGCGGTATTACGCGTTGCATCAGAACTGTTCTCAGTTGATTGATAGACAGTCGTAATCAATTGCTCCAGAATACCCTCTTTAGAACACTCTTCTAAGCCAAGTCGTTCACATACGCCAGCAGTGCCTAACTCATCGCATGAAAAATCAACCATTAATCGTATTAATGAAACAACAGCGGTAGAATCCGCGCCGCCACTTAATGACACCACAAAACCCCTAGAGCGAGATTTTCGTACGTAATCATATAAGCCCAAGGCGATTGCACGCCCGAACTCCTCTTCAACTAAGAAATTCGATTCCTCAAATGCATCCGGTTTATTGACGATGGTTTCTTCATCAACTTCATCGATCGCACGCTCTAGCCTAAGCACGCCTGTATTATTCATAATTGTTTCGGAACGAGATAAATCTATCTTTACGACAGCATCTGTCACAGAAACGTCCGAATAACCAAAGCGATTTCCTTGTTGGACGATCGCACCATCGCATCCTATTAACACCCCCCCATCATAAATCGCACGACCAGCTTCATTCCCAACAAGGTTACTGTAGATATACGTCATCCCAAAATTACCCGAAGCCTCTTTGACCAATCGCTTTCGAATAGCTTGCTTCTCGAAAGCGAAATGGCTTGCACTAGGATTCAACAACACTTGAACACCGCGTTCAGCCAACTGTTCAGCTGGACGTTGCACAACCCAGGCATCTTCACAGATTTCAAATCCAACCCTAAGCCCATTAAAGTCAAACACCAAATCCCCAAACGGAATTGTTTGCCCATCCAATACAATTTCGGTAGTCTCACCCTTCTGCCAAGGCTTAAACCAGCGGTATTCATAATGCAATCCATCCCCTGCGAGATGCTGTTTTGGTACAATACCTGCAATTGCTCCATCCACTATCAAAGCACAGGAGTTGTATAATGCACCTTCATGCAAAACCGGAAATCCTAAACACACCACGATACCCAAAGTTTCAGGCAGTAACTCATGCAACACCTGACGAGACAACCTATGAGTAGAATCAGCAAAAAAAGCATCTTCGCATCCATAGCCGCAAATTGCCATCTCTGGTAAACATAGAATGCTCACCCCACAGTTACGGGCCTCACGAATAGACGAGCGGATATGGGCTGCATTATTATCCCAGTCCAAGGGCGTTTGATTTAGCGCAGCTGCACCGACGCGTATAAAACTCATATAGTAAAGTCTCCACATTCAATCAAATTCTACGCACTTTATTTAAGTTACCCAGCGAGGGTGTTCCGCCCCAAATCCACGAACCCCCTTGGTCAATAATTGAGCATGATAACCGTTTGAATTGTATATCCGCTCATGAAGAAACACCTTAAAATTGAATATTTAATCCATATTTCCTATGGAATTTCGCCATTCATGCTATTTTCGTCACATAAAAGAGTGAATATAATACTGAAAGTCAATCGTTTATGTTTTTAACACCCTCAAGCCTATCTTCAAATAACTTCAGCAATTCACCGGAGGCAGACAGGGCCAGCACAGCGTAAGATGTTCCAGCGTTGCTGATGTAGTGTTTTCTGTCTTGTCTGGGTGAGCGTGTATACCAACGACCGCTAGTCCGCTGATTGACTTTAAGCCAGGTGATTGCTTTTTGAATACGAGAGTCATGGGTGTCAATTCCGGCTTTAAGCAATGCATAAGTCGCAAAACCCGTAGCGTACCCATCGCTGGAAGCGATGTCTTTCTCCTTTCCATCGCTACGATTCCAGCGGCCCATTTCGATGAGGTTCCATCCTCCATCCGGCTTCTGCAGCGTAAAAAGCTCGTCAACGACCGCTTGCTGAGCATCAGGCCCTAGTATTCCCTCGAAAGTAGTGGATGTCAACAATAACATAGCCTTTTGATGCACATTCTCCGGTGGATGATTATTTAAATATTTACGTAGTTTTCGCATACCATCTTGGGCTCTTGCTGTTTGAGTGAATTCTTCCGGGGCCATCCCCAAGGCATAGGCCATCAGCGTAACTCCAAAATGGTTATCGACTTCGAATGGTGGCCAATTGCATTTAAGCCATTCATGCCAATAGCCCTCCTCGTTTTGATGCGTCCAAACATAATCAAATGCTTTAGCCGTAACCGGATCCAACTTGCCCTTCGTTTTGACATCGCTGATCGCTAGGAAGGCAGTAGTTGAAACAATTCCTTGGACAGCCCCTGAGTCGCCGTCGGGAGGCACCTTGTCGACGACGTATCGTTTCAGATAGTTAAGGGAATAGTCACGGATGGATTCGTATGCCTTACCGCGAGTGCTCATCTCGGCACCGGACACTAAATACAACCCGTTTGTATGGCACGTCACACATTGTTTGCGTTGTTGCCAATCAAGGGCTGCATTATCTAGATAGTTGACAGCTTTTTGAAATGAGAATGTATCCGCAAATGGCTCGCTTGCCGTGATACGCGCCGGCCGTATAGCTGGTTCAAGTATAGTCGTTTCCTCGTCACTGGAAAAACCGTTGGGAGAGAGTGATACTACCATGACGATCAATGCTGAAAAGTAAGCCCTATGCAAGATCCTATACTCCATATATAATTTACTCCAAACTGTATATAAAAAAATTACGGTACAGGACGTATAATATAGCACAATAATCTAAAAAGTGAAACCTGGTTTTTTAGTGGCTATATATTTAACACCCATATTTATTTCCTCCTGTACAGCGCCACGTTTCCCTCGGGCGCGCTTTGGCCCAAAGTGAGATTCATAAAACTCTACCTCTTACCCTTACTCAGAATAGTTAGCTCTCGAATCGTTCTATATAAGCCATTTAGTGACCTAAGAATTGATGCTATTATCGGAGTATTATTTACATTCTCTAAGATTTAAGGGGGGTATGGGGTACATAACAGAACGACATCGCACGAATAGGTGATTATGTTACGTGCCTAATTTTCAGAATTGGAATAGGGTTTGACACCATGTAACCATATCATTACACTGACTTGACAACTGCTACCATGAACGGGGAAGACCAAGAACTGGTCGATATGAATATCTTGTCACTAATGTTCTAAAGTTTTTATCGTTATAAAGGAGTAAAGAATGCGTAAAATCGAAGTGATACTAATCGTTTTGGGACTTATCAGCGCTACCTTGTGGTTTCTTCAAATTTTCAGTCCAGAAAAACAAGGACGGTTCCAGATGATGGGCGTTGGCGAATCTTCGACCATCGTAGTCCTCGATACGATGGTCGGCGATGTGAAGGTGTTTGACAGCGAAATAGACAAAGAGCCTATACTTGATTGGAAATACCAATAACGGTTCTTGTCTTTCATTCGTTAAGGCGACCTTTTTCTCAAAGGCCTAGAAAGTAGTCTAGATTAGGCCAAGCAATCTCTTCTGGGGTAATGCCCTCATCATTGAAATACTGACGCCATTGACGAGGCGTGGTTGATGCAGCCACACGCTTACTCGGCAGCGACTTCAGAAGTTTTGATTGCGAGATAGATGGAACATTAAGAGTCTCAGAGATATCCTCAAAGAATGTACCCTCTACCTGTTGTCCGTCAGGTACTCGAATGGAATCTCTAGGTCTGGAGGGTTTGGAATAATCCAGTTCCCTGCTCCCCGATTTCTCGAGGTCCATTAAGTGTGACTCGTACGCGTTTTTTGCCTTGACAACGGTAGGAGGGGCTTTTACGTTGCGTTTTCTTGTAGTTCATGACACATCCGTTTCTGGCAACTGGGTACAGTACCTAGTTTTGTTGCCTGTTGTCGGCTGCGCCAGCTTAAAGCGGGTATACGCTAAGTCGCGTATTCAGATATGTTTAAAAATGGTGGGCGATGACGGACTCGAACCGCCGACTCCTTGCATGTCAAGCAAGTACTCTAACCACCTGAGCTAATCGCCCCCTTAAAGGAAGCGCACATGATAGCAAAGAAACGGTAATCCTTTCAAGCATTATGGCTTCATTGGTTGCTCCGAATCTTGGGTTTCTTTGCTGAACCTGGTAATAATATTCGTTCAATTCAAATTGCAAAAAAGAGAAGAATACACACAATCTATCCACAAAATATCCAAAAATAATAGTTCCTCCATAATCACTATGTAAATGATGATGAACAATACAAAAATCAACATCCTGTAGTCATATTTAATCTTTAAGTACAATATATGGAAATAATATATAATTCCCCTTGCATATGGTGTTCATTATTGCTATTATCCTCAATATATTGACTTAGATATCTATCGGGCACTACATTTAGTATCTAAAAAGTAGTCAACATGCATTCAACTTGTGCATTTTTGGTGTAGTTTATGAAGGGGGATTCATGACCACTAGTAGTATATTGATTAAAATACCATCCTGCCCGTTCTCGCTGGATGCACTAAGGCCCAACCGAACATTGGCCCAGCTAGCCACCTGTCTCAAAGCCGAAGATAATACAACCACCATTCTAGATTACGGCACACTCGACATGTTCGAGCGTCTCTACCCAACCCATATTCAAAATAATTCCGATTCATTAATCGACGACATTAGCCATGAAGTCGAAAGCACTTCCTTTAATAAGCTTTTTCAGCAATGGGAAAAAATGGGACACCCGGATTCCATCAAAGCGCACCAACAAAAAATTTGGCAAGAATGCGCAATAGAAATTGCAGAAATTAAAGACCTCGATTTTATTGCACTACAAATCGATTCATATGATGTGCTTTCCATTGCCACAATGATGATTCCCATCATCAAAAATATCCAACCCAATTTACGCATTATGGGACTTGGTGATTTGTTTGTCCAAAACACACATGCCCTTGCTGAATTTGCCGAACACTTCGATTGCATCATATGGGGAACACAACCATCCATTTTGTTGAGTGTCGTTAATCACCTCGAACAATCAACAATCTGGAAACAGTTGCCATACTTAGCATTTTACGACGAAGGACATTTCTGCCTTACACAACAAGATTCTGGCATCCCAGAAACTTCTCTTCCCGATTACAGTACCGGCACGTATCCAGCCCTCTATGATTCAGGGAAGCTACTTTTCTTTGAAGTAGAAGATTGCCCAAAACACTGCTTTCCGTCTACCGAATGCACCATCGAAGAAATTCAACTCCTTCAAAAAATTTTCAATGCACAAGCATTTCAATTAAGAGGTAGCGATACTCAAAGCTTGCACGCTGAACACTTGGCCCATGCGCTTATAGAACGCCATATAAACATTCGCTATACTCGTGAATGCCAAATTCAAACGACTCCAAACTCTACCGTTTCCCTACTCTCGGCTTCAGGATGCTACGGAGTAGAGTTCCAAATCGATACCGGTAGCCAGCGTCTACTCGACAACTACTACCGCCACCCCTTTACCGTTACACAAGTAGAAAAAACTGTACGCGCTTGTAAATTTTCCAACATCTACACAGTCATGAATCTCGCCTTCCCAAGCATAGAAGATGACTACCATACCTTGAGCGAAACCTTTCGATTAACAGACCGCTGTAAGCCTCATTCCGCACCAGTACGTATACCTGCACAAATTCATAAACCCTTATCGGATTTAAAACAACGCTTTGAAATAGAACCCAACTATCGAAACGATGATGAGTTACAAGCCGACCAAGGTGAACTAATTAATGCCTTAAATGAAAATGGAATCTCTACCCACATCACCCCGCCCATGGCACTCATTGCCAATCTCGCAGGCTACCGTGGCCTAGAAGACGACTTCATCCATCAACTCATGCATCAATTACTAACAGGTGATTCCCTTAGCCTAAAAACCTTAGTGAAGCAACTCAATCGCAGTATTTGCAAAACCCCCAATACCGTGACGTTTTCTCCCTTTACCCCACTGCAAAATGTGGTAGGAAACTAAACATGTTCTCCGACCCCACACATAGCGTAATCACCGGCATAGGCGTTTTAGCCTGCAATGGTATGGGGCGCGAAGATTTCTGGAAATCCCTTGAACAAGGCAAGTCAGGAATACGCCAAGTTGACCGATTTGACACCAGCGATTTTCCCTGCAAAATAGCCGGACAGCTCTGGGATTTCGATCCTCATCAATACTTATCCAAAGCCGATGTAAAACGCTGGAAACGAACAACCCACCAAGCAGTAGCCGCAGCAAAAATGGCCGTAGAAGATGCTCAATTTAACGTCGAAGAGTACGACCCTACACGGGTAGCCGTAGGGATTGGCACCAGTATTTCCTCACGTGACGAAGAATACGATGCCGGACGAGACCAACTCGAACGTGAAGGCTGGGAATCACTCGATAAGTTTTCATCCAGTACAAGTTCTGCCCACGCCCCCACAGCCAACGTAAGTGCAAAACTAGGCTTAAAAGGCCCTGCTGTCACCATTGGAACAGGCTGCTCTACAGGCCTAGATGTCATTGCATGGGGTATGGCTCAAATCCGTGAAGGACGTGCCAATGTAGCCATCGTAGGCGCAACAGAAACTCCCCTAACTAAACCTGTTTTTGCTTCCAGTTCAGCACTAGGCATCCTCGCCACCGAATATACAACTCCGCAAGATGCCATGCGCCCATTCGATAAAAAATCAAATGGCTTAGTCCTTAGTGAATGCGCCACTGTCATCGTCCTAGAACGTGCAAGTCATGCCATCCGTCGTGGAGCCCCTATTTTAGCTGAAGTGGCTTCTTCCTATTCAGCCTCGGAAGGCTCCAATCCATTAATCCTACAACGTAGCGGTGAAGCAATCGCCCAATGTGTAAACGGCGCACTTCAATCAGCAGGCATGCGCCCTACTGAACTCGAGTGCATTCAATCCCATGGTGTAGGACTCGATATCTATGATTTCGCAGAAACATCTGCCTACAAAACTGCTCTCGGTGAACACGCGTACCGTGTCCCCATATCCGCCATTAAATCCATGACCGGACAACCGTATTCCGTCGGGGGACTACTCGGGGTCACCGCAGCCTGCATGTCACTTAACACCGGCATAATTCCCCCAACAATAAACTTAAATGAACCACGAAATGAATGCGATCTCGATTTTGTACCCAACCATGCGCGCTTAAATTCCCCCCAAAACGCTCTCGTTACATCAATGAGCTTTGGCGGCACGCACACAGCAATGATGTTGAAAAAAGTCTCTTAATCAGCTTATTAAGAGATTGAACACTATAGCGAAACCACAGGCAATACCCAAACGCCATGGAACTGTTATTACCAACAACATTTAATTTACTCGCCGCGTCAATGTGTATCGTGCTTGGCGTTTTAGTTCTTGTGCGAAATCATCAAAAACTAACACACCAAACCTTTGCCCTACTCGCCTTTAACATGAGCCTATGGGCCGTTTCTGTAGTAGGAGTAATCCACTCCAAAACCGAACAAACCGCTTCATTCTGGCTACATACCTCCGAAATTGTCGTCTGTTTCTTCCCTGCTACCTTCTACCACTTCATCGGTTATTTCCCAAAAGGAAAATTTGACGCCAGCCCCAAACTCCTCAAAGGGCTTTACTGGCTATCCATCCTCTTGGCCTTAAATACACTTCGCCCCAACTACTTATACAATATCCAACTCGCCCCAGGAACCCTACCCAGAGTCGAGCACGATATTTCCATGACCTTCATGCTTGTTGCCTTCATCTTTACACTGGTAGCCCTTCATCTAAATCTTAAGCGCAAATACAATGATGCAGAAGGTTTTAGCAGGCGCCAAATTCAATTCGTAATGACAGGCTCATACACTATCGGTGTATTTGGCGCATTGGTCATCATCCTCGAATCCTTCTTCAATAGCGACTCCCTCCAAGCCTACGGGCCATGCGGCACATTACTGCTCATGCTTCCCTACGCCTATGCCATGTTCCGATACCATCTTCTTGACACACGTGAATTCCTCTCCAAAGTTTCAGTCTACATCAGTTCGACTATCTTCACCATTGCCATCGTCCTATTTATAACAGCATTTGTTACTGGGTTTACGGGTGAATTAACTACCGCGTCCTATACTTTTTCCATCATTTTATCCGCCATCACCATCTCACTCGTATTCCAAAGAGTGAAAGGCTTTGTCGAAAATTTAATTGAAGTCACCATACTTAATCAACGCTACGATATTGACCACCTCTATAGACGCATTGCTGATGTTGCAGCAGAATCCACACAGCTAGATACCCTGCTCTCATCAATCTCAAAAGACATTCAGGAAACCGTAGGAGTAAAGACAATTCGCGTATTGCTTATTGACTCCGACGAACCGTATTTACTCGCATCAGAATACAGCACTATTGCAAGTGAAAACCCAATCCGCAGCAAAGAACACAAACCCCTCATCAAATACTTAAAAGCCAACCCAAAGCCACTCATACTCGAAAAGCTATTGCATTACAATATCAAGCAAGATATGATGAGCATAGTGCGCAGCTTAGCTGAACTTGAAGCTTACTTTTGTTTGCCCCTCCATACAAGCAAAGGCCTTATCGGTATACTAACCCTCGGTCAGAAAAACACCCAAGATATCTATTCCAGTGAAGAGCTGATCGCATTCCGCGCCCTATCAGGACCCTTAGCAACAGCAATCACCAATGCATGGTTATTCCGAGAACTTGAACGTGTTCACCGTCATCAAACCAACGTCTTCCGTCAAATGCGCGAGGGGGTGATTGCCGTAAATACCAAAGGCGTAGTGACACTCATCAACGAGACGGCCACACTTCTAGTAGGAGACATTAAACTGGACAATACCATTAAAGACCTCCACCCCGAAATCGCCGAACTACTTAGCCGTACCCTAGAACTAGAAGCTCCCATCAGCGACTACGAGGCCTCCTTTAATCAAGATAACGGGCAAACCATTGATGTTATTATGTCCTCATCCTCACTGCGCACAAGCACAGGAGAAATCGAAGGGGCTATCGCTCTCATCTACGATCTTACCCAGCTCAAAAGCCTTGAAAAAAACGTACAGCAAGCCGATAGACTTTCATCCATCGGCACACTCGCCGCCGGCATGGCACACGAAATCAAAAACCCCCTTGTGTCGATCAAAACATTTACACAACTTTTACAAGATCGATACAACGACGAAGATTTCCGAAACACCTTTAAAGATGTAGTTCCACACGAAGTCGATCGCATCAACAACATTGTTACACGACTACTCGACTTCTCTCGCTCACGACCCATATCATTCCACCCTCAAAATATTCGCATTATAATCGAGGAAGTACTTGCTCTCGTGGATAACCAAACACGTCAAGACAACATCACAGTTGAACTACATTGCCCCGATGAAGACCTTGCTGTATTCGGTGACGAACAACAATTGCACCAAGTATTCCTCAATTTAGTAATGAATGCTCACCATGCTATGCGCGAAGAAGACAATCCCTCCCTGACCATCCGTATCACACAAGCCTATATGAACCCATGCGACAAAGAGCCTCGAACCGTATTTGATACCCAACCCTGCGTGAATATATCATTGCACGACAATGGCTGCGGAATATCTGCAGATGATATTGAAGAATTATTCACCCCATTCTTCACCACCAAAGATAATGGTTGCGGTTTGGGATTGGCTGTCGTTCATGGTATTATTGCAGAACATCGTGGAATAATAGATGTATCTAGCATTCATACTCGGGGAACCACATTTAAATTATCATTACCCAAGGCCGAAGAGATTGTTGCGACAGCAGAAACATCATCACAAGATGATAAAATGATTAAATGAAAATAGTCTTAACATTATCGTCAGACCGTTCTATTTACGAGTCTATCAAAGCAACCTTGCCCACAACGGACATGGTTCTCTTCGAGTGCACTATTGACGATACTCTACGTAGACTCGTTTCCATAACACCCGATATCATTATTATGGATGACAGCCCTTCATTCGGTTTATCCACTTTGGCTGAACTCAACTCTAATTTACCCCATATCCCTGTAATTGTCTTATGCACCAATACCAGTAAAGACGCACTGAGTTCATACTTGATGGCAGGAGCGATGGCCTGCATCCCTAAACCATTTGACTGCGCTACACTCAGAGGACACGTAGAGTCCGTTACAAGTACCAGTACACAAATCCCCTCTCCCAGTCATACACATGCACAACGCCCCATTTTAGACAATGCTTTAACACAACACCAACAAGCTTTACGCTGGATGAGTCGAAACACCACAAATTTAGACAATCCTGAAAGGCTAACCCAAAGTCTACTCGACGCTATCATGGACATCATGGAACCCGTCCGTGCCGCCATCTTATTATTAAAGGATGGTGCCATCAAAGTTACACACAGTCAAGGACACTCAGAAAACGTAACCGAATCCGTTCAGCTTAGTTTCACGCAAGGCTTAATGCGACATCTTGAAGCACATACCAGCCTTATTGATAAACATCACCACGGTATGGACGAAAGTACGCACAAAGAATTAAACGCGCTAGGGGGTCATATCGCGATCCCAATTTCCACACAAGGGCATGCTTGTGGCGTATTGGTTGTAGGCGAGAAATACTCCGGCCAAGAATATTCCGCATCTGAACGCGAATTACTCATCACCATGACACGATACAGCTCCACTTGCTTAGAACGCTCACAACAACATTATAATATAAGCGTAGAGCAAAACCGATTGAATACCGTGCTCTCCACCATCAGTGCCGGAGTTGTCATTGTATCCCCCGACAACAAAATCACCATGATTAACGAAAGCGCTGAACGCATCTTACAACTCAAAGCCATCGACATAGTAGGCCATAACACCATTAAATTAGGTTCAGCCTTTGCCGATATTGTCCTACGCACCATGCGAGAAGGAATTGCACGCAACCGGCAAGTAATTCGCGATGTAGCCATAAACGCCACCCTTGGCCTTTCAGTCACCCCGCTGGGTAGTGAAGGCGTAGTTGCCATCTTTTCCCGCATTCCTGAGCCGGATTCTAAAGTTGACAACACTACTGAAGACGACGCCATATCCTACAGCCCCCTCTGGGAATACCTCGCTACACGCGTCGCGCAAGAAATCAAAAACCCCATGGTACCGATTAACACCTATGCACAACTACTCCCAGCCAAATTCGACTCCAAAGATTTTCGAGAGGAATTTTCTGAAGTCGTACAAGAATCCGTTGGACGCATCAACAAAGTTGTTGAATCCATTTATGACTTTGCCAAGCACCCGCGTTTGGACTTAAAAAATAACAACCTCAATGAATCCATCCAACGCTTGCTCGACACCTACCAAGACCAATTCTCTGAGAAACACATCGAAATCGAAACTCAAATGGACGAGACCGAACTCACTGTATCCGTTGACTCTCAACTCTTCACGCGTGCTGTCGGTAACGTAATCCAAAACTCCATAGAAGCCATGCCTGAAGGCGGTACACTTAAAATTAAAACAGCAAAAGAAAATGGAATGTGTACGCTATCACTCAGCGATAGCGGCGAAGGCATCACTGAGCAAGATGCCGAATTGATTTTCATGCCCTTTTTCAGCACCAAAGAAAAGGGCATGGGACTTGGACTCACCATGGCCGAACGCATCATCAAAGAACACGATGGTCGATTGGAATTCGACTCCAACACCACCGAAGGCGGTCGATTTATTTTACAACTTCCAACCAAAACACCGTCACCAAGTTAATGTATAACAAGGGTAAACGTACCACATGAGCAGCATACTGGCCATAGATGACGAACAAAGTATCCGTCAGTCTTATCGCATCATCCTATCCAGTGATTATGACGTCCATCTTGCCGAAAATGGCGACAAAGGCCTTGAATTTCTTGATAAAAATCATGTCGATCTCATTTTGCTCGATCTCACCATGCCAGGGAAATCCGGCGAGGATGTCTTTGAAGTACTTCAGGAACGCGGAAATACCACCCCTATTATCGTTGTAACAGCTTCCACCTCCATTTCATCCGCTGTAGACGCCATGAAAAAAGGCGCCTGGGATTACATTCAAAAACCCTTCGATGTTGCCGAGCTCATGCTCACCATTAAACACACCCTACGCGATGTCCGCAAACGCCAAGAACTCAACGCCATGCGCGAAGCGGGCTTCAACGGCTTCGATTCTCTTATTGGAACCTCTACTGCATTCCAGGAATCCGTGACCAAAGCCCAACAAGCCGCCAATGTTTCTTCCGCCGTACTCATCACCGGCGAATCCGGTACCGGTAAAGACATGCTCGCCCGCGCCATGCACACAGACGGCCCACGAAAAGAAGAAGCCTTTGTCCCTTTATCCTGTTGCGCGATACCCGCTCAACTCGTCGAATCCGAACTCTTCGGCTACGAAAAAGGGGCCTTTACGGGAGCCGATAAATCCCGTGTAGGTAAAATGAAAATCGCCGACGGCGGCACCTTGTTCCTCGATGAGATCGGTGAAATGCCCATCGAAGCCCAAGTCAAACTCCTGCGCGTACTTCAAGACAACTGCTTCTTCCCCGTAGGTTCCACCAAAGAAATAAAAGTTGACCTGCGCATTGTTTGTGCCACCAATCGTAACCTCTCCCAAGCCATCACAGAAGGCATCTTCCGCGAAGACCTCTACTACCGTATAAACGTCCTTCAAATTGAAATGCCCCCACTACGTAAACGCCGCGAAGACATCCCCCAACTCGTCGAACATTTCCGCATCAAGCATTCCCCCCGAGTCAATGCCCGTACCGAATCCTTTGCGCCCAAAGCCCTAAACCTCATGGCGGCTTACGACTGGCCCGGCAACATCCGCGAACTTGAGAACACCGTAGAGCGTATACTCGTCTACCACGGTCAAGAATCCATCATAAACGAAGACCACGTCAGCCAACTACTGCCCAACACCGCACCCAAGACACAAAACGGCACCACAGGTCTCAGTGAATACGAAGGACTTCCCCTCGAAGAAGCCACCCGACAAATTGAATCACACCTCATCACACGTGCATTAGAACAAGCCAATTATGTACAATCTAGAGCCGCAGAAGCCCTCGGGACCACGCGCAGAATCCTCAAATACAAAATCGACCAACACGGCATTCAAACAGAAAAAAGCGATTTATAGCACTCTGTAATACTGAATCGCCCTACCCTAGAAAAGGAAATCCCCATGTCCGTAACTGTAGTCGGCTCCGTAGCCCTCGACACCGTAGATACCCCCTCAGGCGAAAACATCGAAGGCCTCGGTGGCGCCGCCACTTTCTTCTCCCTCGCCGCGGCTAACTATACCGACGTTAACCTCGTTGGCGTCATTGGCACAGACTTCCCAAAGGAACACATCGACCTCCTCGCATCCAAAGGCATCAACCTCGAAGGCCTCGAACAAGTCGAAGGCAAAACCTTCCGCTGGAAAGGCCACTACCACGACGAT
>Ga0315320_10000330_pt1 | contig 38170 bp, 28 predicted proteins | sample M140m21515metaG_FD_203458 | JGI IMG/M metagenome (GOLD analysis project Ga0315320, IMG submission 203458) | Ammonia-oxidizing marine archaeal communities from Monterey Bay, California, United States - M1 40m 21515 | ecosystem: Environmental > Aquatic > Marine > Coastal | place: USA: California... | reverse complement strand
AACGGTCAAGAATTGGGAACCTTGAAAAAGGTTGAGCGAAAGAGCGATACGCTGGGAGCGAAGCCGCCCAAGGGTGCCGCTGTTTTGTTCGATGGCAGCTCAGCTGAAAACTTTCAGGATGGAAAACTGGTTGAGGGAAAATGGCTCGGAGCAACCAATTGTGAGAGCAAAAAGAAATTGGGAGACCATCATCTACACATCGAGTTCAGAACTCCCTTCATGCCTAAGTCATCAGGTCAGGGACGCGGTAACAGTGGCGTCTACATGCAGAGTCGTTATGAACTGCAGGTGCTGGACTCATTTGGCCTCGATGGAAAGAACAACGAGTGCGGTGGCATCTACTCTATCTCGGAACCGATTGTGAACATGTGCCTGCCGCCACTTGCATGGCAGACGTATGACATCGATTTCACTGCCGCGAAATATGATGCTGATGGTAAGAAAACGAAGAACGCGCGGGCGACCATTAAACACAACGGGTTTGTGATCCATGATGATCTTGAACTCACACACGGAACGCCCGGTCGCCACGGCGAAGGGCCAGGACCGGATTCTCTGTTCCTTCAGAACCACAGCAATCCAGTTGTGTTCCGAAATATCTGGGTTGTGGAAAAGTAGTTCGCACGACGCAGTCGCCGAGTATCTTTCACAGAAAACGCGCCGGGCATTTGCTCGGCGTGTTTTTTTGTGAAATGGCCACACTTGTGTTGTCGTGGAGTCAGTGTTGTCGTGGAAATGCCTGGCTTGGCAGGGCAAACGCTCTCTGATGTGGTACCTAAAGTCATGGCAGTACCTATTTGCTGTTGGTCGGCAGAAAGAACCTAATAACAGTTGTTGAAAGCCGTACTCTACGTTGATTCCTGGCTTTCTCGGTGCTCGATGCTGTAGCTGGCAGCAGTCGAGTGAAGTCTAGATTTTCCCTTCATTGACAGGTTACGAAAAATGACGCGTCTTTTCGGTTTCGCCCTCGCTCTCTTAATGCTTCCGTGCGTCGCTTGCTCGCGTAGTGAATATGATTCAACGAACTCACAGTCCGCAAGTGACGCGAATTTTGACTACGCTGACGTGACGGTAAGTCCATTCGATGCTGGGCCTGAGACTGCAAAGCCGCTCAAGCTGCATGTCGATGTCAGCGGACAGTTCTCTCGTAAGTCGAGTAGTTTCGATATCGAGACTACGGAATTGCACGGTGATTTGCTGAAATTAGTCGTGAATTATGGTGGCGGTTGTGAGACGCACGAATTTGTGGTTTGGACTGACAATTCATTCAGTCAAGGCCAGCCACCAGCGATCAAGTTGTTCGTCGCGCATGACAGTCATGGTGACACATGCGAGGCATTGATACAGCGAGCTCTCTGGATTGATTTGTTGCCCATCAAAGCTGCGTTTTTGACGGCGAGCCCAGGCCAGACCAGTGGCCTGATCTCGATTGATTTGGAGAACAATGGATCAAACTTTCAGTACAAGTTTTGATTCTGAAGACATTGCCAGTGTCGTCCAGTGTTGTAGCAATCAAGTGCAGGTGTCGTGCCACGCCGGTTGGGTGCAGCAGTCTCGTGGTGACGCCGCCTTAGGATGCTAATCAGTTGTGGAGGAATAAATCGCTCTTAACAATTTCGTGGACCATGTCCCGCAAGCGGGCATCTTCTCCTCCGAGTGCGTCAACGATTTGATTCATTTCACCTCGGTCAATTGGTTCCAGTCGGCGACCGATGGCATAGGTCAGCATTTTGGATACAAGACATTGAACGATCTGTATTCTCCGCCGCATCAGCATTTGCTTGAACTCGACAATGTCAGCAATTGACTCTCCAGTCGATAGTGTTGTGGATGTTTCGATTGCGGCTCGTGATTGTTTGTAGTTATCTCGCCAGCGTCCCACGACATCAAAGTTTTCAAACGCAAATCCCATCGGGTCAATTTTTGAGTGGCAGCTGTTGCAGGCCTCGTGTTTTCGGTGCAGTTCCAATTGCTGGCGAATCGTCTTGGCTTCACGAGTGTCGGTAGATAATGGTTCAACATCGGGTGGCGGTGGGTTGGGTGGTGTTCCCAGAACGTTTTCCAACAACCAGGAACCGCGAACCACGGGTGACGTGTCAACGCCATTGGCAGTGGCAGTCATGATGCCCGGCAAGGTGAAGATTCCACCACGCCGCGGGTCATTCAATGTGACCTTGCGTAATTGGTCACCTCGCACGCCTTCTCGTTTGTAGATCCACTTTGCGAGTGTACTGTTCATGTAGGCGTGATCCGAATCGATGAATTGTTCGATGCGGCCGTTGGATGCAAGGATGCTTTCGAAATAGGTGATGACCTGTTTCATCAGCATTGGCTCGACTTTGAGGTTCTTATAGAACTGATAGTCGCCACCGGAGGGTGGCATTTTTCCCAGTCGGTCCAGACGAAGCCAACTCGACGTGAAGTGTTGCGTGAAAGCAGCGGCCTTGGGATCCCGCAGCATTCGTTCGACCTGCCGTTGAAGCTCTTCAGGGGAACTCAGCTTGCCGGTGGCTGCCAAGTCAAATAGCACCTCATCTGGCATCGATGACCACAGGAAATAGCTCAACCGACTAGCAATTTGGTAGTTGTTGAGACGTCCAGGTTCCTCTCTTAGATACAGGAACTGAGGTGAACAGAGGATCGCGGCGTAACCATCCTGCATTGCTTTGATCAAACTTGGGACGTTGTCTTGATTCTTTGTGGGTTGCTGCGCGTGCAGGCTTTCTGTCGATAAACGCTGGTGTCCAAATCCGGGACCGCTCCAGCCAGCACGGAAGCTATTGGGTTGGCCATAGGCAAGGTATTCAACCTGAATGGTGTGTCGTCCGACGGGCAGTTTTACCTTTTGCTTTCGATGTGATGCTCCATGTAGGCCGTCGTGTTCCAGAATAATGTTCTCATTAAAAGTGATGCGGGCTCCATCGTCGGATGCCATTTCAATCAGGTATTCACCCTCGGTTTTCGTGGTCAGCGTTCCGGAGAAAACGATGGCGTAATGTTCTTTTCTTTGCGCAGCATTGATGTCGATGTACCCCTGCTTCAGCTTGCCGGCGCGTACCGGTTGTAGTTTTTTGAAGTCTGGTAGCTTGCTCCATTTGCCCTCAAAAACCTTGTATTCGAGGTCCGAAATGCCGATTGGCATTTGAACGACAGGGTCTGTGTTTTTTTGGAGCACCAATTGCACATAGGGTTCAACTTCCTTTGGGTTTACTGCGCGTCGGAAGGCCCGGCGTGCAAATCGAGTCATCAATTGACGGATTTCTTCCTCGGTTCCTGATCCCGTGCCGTACAACTCGCGGTGACTTTGCGGCGGCCATGCTTTCAGTACAGGTGTCATTGTGAGGCGATGGACCCGCATGTGTGGTCCCGGGTAACCTCCTACGAAAAGGACGCGTGTCATTTCCTTGGGCCAGTCCTCATGCCCTTGCTTGTCTGTTGTCTTATCAGGACGTGGGCGGTAACCCTTTGGGAAATAGGTTTCGACGATCTTCTCTGAACGGAACGCCCGGTCGTGCTGGCCATTTTCCCAACCGATCCACGGAATCCATCCTTTGTCCATCCACGTTGATGTCGTAAATGTGTGATGTTTACCATCTGCAGGCACGTTCCAAAGCGTCAACGGAGTTGACGTCGGACCTTCGATTCCACGGTTGCCGGTGTCAGCGATGTTGAGGCAGAGTTGGAATGGCGACTTCGCGTCAACCACGAACATGTCTTGCCAAGGGTGTTGCGGGTTGTGTGCGGAAACTTCCACGGTGATCTTGTACTCTCCGGAGAATCCAACGCCTTGCCGCAGTTCGGTTGGTGCAAGTCGCCCGTACCGCTCGTAACCCTGAGCGATCATGTCGAAATCCGGATTGAACTCGCGAGATACCGTTTCGATCAAGTGTTCGCCATTCCTGCGTCCCTTGACAAGGTGCCCCGAAAATTCAAGTGGTGAAGTGTCCGGTCGGGACTCCAAGTGGGTTGCCTGAGCAAGCGTTTCCTCGGCGGCGTTGAGCGTGAGTTTCAATAGAAAATCGGACATCACCAATCGGTCACCCAGATTAAAGAAACCGTCTTCTTCTTCATCCTCAGGGAAAAAACGAAGAGGATCCGTACCCGTTCGCTCAACGCTTCCGTTGCCGTTGTTGTCTGTAAGTTTCGAGCCGGTGGTGCCGGGGCGGTAGTCTGCTCCGTGAAGGTGCAGTAAGTCACGAAATGTGTTCCTCAACTCGTGCCGGTTCAGTCGCCGCAGGGCAGTGTGACCTCCTGTGCTTCGAGCGGTTGCATAGGCGTTTGCCAAGGCCGAAGTTAGTACCTCGATCGTTGCCTGTGATGTAGCGATGGTGGGTTGAGGCTCGTCAGCGGGAGGCATCTCGCCAAGGTTCAGTTGGTCCAGGATGTTTTGCCAAATCTCGAGGCTCGTCACGCTTTTCAGGTCAGTGCCAAGATTGTCGATTCTGATGTTCCCCTCAGGGTCGCCTTCGCCATGACACGAGTAACAGTGCTGTTTCAGGAATGGCTGGACTTTGCTGAGGGTTGGATCCGCGTAAGCTGAATGCACCGGAAGGAAACCGACGAACAGCATGATTGTGTAGGGAACGGTCCAGCACAGGGCACTCAGTGATTTTGAGTGCATCTGTTGTTCAGCAGCAATGCGGGTAGGCAGCAACATGGTTGTGATCAAAGACAACAGAGGCGATTTTGGCAGTGTAGCAAGCCATGATGAGGCTGCAGGTAATGCCTGAAGTGGAATGGGTGATTTTAGTTTGACGCGAACTCGAGACCACGCAGGCTACCGTTGCTCGAGCCGAACTGATCGATTTCGACGCCACTGTTCTGAAGAATGGAAAGCAGTAAATTGGCTGCAGGGATACGTTGTTGGCTTTCGTCCGGGTAAACCCTGTGCTCTCCATGTTTGAATCCGCCGCCAGCTAGCACGAGAGGAAGATTGGTGGTGGAGTGGGTTCCCGACGCCATTCCGCATCCATACAGAATTGCTGTGTGGTCAAACAACGTGCCACCGTTGATCAGGTCCTCTTGAGCCTTCAGCAGGTCAATCAAGTAGGACATCATTTCAATTTGAAAGCCTTCGATTTTCTTCAGGGCCGCAACAGGTTCCTCGCGTTCTCCGTGGTGCGAGAATCCGTGGTATCCACCGCTCAAACCAAAGTCTCCGTTGACAAAGCCACTTGTCATTGTGATGGCTCTGGTTGAGTCTGTTTGTAATGCCAATGCGATGATTTCAATTAAAGCTTTGAGTTGTTCCTCGGTCCCGTTTCCAGGATTTGGTTCATTGGAGTCTGGTTTGGGTTTGGGGCGCTGGATCCATGGTTCTTGTTGAGTGATCTTTTGCTCAAGCGTGCGCACAGAGTCGAAGTACTCGGATAGTTTTCTGCGGTCGTTTTGGCTGACTTTCTCATCCATCGCTTTCGCCTGCTCTCTCACGACATCAAGAATGCTTGAATGTCGTTCGAATTGTTTCTTCTGCGCTGCCTTCGCTTCTGCAGAATCTTCGTAAAACATTTTTCGAAAAGCAGCACGGAGATCAATCGAAGGGACCTGCACGCCCGTTCTTGTGAAGCTCAGGAGGTTTCGTTCTCGGCATCCCAGTGTTAGCGAAGGAAATCGAGTGGCAGCACCATGATGCTCGGCAAGCTTTTGATCCAAGCTGATGTTGCCTTCGGGATAGTTGTGAGCAAGTACGGGGCGGACGCCACTTAGCAGGACGGGTACACCTTGGTGTCCGCCAGTAAATCCGTGGTCAAGATTAGAGAACACTGTAAAGTCTTTGCGGTGTTTCGCTAGTGATGTCAGTGTTTCTGGTAGCTGATAGTCAGCGCCACGCTGACTCGGATCCGGGAAGAATGCTTTTTGGTAAACGCCATAGTTATTCGAAAGGCAGACAAATCGCTTTACCGGTGCAGATTCACCTGCAGCCGAGGCTCTCGCTGTGTTCGGGACGGCTTCCAGCATCGGTAACGCCATGACGACGCCACTGCTGCGTAGGAACTTGCGACGCTCAAGTGAAGGTTTCATGAGAGAAGTTCTTTGGCTGGCTCGGAACGGTCTGAATGCAAGCCCTTTGGGCAAGGCCTTGGCGAGGAAGGGACTATTCTAACACAGTGGTTTGGTAGGTCCCAATGAATCTGGTTTCGGCGTGTTTTTCGTCCATTGCTTGGCTTTTGATGGTTGGTGAACCCGTCTTGCAACGACCAATGCGTGGTTTCGGTTCGTTAGCCGAAGACTGTTTCAATGACTTTACCTGACGTGACTGGATGAGGACGCCCCTCGCGATCCTTCAATGCCTCGCCTATGGGGATTCCCAAGGCGTCGACGATTGTCGTTCCGAAATCCATCGGTGAGACTGGGTTGCTATTGGGGTAGGCACCTTGGGTATCGCTGCTTCCGTAGGTCATGCCTCCATTGATTCCACCGCCCGCTAAGAGGCCGGAATAACAGTAGGGCCAGTGTTCTCGTCCGGAATTGTTCGCTGTGATCTGTGGCTTTCTTCCAAATTCGCCGACCCAGACGACGAGGGTTTCTTCTAGCATGCCACGTTCCTCCAAATCCTCTAGCAACGTGCTCAACGCCATGTCGGCTGGTGGTATCAAATCATCCTTCAGCCGGTTGAAGTTATTGCCGTGTGTGTCCCAGAAATTCTTGCCGTCGTTGTGCCAAGTCACCGTGACCAGTGGCACACCGTGTTCCACCAAGCGACGTGCCATTAAGACTGACTGACCATGTGTGTTACGACCGTAGCGATCTCGGATTGGGCCAGGTTCCTTTGACAGATCAAATGCATCGCGAACTTTGGAAGATGTTAATAAGTCGAATGCACGGGATTTGTGTGACTGAGCGTCTGCCATCGAATGCGAGACAGGTTCTGATGATTCCAGAGTTGATCGTTGTCGATTTAGAATTTGCAAAAGTTCGTATCGAGACTGAAGTCGCGCTACTGATATGTCGGCTGGTAAGCTGAGCGTCGAAGGTTTCCAGTCAGCAGCATTCAGATCACCTGTCAGCAGCATGCCGTCATGCGTTTTTCCCAACCAGCCACCATGTTGTCCGGGGGCTTCACCACCGGGAGCGGCTGGGTGGAATGCTTTCCACGGTAAGGTGACAAAAGATGGGAGGCCATTTGCATTGGGGCGGACTTTTGAGACCAGCGATCCGATGTGAGGCGAGTCGCGGTTGCTGGGTGGCGTAGCGTCGCTGTTCAGGACAGGAGCAGGCTGCCCCGTGACAGTTGCATGGCCACTGGAAAGATGGGCGGGGTCGCTGTGAGACAGAGATCGGATGATCGCAAGTTTATCGACGTGCTGGGTGAGTCGTTGGAAATGTTCACAAATCTGAATGCCGGGCACGTTCGTTGAAACCGGTTGAAACGGACCTCGTATATCGTCGGAAGCACCCGGCTTCATGTCGAATGTGTCCAACTGGCTCGGGCCACCCCACATGAATAGAAAAATGCATGCTTTCGCTGCCTTGCGACCGCTGCTTGTGGTCAGTGTGGTTGGATCTGACTTGCGTTCGCCCGCGTTGGCGGCATTCCATAAATCGGATAAGCCCAGATTGCCAAGCCCCAGCCCACTCAGCGCACCGGCCTGCAGTAAAGCACGGCGACCTCGTCGATTCAACGAGGTGAATTCAGGACAGCTTCGCGAGCGGCTGAGGTGTCGGTCGGAGGGACGTGCCATGGATAAATTCTTGGCAATTGATAGTGCTGGACTCTCGTGATCAGCGGGTAATTCCACTGGCCAGAGCATCGGTTGGTAGTGCTTGCAGTTCGCCTGATGATCTCATTCTATTGGATTGGATAGCCTCCGTCATGCTCGGTTGTTGGTTCTGCCCAGTGATCCACAAGTCGCCGTTTGATAGCTGGGGTAGCAGTTTAGTGCAATTAACTGATCCGAGGGGGGGAATCTGAAGTCCATCCGTTGCGGTGATCTTGTATATTCAATGCTGAGTGAGATACACCAGCTGTTCGAAGCTCTCGTCAGCATTTTGCGTGGTATTTGTCCACGCCTTTCCCGCCTCCTGTTTTTACACTTGTCCATGAATGATGGCTTGCAATTTCGGATGCCCTCTGTTTCGCTTTCGCTGCATGCTTGCATATTGATCTTGTGTTTGGTTGTCTGCATGGGCATGCAGGTTAAAGCTGTCGAGGATGATGGTCAGCGGCAGTCACAAAAGGTCGGGGCATCCGTTTCCGCTGACCATCCGAAAAAATCGAAGCAAGGAACGCTGCTATTCAAAAAGTCGGTACGCTCGCTTTTAACCACACACTGTCTCAAGTGTCACGGTGGTGAATCTGTCAAAGCAGATTTTGATCTGTCCAGTAGAGCTGCTCTGATGGAAAGCGGGTACGTCCAACAGACCGCCGAGGACAGTCATCTGTTCCAAGTGATCTCTCATGCTGCTGAACCGGTCATGCCCTTGAAAGCAGAGAAGTTGCCGGACGAGGCGATCGATGTGATTCGACAATGGATCGATCTCGGGGCGCCGTATGACAAACCCTTGGTTGAGGGTGTCAAAGTGGTTGGGCCGATGGTGGTGACAGAATCGCATCGAAAGTTCTGGTCGTTTTTACCCCTCAGAGAAGTTGCTGTTCCGACTGTCAGTGATGATCAGTGGTGTCGAACGCCGATTGATCGTTTTATTCTCGCTCGGCAAGAGGCGGCGGGATTGCAGCCCAATCCTGATGTGGATTCGAGAACGCTGATGCGGCGCGGTGCATTTGACTTGTTGGGATTGCCCGCGACTTCGGAGCAGGTCGACGCGTTTGTTGCGACGCCGGACGACGCTCAGTGGTCTGAGCAGGTACAGGGCTTGCTCGAATCGCCGCGTTACGGTGAAAGATGGGCAAGGCATTGGATGGATGTTGCGCGGTTTGCAGAGTCGCACGGATATGAACAGGATTATGATCGCCCTCATGCCTATCACTATCGCGATTTCCTGATCCGTGCTTTTAATGATGATTTGCCGTTTAATCGCTTTTTGGAATGGCAACTTGCCGGGGATGAATTAGACCCGGAGAACCCGCAGGCAATGATGGCCACAGGATTTCTAGGAGCAGGAGTTTTTCCGACACAACTCACCGAAGCAGAATTTGAATCTGCGAGGTATGACGAGTTGGATGACATGGTGACCACGACCGGGGTTGCGTTTCTTGGTTTGTCAGTTGGTTGTGCGCGGTGTCATGACCACAAATTCGATCCGATTCCATCACGCGATTATTACCGGATGGCTGCGACCTTCACGACAGCGATTCGTAGCGAAATCAATTTGGATCTTGAGCCAGACTTGAATTCGCAACGCAAACTTGAACACATTGAACGGCTTGCCGCGTTGGAAGATGATCTAAAGAAGTATGAAGAAACCGTTTTGGCTAAGGCGTTCACCAAGTGGATCGCGGACTACGATGGCACCCAGGCGGCGACACCGTGGCAGACGCTGAGTGTCTTCGAAGTAAAATCATCGGGTGGGTCCAAGTTTGAATCACAGAATGATGGATCCTGGCTGGCGGTGGGCAAGGCTCCTGCCAAAGATGAGCTGACGATTTTTGCGGAGTCGAATCTTCCCGTTGCTTCACGGTTGCGGATCGAAGCTCTTACTCATGTTTCGTTGCCACGAAACGGGCCAGGGCGTGCAGATAATGGCAATTTTGCGCTCGGAAACGTCGAGATTGCTTTGCTGCCGAACGATGGTGATGAAATAAACAAGCCGGAGGTTAGTGATCAAAATGCAGGTTCCGCTCACGGGCAAAGGATTGTGCTCAATAAGGCCGCCGCTACGCACCAGCAAAATACCAGCAGACTTTCTGTGATGGCATCGATCGATCAGGACCCAGTGTCAGGCTGGGCCGTGGATTCTGGAGGAATTGGAAAAGATCAGGCAGCCGTATTTGAATTTGCCCAGCCCGTTGAGTTGAAAGGCAAAGTTCGATGGAGCATCCGCCTGTTGTTTAATCATCCGAATCAAAGTCATGCCATGGGCCGCTTTCGGATCTCGTTGTCTGGTCGTGCTGATGCTGCTGTTGAGGTTGGAAGCAAGGATGCTAGTGCCCACTTAAAAACAGCTTTGCGCGAGGCAAAGAAAAACCGTGATCCGCAGTCCAAAGCGTGGGAAATATCGCAGCAGTGGTACGCAACAACCCTACCAGATTGGCAGGCAAAAACGAAAGAACTCGAGAATCTGCGGAAAAAGGGCGACGTTACCAAGTTGACCAAAGTGATGGTCACCAGCGAAGGGTTACCGCACATGAAACACCACGCAGATGGTCGGGGTTTCCCTCATTTTTATCCGCAGACGCACCTGCTTACCCGAGGTGACGTGCAACAAAAACAGGAAGTTGTGACCGCTGGTTTTCTGCAGGCATTGACGCCTGAGAATGTTGATCCGATGCGGTGGGTGTCTCAACAGCCTCGAGACGACACGCGAACAAGTTTTCGTCGGGCCACCCTTGCAAACTGGATGACCGACGTCCAGTTGGGGGCCGGAGCCTTGGTCGCTCGAGTGATTGTCAACCGCGTTTGGCAGCATCACTTTGGTCGTGGGATCGTTGCGACGCCCAACGATTTTGGAGTGTCCGGCGATGCACCGTCACACCCCGAGTTGCTGGAGTGGCTTGCCAGTGACCTTGTCAGTCATGGTTGGCAGATCAAACGACTGCATCATTTGATCATGACCAGCAGTGTGTACCGACAATCAACAGCACACGATGAAAAACGCGCCTCGCTGGATCGAGAGAATCAATTACTTTGGCGGTGGCAACCACGGCGGCTTGAAGCAGAGGCAATTCGTGATTCCATGCTCGCCGTTTCTGGACAACTCGATACCAGCATGTATGGGCCGGGAACGCTGGACCAAAACATGAAACGCAGAAGTATTTATTTCTTTATCAAACGCAGTAAGTTGATCCCGGTGATGATGCTGTTCGACTGGCCCGAGCATCTGGTCAGTATTGGGCGCCGATCGAGCACCACGGTTGCGCCGCAGGCACTGATGTTTCTGAACAGCCCTCAGGGTCGGAAGTATTCCGAGTCGTTTGCCTCGCAATTACAAAGCACGGCTGTGGATGTGGCGGTCATGGCTGCCTACCACGCTGCGTATTCGCGTGATCCAACCCAAAGTGAAAAACAGAATTGTGTTGCATTTGTCGATCAGCAGGAAACGGTTTACCGACGACAGAAAGTGAAAGATCCTAGACGAGCTGCGTTGACCGATCTGTGCCAAGCGTTGATGAGTGCGAGTGAATTCATTTACGTCGAGTAGGGTGACCCATCGAAGCGTAGATTATCGGTCACACGTTTACTTGTATCTCCGAGAAATTCAAAAGTGGTCGCCTTTTTTGACGATTACTGAACATCCTTTTTTAGCTCCAAAATATGAACGAGTCTTCCTTGGCCTCTTGCTCGCCGGTTGCATCACGCCAATTGTTCAGCCGTCGTCACTTGCTTGCGCGTGCAGGGTGTGGTTTTGGGATGGTTGGATTGACCGCGATGCTGCAACAGCAGGGGGTGCTTGACCAAGCGACGGCTTCGGATCTGGGCGCGGACCGATCACTGAATCCGCTGGCGCCACGCGAGGGGCATTTTCCCGCCAAGGCAAAGCACGTGATCTGGATCTTCGTCAACGGGGGGCCCAGTCATGTTGATACTTGGAACTATCGACCGGAACTTACCAAGTGGAATGGTAAATCGATTCGAGACTTTGATCCTGAATTCAAAAATACAACCGGATTTTTTAAGAACTCGGTTGGTAACTTGATGCAGTCGCCGTTCAAGTTCACCCCTCAGGGTGAGTCGGGGAAAATGGTGCCTGAGATTTTTCCTCATCTGGGTAAACACGTCGACAAAATGGCGTTTTTGCTATCAGGACACACCGAATCCAATAACCACTCTCCTGCCCTGTTTGCTATGAACACAGGCATGCCGCGGATGGGGTTTCCCTGTCTGGGGTCATGGGCAACTTATGGGCTGGGGAGTGAAAGTAGTAACTTGCCCGGCTTTGTGGTGATGAGTGACCCGCAAGGACGTGGCTTGCCAAAGGGGCACGCTGCGAATTGGAGTGCTGGGTTTCTTCCCGGTGTCTATCAGGGTACCTATCTGCGTCCCAACGGGCAGCCGATCGACAATTTGGTTCGACCGCAACAGTTGGGAGACGCAGGGCAACGCAGGCAACTGGATCTGATCAACACACTCAACCAGAGTCATTTGGAAAAGAATTCAGCCGACGGCGAATTGGCCGCACGGATCGAGAGTTTTGAATTAGCGTTTCGAATGCAGACGGCTGCTCCCGAAGCGATGGATATCGCTGCAGAGCCAAAGCATGTGCAAGAACTCTATGGAGTGGGAGATGATCGTTGCGATCATTTTGCAAAGCAGTGCTTGATGTCTCGTCGATTGATTGAGCGTGGTGTCAGGTTCGTGCAAATCTACTCTGGTGGCATGGAGAACCAGAGATCGTGGGATGGGCATCGTGACATCGAAGGAAATCATCGTCAGTTTGCAGGCGAGACTGATCAACCCGTAGCCGGTTTGCTTTCGGATTTGCACCAGCGAGGACTGCTGGACGAAACGCTGGTTGTCTGGTGCGGTGAGTTTGGACGTCTGCCTATTGCGCAAACTGGCGCCAAGCCTGGACGCGATCATAACCCTCATTGTTTCTGTGCGTGGTTGGCAGGCGCTGGTGTCAAAGGCGGAATGGATTACGGATCGTCAGATGAAATCGGATTCAGGGCGGCAGATGATAAGGTGCATGTGAATGATCTTCATGCCACCTTGTTGCACCTGATGGGGATTGACCATGAGCGGCTGACCTACAAATACAACGGTCGGCGATTCAGACTGACTGACGTTGCTGGGCACGTGATCAAGGAAATTCTTGCCTAAAACGAATTGGCATTGGAATTCTAGATCAGGTTGATGACGCTTTTGGGGCGGTTGTCACGGCCGAAAATATTTCTTCGTCAGCCTCATTAGCTGCCTGGGTGTTTGAACCGTTTTGGTACCGTTGTCTGCGACTTGCAAAAATTCAACAGCCGAAAGGAACTATTGCTGCTCGGGTTTGGAGTTGCTGTCAGGCTGTTGCTCACTGGTTGCATCAGCTGATTCAACTTCAGGACGGGGTGTCGCGTCACTCGTTGGTGAAGTTGTGTCATCACCGGTAGTGACTGCTTTGCTTGCTTGGGAAATGTCGCCAGCAGCAGTACTCTCGTCGCCAGCATTTTGTGGAGGCTTGGTGGTGCTGTTCACCGTTTCCTTTGCCGTTTGGGAATTTACCAACTTTCTTGCTGCTCGCTTAGCGACATGCTCGGCGGCGATATCTTCCATGCTTTTCACTTCGTCGGGGCGTTCTTTTCCAAATTGCTTCAGGTATTGCGCATCGATGAATTCAGTTAGCGGTAGCTTCCATGGCTGGTTTTCTCGGTCTGCGTATTTTCCGAATCGTTTAGGGCTCAATCCCAGTTCCCTTGCCATTTGGATATGCGCATCGGAGAGCCGAAACTGTTTTCGGGCATTGATCCAAGGATGGAACTTGTGGGGAATCCGTGTTTTTTTTGCCATGGTGCCAAGGTTCGCTTGCTGGTCTCACGAATGAGATCACAGTCGAAGAAGGTGCAGGTTGGTGTAGCAGCCGCGGTGAGCGTGCTACCGTGTGAAACGAGAACAAACGGTACTGAGAATTGGAATCTTAGCTTGGTTCATGGGTAACCAGTTTCATGGCTGGTATGCAAAGAACCTGATTTCCATGCGTGAGAGAGTCTACTTCGCTGCGCGCCATCTTGGCCGTCGCAGCGTGCATAGCATACTCACGCCTCGCAGCGTGCATAGCATACGTGCATAGCATAGCAGAGAGATGGAATTTGCCACTGGTACGGGCAGGCGTTACGATTCAGCACCGTAGGGAACCTCGATTCCCGAATACCTTTTCACTATGGTCACCCTAAACGGGCATTTTGCCAGATGACATTACACTGCAAGCAACGGCATTCTTGCTTTGCCGAATTGAGGGACGCATCTTCCAGACTAAGGTCACGGCTCGCCTATGTTCCGTTGGCAATAGGGCTCAGTGTGATGGTGGGTTGCGATGTGAAAGTCGACCAGGCAGCCAACAACCAAGGGATGGATGCTGCTGTTAGCTTGACGCCTGAGGATGCGATGGGAAATCCAGAGTTGCGAGCCGCGGCCGCAGACTCCTCTGCCGCACAGGCAGCAGCAGAAGCAGCTGCGGCCCAACAAACGCCGACCCTGCCATCAATGGGTCTCTCGATTGGTGATCCGAATCCCGGGCTCCAGCTCGCCAAGTTCGTCAAAGGCGATGAGGTAACGGCTCACTTGAAAGACGATGTTACCGTCGTCGAGTTCTGGGCGACATGGTGCGGGCCTTGTCGTGCTGGGATGCCGCACATTAGTGAGCTGCAACGCGAATATGGTGACAAGGTGCGTTTTATCGGAGTTACCAAAGAAAAAGAGAATGTAGTGACGGGTTTTCTGCAGTCGGCTGGACCGGGCGGGAAAACGTGGGATGAAGTCATTGATTACCGTTTAGCGTTGGATGACGGCAATTGGACCCATGATGCGTACATGCGAGCTGCGAATCAGAATAGCATCCCTCGTGCATTCATTGTGGGGCGTGAGGGAATCGTGGAGTGGATCGGTAATCCCGCCGGTATTGATCAACCACTGAAACAGATCGTGGATGGCAATTGGGATCGGCAAGCAGCTGTTGACGAGTTCAAGCAGCAGGCGATGTTCGATCAATATGCTCAAAAGTTGAACGAAATGCTTCGTCGTGGAAATTTTGATGCAGCCTTGTCTCTCCTCGATGAGATGGAGAAGTCCTCGGGTGGTAAGTCCATACTTCTTTTGAACAATCGCCTCATGGTATTAATGGTGGCTGGCCGTGCCGAAGAGGCGTCCAAGGTCAGAAGCGAATTGGTTGAATTGGCATGGGACGACGCATCAGTCCTGGATGGAGTCGCGTGGGAAACTGCATCTGCAGAAAATCCAACCGATTTGGAGCTTGCTCTCAAGGCAGCGAAGCGTGCCAGTGAAATCCGTGAACAAAAAGATGCAGCAATTCTCGATACTTTGGCAAGGTGCTACTACGAATTGGGGCAACTTGATGAAGCAATCAAGGTGCAACAGAAAGCTGTTGCTCTCGATAGCAACATGCAAGAGATTGCTGAGGCATTGAAGAGGTATCAGGACGAGAAGGCTGCGGCTGATTCCAACTGATTCCAACGCTCAAAAAAACGCGAAAGCGAACACCTAACCGTGAAGTCAGGCTTTGGCCTGGCTTCACGGTTTTTTGATTGGCTGCTCACTCTTCGTCTTCGATTTCATGACAGCTGATGTCTGTGAGTTGACTCGGTTGCCAATGTACATCGGTGTAAATCGTTCCGTATCCTTTCTCACTGCTGTTGGCGACCAAGTAGTCGTAGAGTGTCTCGCCCGGTTGAAGATTGGGGAGACTCTTGAAACTTGGCATTTCAAGTCGAGTTCCGTTACTGTCTAAAAGATATAGGCGATACGAAAGTGAGTAGCGGCCGTCAGGTTCTGAGGTCCAGTGATGAGGGAATGTTCCGTCAAACGAAACGGGATACCACTCACTGCCGAACGAGCGATCCACGATTCCACGGGTGCTGATGGGGGTGTCCGATGAGTGCCGGATCTGCACGGACTGCCAGCTCCTGCTTTCTGGACTGAATATTTCAAGTACCACCTTTTGATATGGCTCAGGTGTTAGCCCTATGAAGTTGATGGGTGTCATGTTGCTTCGGTGACTGCTGCCGTCTAGTGGATGAATAGTACAGCCGCTTAGCACCATAAGTGAGCAGATTCCCAAGGCAATTGTTGTGATGCGTGTCAGTGCTGAGTGAGTCCAAGCGTGTTGAGTGTTCATGGTTTTGGCCTTTAGTATTTCAGGGTTATGTGTACGCAGTTGGTTCTACTGATGAGCATTGGGGTACATGAGTAGTGGATAGCAAACAGATCGCAGAAAACTGAACCGACCCGACATGGTTGCTCAATGTTTTTCAACATTGGTATCCGGTTGGGCTCCGGTGTATTTTCCGTTTGGGAGCCTTGTCCGCACCGACCATCGTCTGAACAGTGTCCGATCTTCAGTTTTCAGGGAGATTTTCAGGATGGAAAATATTGCGTTAAGTTGCACCAGAACCAAATCCAATCAATGGCTGCCGATACGAAAGAAAGGTATGACAAGATGCTGTGTTCTTCACAAAGCGTGAACAGCGATCTCTAACGTTCATTAAAATGAAGGGGTGATTTTTGTAAACTGCCAGCGGCAGTAACCTCCAGCAAAAAGAAAATCTCAGCGGACGATCGGATGATCGATTTCTAGGGTCTTGTATTCTTTTGCCTTTTTCTCCTGTTTCTCGCCATCACGATCATTTTGTGTTTTCGATCGTTCATGGAATACCTCGAACCCAGAGCAGGCAGAGGCGAGTGGCGAGAAGATGATGTGACAACGACAGTAGAGATTACCGGCCTCGGCTTTCTCAGGGGGGGGCGAGATACTCTTTTTTGGGGGCGAGTTGCTCTTTCCAAATACAAAAGAATTTTCAATTTACCAGCCGGAAATTACGTGCTATAAACAAACAAGAGTCTGTAATTCGAGAAATGAGAATGCGAAAAAAAAGAGTTTCGTCGCTTGCATCGCTGAGGCGAATAAGATCTGGGTTTACCATGGTTGAGCTACTGGTGGTCATTGGGATCATCGGGCTGCTCATCGCTATGCTGCTTCCTGCAGTGCAGGCGGCGAGGGAAGCTGCCAGACGTACCGATTGTGGCAATCGTATGCGTCAATTGGCACTTGCCACTCATATGCATCACAACGCAGTTAGGTATTTTCCGCCTGCCCGGTACGAGTCTAGACCGGACGCAGCGCCGTACGATCAATGCGGATTGGAGACACCTACTTGGTTGGTACGTGTGATGCCATTCCTCGAACAAGTTGCTCTTTCAGAAAAGTGGGATCTTTCCAAGCCGTGGCATCAGCATGGGGAAGAGGTTCGGACCGTCGTGCCCGATGTTTTTCTTTGCCCGTCGCGTCGCAGTGGAACGAGTCCAGTTGGTATCCGGGATTTGAGAACGACAGTGAATGGAGAGGGGGGGAGGTTGCCTTGCGGTTGCCCAATCCCGCCACGACCACGAACGGTATCAATGAGTGTGAAGGGAGCTCTTTGCGACTACGCAGGGAATCATGGTGATTTGACGCCGGGTGCTACCGGTGAACCCACCGATTTTTACTTCGGAGGCAATGGCACAGGAGTGATCATCAGTGTTCGTCCAAATTGCAAAAATGGCGAGGCGATCAGCCCGGCAGATCGCATTCGCATGGCATCTGTAAGCGATGGGACATCGAGCACTTTTCTGTTTGGTGAAAAGTTCGTACCCCTAAATAAGCTTGAACAGTTCCCCTTCGATTCTCCTGCTTATGATGGTGATCATCTACCAGCTTCGTGTCGACTTGCGGGACCAGGCCTACGATTGGCGAATGGTCCGCGTGACGTTCTGGCGGACATGTTCTCGTTTGGAAGCTGGCACCCCGGTGGAGCTCATTTCGCGTTGGTCGATGGCAGTGTGCGTTTCTATAGCTCGCACACCGATACCAAGGTTCTTGGAGCCTTAGCGAATCGACGAGATGCGCGTGTCGTCGAGTTGGTGCCGTGATCACATTGGGTGGAAGGAAGAAGCTGCTTCTCCTCGGGATCATATTGCTGGTCACTCTTTTGGGATGCGGTAAATTGGATGGTCCAACTTCGGGTGTGGTTCGATTCGACGATGGAACTCCCGTCACGTCAGGAAGTATCGAATTTCGTAGGCGTAGCGACAAAGCACGCTTTGCCAGTCGTATAAGCCCTCAGGGGATGTTCCAGCCCGCTAGCCTCGATGGTGTTGTTGGTTTGCCTGCCGGTGCCTACGAGGTCGTGGTCGTGCAAATTGTGCTGACCGAGGACTTGGCTTTGGAGGCCCACTCACATGGGAATACGGTGCCCCGCCGATACGCCGACTACTACACCAGTGGGCTCAAGGTCGATATTGATCCCAGTCAACTGAAGCGGATTGAGATCGTGGTACAAGCCGAAGCGGACAAGTGAGCGGTCATCCAATCACGTTTGAGTCGTTTCTGCTCTATCAGATTTTCTGAAGTACACGTTGAATGCGGTGAAACTTGGAGGATTCGGTTAAGACAATCGACTCTGGGTTTTTTCACTGCGGTTGAACGTGCACGCTGTTCCGGCGAATATGAGATGGGTTTCTTGCCTGCTGCATGAATCGCGATCCCGGAAGAAATGACTTCTGCTTTGAACCACGGTCGCTGCGGCGCCAGACTGACTTGAGTGCATTCTTGCTGGCTTCAAAAGTCATCAACAAAAACTCGAACGCTTAGAACTGGTTCTCGCATCTGTCTCGGCCAACTGGAGATTGGGTAGGATCCGTCCACTCCAGATGGAAGCCTCACGCGGTGACGTGCATGCGGTGACTACTAGGACGGGGTAAGCCGTGGCGGCACGACGGCTTTCCCAAATCGCAACACTGTTCTGCAGACTCATGCACCAATGAGCAGTGGATCTGTCTGTCATGGGCGATGGGACTGGTAGGTTGCTGTTGGCAAGACTCGGCCGAGCCTGAGGATGAGATTAAGCCAGCTACCGACCTTGATAGCATATGGCAGGAAAGGCTACTCGGGGTCCTGTGTTTGTTGCTCAGTGTTGACTGTTCATGCAACTGGTTCTGCAGCACCTGAGTGTCCGGTGAGGGGTAGCGATCACCTCTCGTGTTTCATCCGTGTGAAACATTTACTTGTTTCCCACTATCCAGAGAAGCTGGGCAGTTTGTGTTGGTGAGCTAGGATTGCCCGCGATTGGGGGTACGGTTGTGCCGATTAACAGGGGGGTAGTTTCTCCAAAGGCATGATCTCAATGTACCGCTGTTTTTTGAACATGAGCTGCGTCTGTATGATCCTGTTTGCGGGGTGTTATGCGCCTTTAAAGTCGCCCGGTATTCCGGCAAGTTCATTGCCGGCCTCATTTCGATCGCCCACCAAGCAATTCAGCGATGACCTGAATTTTGCGATGCTGACGCAATCTTCCCCAGCGGCTTATGTACTGGGGCCGAAGGATGTGATCCGGGTTGAAATCGCAAACTTGGCTCCGCGTTTACAACGTTTGGGATTACCAGTCGCCGACAACGGATTGAACCCCGGTAATGCAACTGTTCTGGAGGTAGAGCTAGACGAATCTGGACGAGTGCTGCTACCGCTGCTCGGCACCGTCAATTTGAAAGGCAAGAGCATCCCGGAAGCGAGATTGCAAATCATTTCGTGGTACGCAGAAGGTTACATCAAGGATCCGCGTGTTTCTGTCGCGCTTGTGACACCGGCAAGCGTTCGCGTCATGGTTCTGGGCGAGGTTGCTAACCCCGGAGTCTATGACCTGCCAAAGTACGAGAACGACGTCGCCCATGCGATTGCACTGGCCGGAGGCCTTGTCAATGAGTTGGCGGACGAAATCACGGTTCAGCGACGTCAGATTCAGACGGTGGTTGCCATTGAATCTGCCTCTGATCTTGGAGGCGAATCCAACGAAGTGATCGAGGAAATTCCAAGCGTGGAAATGACCGTTACACGCATTCCCTTGCGATCGCCTGTCCCGGTTCAGTTATCCCAACCAGAGGTTGTGCTTGACGAGGGTAACGTGGTCGTTGTCAAAAAACGTGCAGATGAGACATTCTTTGTGGTTGGGCTATTGAATCCCAATGGTCTCGTGCGTTTCAACCTGGGTAGAGATAACCGTGATCTTGGAAATGGGTTCACCCTGCCTAAGGATCGGGATATTGATGTTGTAACTGCGGTTGCGATGGCTGGTTACATTGATCCCATCAATTCGCCGACAACTGTCACTGTGCACCGAACAAGACTTGACGGGCGACCGATGCTCATTCGTGTGGATTTGATAGCCGCAAGGCATAGCCGTGCGGAAAATATCATGGTTGAGGCGGGTGATATCATTTATCTGAATCCGGATGCCGCCTGGTGGTGTCGGCGAACCTTTGATCGGATTGTGCCTGCAGTGTTCACGGCACCGTACTTGGAAGCAATGCAGCGTTGGATCAATCCAGGAAGATTCAATTAGCAGGTTAGCTGTCTTGTTGCAGGCGTGGCAGAAAGTCATCCCCTCGATCACCATCGGCCGTCAACATACTGATCGCATCAGCTAGCCCAATGAGCAACCAGAAGTAGCGAATGTACGAAAGGTGCAGGAATAGCCCGGTTGTCAGGTAAAGGATCAGAGCCACGGTGATCCCGCCGGCTAAGGCGGCGCCGACAGTATCTTTCTGTTTCAAGGCGATGCGGCGTTTTGATGTCAGGGCAGTGAATACTGCCAACAACATAGCAGTGAAGCAGATCGAACCCAGAATCCCAGTTTCAGCCATGATGTCCAACGGCAGCGAATGTGCTTCTCGCTCGCTTCCTAGCGATCTCAAGCCGATTACCTGACTGTACTGCTGAGAGTACTTCACAAACATGCCGGGGCCCACACCAAGTATCGGATGATCCCGGAATGCGAGTGCCGCGCCAGCCATTTCCGTCAGTCGACCGCGGATTGCACCATCGGTTTGGCTGCTTGCACCTTGAGGGCTCGATAGCGTTGTCAGATTCGTGATTGAAGATAGACGATCAAGGTATTGAGGCAGAAGCAACAGCACTACGATCCCCCCAATCGCGAACCATTTCAGTTGTTTTCTAGATAGAAGGTTGAGTAACGTAGCAACCCCGATTCCAAGAACAAGTCCCACAGCTGCGCCGCGTGAGAAAGCCAACGCGAAACCAACCAATGAAAATAAGCTGGCGACCAAAGCGCAGCATTTCAACCTGGTCTTGCTAGAGATGGAGAGCAGTGAGAGCGTGATCGGTGCCAACAGAATCATAAACTGACCATAACGGTTCTGTTCGCCGATGGATCCAGTTGCCCGTTGCTGGCTTATCACGCGTTGCTGTCCTTCTGTGCCGGTGTTGAAATCAGAACCTGCTTGCGCAAAACCGCCGTAGATCGAATCAGCATTCCCGCTAAGTTGTTTCAACATTGGGATTCCCCCCATGAGTACCGCGCACAAGGCTAGCATCCAAAAGCATGCGATCACGAGCCGGCGGGTACGGACAATGTTTGAGACAAGGGCATAGACAACGGCGCCTTCGAGCAGAAATGACATAAAACTACCGAAGGAGTAGCGAGGGTCTTTGCTGAGGATTGCACTGGTAAACTGGATGAAAATGAAGCAGAGCAAGTAGGGCGCGGCAGGTGGGATTAGCAGGTTTTCCTTTTGGATCACCAAGCGGTAGATGAATGGCCAAGCAAGAATGCCAAGGGTTGCTGCGGGAAGAATTGATGGTAACCCATGGAAGCGTACGGCGACGACCGAAACGTTGCTGTAAATCAAGCCTATTGCGATGATCGTCGTCAAGTCTGGCCACTTCAGCATCAGGACTGCAGCGACGCCGAAAATGACCACAGCAGCAGCCCAAAACGCAACGCTTGTTTGCGTGGCCGTGAAAAATACTATCAGAAACGTAATTGAAAGGCTGGCAGTACCCCACAACCAAGTTGAACGCGTCTTTGAATCATTGCACTTCTGAGCCTCGTTCATTCCGCACCAGCATCTTGGGTGAGATGTGATGACACTTGATGCGGGACAGGGCGTGGTGAATCCCACGTCTCGATCGTACGACCTGAGAGAAAGTTCAACGCCGCATTGATGGCCGCAACGTTGGCCAGACAGAAAAATAGCGGTATCGAAAATGCCTTGTATTTCCCCAGCCGGTCTTCAAACAAAACCCCTGCAAACGCACTCAGGTAAAATATCCACTGCACAACTGCTAAATCTGCCAACCAGCCACCTTGCTGCCATAACAAAGGAGTCAGCAATAGCAGCAGCAAGATTGGGAATGCAACTAGGCGGCGGAGCAGCTTATGAGAAAAAAACTGTACCGAGTAAAACCCATACTTCGCAGGGTTGAGAAGGGCTTTGACCGTCCACACTGCACGGAAGCCACGAGTCATCACGCGTACCTTGCGTCGGAATTCCGCTTTTGGTTTTCCGGCCACGGGTTCACTGGCGATTGCATCTTTGTCAAATACGAGCCGAAATCCTTGCAGGATAACCCTTGTTGATATCGTGAAGTCATCCGTAACACCTGATGGAACACGCTGAAAGAGTTGATGGCGGATTGCATAGATTGCGCCCGTGGCTGAGATTGCATTGCCAGCCGCGCTTTCTGCTTCTTTCAAAATGCGATCATAATTCCAGTATGATTTTTCGCCGGCAGCGGCCGAACCGCTCTTTTTACCTTTGCTATAGACCTGATTGCCGGCAACGCACCCGATGGTCGGATCAGCGAAGTGCCTGACAAGATTTTGTAACGCTTCAGGATCAAAATCGCTGTTCGCATCTGTAAAGACAAGAATTTCACCGCTCGCATGCTGAACGGCATCATTGAGCGCAGGGATTTTGCCGCGACGGGTGTAGCTAAGCAGTTTCACAGACAAACGCGAGTAATCGCTCACAATCTTTTCGGTTTCATCATCGGAACCATCCGATCCGACAATCACTTCGATCCGCTCTCGCGGGTAATGAAGGTCGCAAAGACTGTTAAGTTTTTGCTCGATCACATCTGCTTCGTTGTGACAGATGATGACGATGGAAACGGAAGGCTGAACGGATTCGCACTTCCAGGGTTCCGGGAAAAACCTTCCGCGTAAAATGCAGATTGCTGGAAAGATCGCGTACGTGTAAATGATGATCGACAGCAGCGCAAAAACAGTTTGTTCAATCATGCAGACAACCTGACTTTACGATGCTCTCGATTCACTGCCCAAAACTAATTCGCGAAGAAACGCAAGAGCGAGCCCAACTGCCAGTCCTACGCAGGCAGCCAGGGGAATAAGAGTTTTGGGGTCCGGCCAAGTCATGTCATTCAAAGTCAAAGGTCCATCAAGGATTCTAACTTCAATCGAGGATTTACCTTCTGATACCGCAAGCCGCCTGGACTGCATGGTGTTCAATCGCTCAAGCGCCGCGGAATGAAGTTGCTCCAGTCGCTCAATGTCGCCACTATGGGCGTCTTCACGCGAAATGAAGTTCTGCGCGGACTTAACCTCTTTTTGTGTCTCTACGAATGAGTTGCGGATTTCATGTTCGAGTTCTTCTGTCAACCTTAGATTAATGCGAAGACGCTCTGAAGCATCAGCCAATCGCTGAGAAACGTTGAACTCGAACGATTGAAGTTGTTCACCCGCAGTGATCAAGGCAGGATGCTTCTCTCCATAAACTGCATTCAATTGTTCGTATTGTAATTTCGCCAAACGATATTGCTCTTGTGATTCTTGGAGAGCAAGAGATTCACTGGCATCAAAAATTGACAACGCCCGTTGAACGGTCTCGTCGCCGCCGGGGGTCGGCACTTTAAAGCTGGTGACGCGGTCACTTCCCGTTTTAGAACTCGTAAACAGGGATTGATCTGGTGCCGTTTCTAATTCACGTAACTTGGCTTGTGTCATCGAACGCTGCTTTTCAAGCTCAGTTAACCGGACCTGATACCGGTTCAGTTCGGTAATCGCAATGCTCAACGCGTCCTCACCCTTTGTGATGAGAGGGCTTTGCACCAAGAGAAGTTCGTATGCCTTTTGAGCCTTTTCCAACGCCAGACGTAAAGACTCTTCCTCAGCAATGGTGATCTCGAGGTTCGTTTCAGACGTTACCTGATCCAATGATGTAACGTGTTGGCGGTAAGCATCGATGATGCTCGTCAACAACCGCTCGCCGTTCTGCTGGTTCGTCGTTCGATAGCCAATTGTCACGACGTTAGAACGCACAATCGGAGTGACGGACATTGAGTCCAGAACATGACGTACGGGATCGAAGGTCGCAACATCTTGGCCATCCTCGGGTAGCACGGGGACGGTTTCTAGAGCTTGCTCTACCGTGATTGGACTCCGAATGGTCTCTGCTTGTGTCGGTAGGAATTCAGGATCTACTCGTCCAAGCGATTGTGATTCGGGTGTGACGCTACTTGGTTGAATCAGCACGCGGGCCTGCAAATAGTAAGTGACCTTCACATGATGCAGATAAGAGAAACCTGCAGCTATGCCTCCGACAATGCATATGAAGAGCAACAGAGAATGACGCTTAATTGCTGCGTAGTTTATTTCCATGAAAGCTTTCCGTGCGTTGAATCACTTTGGTTGAGGCGCCTGTTTCCACACGGAAATTGGCAATGAATTCTCTCGATGTCTCTCAAGGTGCTGTGCCGTGACTGGGCGTAATGCTCATGTGTTGCTCGGGAACAGTTATCAGGGAATTTCGACAGAATAGAATTCTTGGCAAATCCAAGCCAGTTGGCGTCACTACTCTGGGGGGTGTCGCATATTTTGTGCGCAACAGAATCATTATATCGAAAAAAATTGAGATAAAAATTCGATGTTGAGGGTGTTTGCCCCCCTATGTTAGGTATATTCCGGATTACCGTTGTGATCAGACTTAGTATGGGTAAAAAACGTCGGTGACTGAAGGAGTCTTTAGGCGGATTGAATTCGCTCGACTGTTAGTAAGTCCAGATTTGCGTTTCTCCGTTGGGCAACGAGCACTGACCGGTTAAAGGTGAGTGTGGGTTTACTGCAACAATGTCGCTTTTAAGCGACGCTCGGTGTTGAGTCTGTGCAACTAACTGACTTTTACTTGGCAGGACGAAACGACTTTTATGCGTGAAACAGCAGTGGTTTTCAGTGGCATCGCAACTTTAGCGTCTGATTGGACCGCAATCTGCCCTACTCCTCCTTTGAATTGCTCACGAGCAATCGCAAACAGCGAATGTAATCGATCGAAGCCAGGAATCATGGGCAGCGTACTGTGACGAACTTCACGAACAATACATGGGAATCCCCGCACTCTGCCCAAGTTGTATCGCAGACGTTTTACTCTGCTGCGAAGCGTGCGATGGACTTCAGTTTATGTTGCATCATGCTGCCATTCATTTTGCCTGTCATTGCCGGTTGCGTTTTGGCGATTCGTCTCGAAAGTGCAGGCCCTGTTTTCTTCATGCAACAACGCACAGGAAAATATGGAAGACGTTTTCGCATGCTGAAATTGCGAACCATGGTTGAAAATGCTGATGCATTGAAAAAAGAACTGTCAGCGGAAAATCAACTTCAGTGGCCGGATTTCAAGATTGCGGATGATCCCAGAGTAACCCGGGTCGGAGCTTTTTTGCGCAAGACCAGTCTGGATGAATTACCTCAGTTAATCAACGTACTCAAGGGTGACATGAGCCTGGTAGGACCGCGTCCAACCTCTTTTCATGTGAACACCTACGAATTGTGGCATACAGAGAGGCTGGAAGTATTGCCCGGTATTACAGGGCTTTGGCAGATCAGCGGTCGGAGTGATGTTGATTTTGATGATAGAGTCAAATTGGATCGGCATTATGTCCGCACTAAGTCGCTCTGGCTCGACGTGAAGATTCTTTTTCACACGGTCGGTACCGTCCTGACGCGTCGTGGAGCATATTGATGAAACATCTAGCAGCTGCAAAGGGCGGCTATCCTAATATCGACGGCAGCATGCTGCGACTGCGATTGACGGTTGCACTCATGCTCGTTTGGTTTGTGGCGATTTATAACATTGAGCGGTTGCATGAGCCCATCAATATAGCCTCGTTTGTCTATCCCTTTATCGGGTTGGTTGCTGCGGCGGTGGTGATGACCAGGAAGTTACACCACACTGGTTTGTTGACTGTTTTATGTTTGTCCCTCGTCGTTTATGGCGTTTTGAAGTGGGCCTTGAATTGCTCATTTTGGGGAGCTTTTCTCCCGCTTGCTATAATGGAAATGGTCATCATATGCATCACTAGCTCGATGGCGTGGGAACTGGGAAGGCAGATCGATGATTTCATGTCGGCTGCGGGTGATCTCACTGCAATTCGCGGCTGTGACAGAATGTTATCGCTTGAGGTTGGGGAAAAACAAATGTACCTGGAGGTGCAGCGGGCGCGGCAGTACCAACGTCCTCTCGCTCTAGCCACCTTGGCCTTTTCTGGAGAAATGGGTCATGAACAGATCGAAAAATTGACCCATAAAGTTCGTCTCGAAGTAACAAAGCGGTTTCTCCAATCGAAGGTCGCAGAACGGCTCTTAGATACATCTGGACCCGGTGATTTGGTGGTCCTGCGGAACGGCGAATTTGTCTTGCTGTGCCCGGAAACCACGGATGCTTCGATGCAAGGTCGCTTGGAAGAAATTTCGCAGCAACTCAGTGAAGAATTGGGACTGCATCTGCGATTTGGTGTTGCAGGGTTTCCAGATGATGAATGCACTCTTACGGGTTTGATTGATCGCGCTGAGTGCAATTCGCGAGGCATCTACAATGTGTCGCCAGAGGAAATTAATGCAACCTCGGTTGAACAGGAAAAGGTGCGATCGGTCTGAGCCGATTCGTTGCACTCTGCGGATTCAGCAGACAAGCTGGTTGCCATCGCATAACTGTTTCAGGCTCATGAATCGTTGATGGATTCCATGAGGAGCAACACATGAAGAAACGAACCAAGTTTAAGAAGGTGTTGGTGCAGTCAGTTGGGCGTTCAAAGCTTTTCTCGCTTTGTGCCCGATTAGCGGAGAACTTGGATTCTGGGAATCGATACCTTCGGGTTCTGACATACCACCGCGTGGATCATATCGATGCGAGGCCAGATTTAGATCCTGCACTGATAAGCGCAACACCGGAGCAATTTTCGCGTCAGATCGAGTGGCTTAATAAGGACTACAACGTTGTCTCGCTTAAAACTGTGATCGAGGTGATTCGTGGGAATGAGAGGCTACCTGAACGTGCGGTTCTTGTCACTTTCGACGATGCCTACCTCGACTTTTACACGAACGCTTGGCCCGCGTTGCAGAGCAAGCAGGTTCCAGTCGCTCTGTTTGTGCCAACCGCTTACCCCGATAATCCCAGGCAAGTATTTTGGTGGGATCGTCTGCACCACTCAATCATGTTTGCGTCGGGTGTCAGGGAATTGAAAACTCCGTTTGGAGTTTATCAGATAGGTGAGGAAGTGGACCGTGCTCCGATACTTCGTGAGTTAAAGCAAAATTTGAAGACACTGCTTTGGGCTCAACTTTGCGAGACCGTGGACGAGATTTCAAACGCTTGTGATTGTGGCACGCCAGCACCCTCGGTAATGTCTTGGGACCAATTGCGAGAGGTTTCAATGACACAGGTTGCTCTGGTGCCACACACTCATACGCATCCCCTGCTCGACCGCTTGCCTCTTGATGACGTAAAACCCGAAATCATGAAATCGAGAGATGTTTTACGTTTCGAGACCGGTCATCATCATCCCGCAGTTGCTTATCCTGCTGGGCAATTTAACATGGACGTAGTCAACAAGGTTGTTAACGCTCAGTTTGAGGTTGGGTTCACGACTGTTCGTGGTATCAATCGTTTGGATCGAGTTAACCCATTATTGTTAAATAGAATTAATGTCGGACGCGCAACTCCTGACGCGATGATTCGATTTCAGCTAACGACGATATCGAACTCCGTCCAAAAGCTTTTTCGTTGACCGACACCTCACTGGCTGCGTTTCGGAGTTTTGTTAGTTCTGCCAAAAAACACCATCCTGGAAAATGATGATCTGTCCCTGCAGGGAATCCTATGTTCTGAGAATCCAGACCTCGCAATTATTGTCCCAGTCAATGCTAAAGGTGGCTTGGCAAACGCGCTGTTCTTGTTAAAGGACGTCTCTCAGTACGCTGGCGCATTACGGTTTCAAGTCATTCTGGTTGTCAATAATTACGATCCGGAAGATCCACCGAAGGAATTCTTTGACGTTTACAGAAAGGCCGGAGTTGTGGTTTTGGAATTCCCGCAGTTACCTGGCCACTCAGGGGTGCCTCCGGGGCTAAGGGCAAGAATGGCTGGGCTCAGTCACGTGAATTGCCGCGGCAGTGTCTTTTTTGACGCCGATTGCAGGATCCCTCATCCGATTCAATGCTCGGGCTGGTATTGCAAGGCCTTTGAAAATCCTGAGGTCAAATTGGCGTATACCCGAATCGCTTATTTCAACTGGCCGCCTGGTTTGGGCATGTGGCTTTGGTTGCGTGTTCATTATTCCTGGCGGTGGACAAAACGCAATTTGATGAGGATTCCAACTCCGCAGGGTGCAAGTTATGCGATGGACGTCAAGTTAAAAGAGAAGTTGTACAACGAAGGGTATTTGGCAGATGAAACTGCCATCGGACGCTTGGCACAGAGGTTCGATCACAAAAGCATGTTCAATGGATCAAAGTCTTGTCGAATCTTGACTGATGCCCGGATGTACGAGAATGCTCGGCCTTCTCGCCTGTTTACTGTTTACGCGCTTCGTAGAATACGAATTAATCTAGCCAGCTTGGTTGTTCGGAATGATTCAGCGGAGCATACGGGGCGGGAGAATGATAATCCTCATCAGTACGATGATGTGGGCCGTTGCATTGATCACAGTGAAAAATAGAAGGCGATGTGCTTGCACGTCCCCCGAAGCTTGAGTTTTCAGAATGACATCCCGGTTCCCAGCATGATAAGAATGACTTTGGTTGCCCTTGGAGCGGTGACATGAGCGAGTTAGGCGGAATGGGGTGCGTCCTCGAATGCCTGCTGTTGTGAAGCAAGATCATATGGGTTGACGAAAACTGGCTAGAGAAACGTGATGATCAAATGGTGGACATATGGGGAATGGCGGTTTAGACTCGTCTACCCGTTGTGCTCTTACTTGCGGGGCGGGAATGTTGAGTCCCTACGGGTTTTTACTCGTTTGGACTTGCGAGATCCTGACTTCGGGAGAGGCATGTACTTTGCCCAGCCTGGCTGAGAATCGTTCCCCTCTGCACTGCGTTTTACTGAATGATGCGTTCAACCCATTGATGCGTATCGCTAAGTCATTAACGCAATCTGTATTGTCGAAACACACCGACGGGTTGGCAATGTCTTGTGTCCCTGGGGTCTGCGTGCCTTGATCGGTGTGTGTAACGACAGTTTCAGCCTTGGTTGTATGTACCTACATGGATTTGATCCTTAGTGAATGCTTTTGATGCCCCTGCAAATACTGAAAAAACGCATCTAAGAGGATCGTTGCTGTTTGCGTTGGGCAGGTTGGTTGCACTTTTTATCAACTTCCTGATGCAGGTCATCACCGTACGGTATTTATCGAAGCCAGATTTCGGTGCCTTTGCATTTTGTCTTTCTGTTGGCGGTGTGCTCGCCGTGGTAAGCGTGTTTGGTACGGACAAGGCAGTATCCCGGTTCCTTGCCGTCTACATTGATCAGAGACAGTACGGGAAGTTTTGGGGCACTCTGCGAATCATGTTGAGCACAGTTGTGCTCATTGGATCCATGTTTGGGGCTGTGTTTTCGATCGCATGGTACACAGGGTACTCGCCCCAAGGTCATGATGAGCAGATGCGGTTCTTGTTAGTTGTTGCGGCATTGTTTGCGTTTTTGAATGCTCTGGACGCATTGTTCCTGGCTCTGTTCCCAGTAATAGCCAAGCCATCGCTGGTTTTTTATCGTCGCTATCTCTTAACGCCGGTGTTCAAACTCAGTGCTGCACTGGTAGTCATTCTCTGTGGTGGGGGTGTTGTCGCGTTTGCACTAGGCCAGTTGGTCGCGTCTTTTTTAGGCTTGTCGATTTGCCTTTGGTTTTTTCGAAAAGTTGTGCAATCGAATGATGCTCTTAGGGAGAGTCGTCGTGAAAAGGTAACGGTGCCGAAACGCAGATTGTACGGATTCAGTGGCACAGTCTTATTGGGTGACATAGCGTTTCTGTTTCGTAGCGCCATCGTTCCAGTAGTGTTGGGGGTTTGGTTTGGTGACCCCGAAGTCGCGTCTTTTCAGGCTGTTGTGCCATTGGCGCGGGTTAATGAATTTGTGCTTGTTGCTTTCTCTGTGCTGTTTTTGCCGCGTGCCGCGAAACTTGCCGCGAGTGCGGATGCTGGATCACTGCATAGTCTTTATGATTCGACTGTGGCTTGGATTGTTCTTCTGACATTCCCTGTTTTTGCAATCACGGTCATCGGTGCTGATTATCTACCCGGTCTCTTGTTCGGATCGAAATATGATTCGTCTAATACTGTATTGGTTTGGTTAGCTTGTGGCTATTTTGTTCATGCGACATTTGGTCTAAGCACTCGCTTGCTACGCGTCGCAGGGGAGGTGCGAACACTCTTGTGGGCGGATCTATTGATATCTCTCATGGCATTTTGCTTTGTTTTTGGTCTTTCGGTGCAGTTAGGTGCGGTGGGAGGCGCGATCGCTGTATTCACTGCCTTTGTGATCCAAGCGAGTGTTCACCAGCTTTGTGTGATCAAGACACTGAAAATACAAACCTTGCGCTGGCACACCGTGTCGCCGTTCATTGTCGCTTTCGGCCTGGCGTTCTTTGGTCTAATCCTTGTGAGAACAATGCAATTTGGGATTTTTTGGATCATTGTCATTTCGGTGGTTTGTTCTTTACTGATGTTTCTTTTGTTTGGACGTCACCTTAACCTCGGCGACGTGTTGCCCGAGTTGCGGAGATTTCCGTTTATCTACTCCCTGCTGTGTGGTTCGTCGGATGAGATTCCATCTCAGGAAAAGCCTCAAGATCAGACCGAGACAAAAAGTTGACTGCACACTCGACAGTAAAGCATCTTCGGCTCGCGTATATGATGTCTCGGTTTCCAAAGATTACCGAGACATTTGTGTTGCACGAAATGATTGAGATGGAGCGGCTGGGCCATTCTGTTGAGGTTTTTCCGTTGCAACAGGAAAAAGCCAAAGTGGTTCAGTCGGATGCTAGGCAGTATGTTGAGCGTGCGCATTTCACGCCGGCCTTTTCTTTCGCGATCATGTGGGCATGCATTCTGATGCTGTTGAAGCGGCCACTGCGGTTCGCAACGACACTGGGGATTGCGTTGTATGCAAACCTAGGAAGCCTTCGGTATTTTACGGGGGCGATCGTCTTCTTTCCGAAATCAATTTACCTTGCCGGCCAGATGCAGAAGGCTGGGATTGAACACTTGCACGCACATTTTGCCAGTCATCCTGCTTTCGTTGCCTTTGTGATTAATCGTTTCTCCGAAATACCCTACAGCTTTGTTGCTCATGGCTCAGATCTTCACCGAGACCAGCATATGCTCGCGGACAAGACTGAATCCGCAGCTTTCGTCGTTGCGATCTCACGTTACAACAAAAAGATGATTGTTGACGTTTGCGGGGAACACTGCGAGGAAAAGGTTCATGTCATACACTGTGGCATTGATCCCTCCCGATTTGCACCCAAGGGTGCGGCACCTGATGTTGGCATCCAGACCGGACCGTTGCGGATTCTGTGTGTTGGGACTTTGCATGAGGTAAAAGGACAAACCTATTTACTCGAAGCATGCGAGATTCTTCGTTCCCAAAGTATCGACTTCCGATGTACTTTTCTTGGTGATGGGCCCGACCGTTCTTCTTTGGAATCGCGGGTTGAACAACTTGATTTGGAAACGCAGATCAGCTTTCTGGGTAGTGTCACCAGTGATTGCGTTCGAGAGCATCTCTTGCAAACTGATGTTCTTGTTGCTCCTAGTGTTCCGAGTCATGATGGAAGGCGTGAGGGAATTCCGGTCGTTTTGATGGAAGCCATGGCCTGTGGCGTACCCTGTATCTCCAGTGAATTGTCAGGGATTCCTGAACTTGTTGAAGACGGGGAGAGCGGGTTTCTGACTCAGCCCGGCGATTCCGAGCATATTGCAAGTGCGTTAAGAAGATTTTACGAAGAGCCAATGCTGCGGTCACAAATGGCTCAGGTGGGGTTGCGGAAAATTGCCAGTGAATTTTGCCTCGAAGCCAATGTGGAAATGCTGGCATCTCGTATTCTTGAAACACGGAATCGTTAAAGATGAACGCGGAAGTATCGTGTGTTGGAATCTTGCACTTTGGTGATTTGGGTTCGGCAATAGGACGTTTGTTGCAGCAATCGAAAAAAGAGATTCGTTTGGTTACTTGCGCAGCGGGAAGGAGTTCGAAAACAAGCGAACGAGCCGCTGGGCTTTCAGTCGAAGATCTCGGATCACTGGACAAAGTTTTAGAAGTTGCTGATATCGTTCTGTCAGTGGTAGTGCCCGACGCTGCGCTGTCAGTCGCGAAAGAATGTGCAGAAAGAGTTTGTTTAGCAAAAACTGAGTGTTTGTTTGTGGACATGAATTCAACAGGTATTTCAGACATACAGCAAATTCAACACGCGGTAGAATCTGCTGGCTTGCGATTTGCAAACGCAACGGTTCATGGAGGTACAAAGCATCTTGAAGAGATGGGGGTGGTGTACGCGAGTGGAACGTTTCGCGCGGAAGTTGTGCGATTGTACGCCGGTTTGCTGCGTGTCGAGGATCTCGGTGATGATGTGCTTCTAGCGAGCCAGATGAAACTCCTCATGGGAGCTCAATCGAAGTGTTTGAATGTTCTGTTCTTGGAGGTTGCATTGCTAGCGAGTAGACTCGGGTTGCTCGACGATTTTCTTGCTGAGCAAGAAGCCTTTTATCCCGCGATGTACAATGCCATTGAACGCATGCTGCCTACTTATCCAGATCATGCGTCAAGACGCGTTAGTGAACTTAATGGCGTTGTCGATCTTGCCCAGTTGGCAGGCAACGGTGGGGAAGTATTTCAAGTGATGCGTGATCGACTCTTGAATGCTGCAGATCGCTGGACTGCAGACGGTGACCTTACCGGCACGCTAAAGTCGACGATAAAGAGAATTGCCGATTCAGACCGCTTGTCCGATGAGAAGGAGTAAGCATGGTTTCTGTTCGTCCTCGTTCTGCTGATCTGAATTCTGGGCCGGGGTTTCGGGTTGAGTTGTCCTATCCTTCTGTCGATGCCACTTTGCTCGATCAGTTGCGTCAATTCGATGTGCCCGACATTTCCGATCGCTTGAACAGGTTATTTGCGGTTGATAGCAGTATTCGCTGTCAAAATAGGCAGGAGTCTGCTCTGTGTGGAAGTGTCTGCACAGTGCGGGTTTTTCCCGGCGACAATTTGATGGTCCACAAGGCTTTGGACGTTGCAAGGCCGGGTGATGTGGTTGTCATTGACGCTCATGGTGATCGTTCAATGAATGCGGTATTGGGCGATCTGATTTGCACAAAAGCCAAGCACCGCGGAATTGCTGGGTTCATTGTGGACGGACTCGTTCGAGATATGCCTGGAATTGATGAACTGGGTTTTCCAGTATTCGCCCGTGGAACAACTGCGGTGGGGCCACTGCATCGAGGCCCCGGGGAGATCAACTATCCAATTAGCTGCGGTGGCATTGTGGTGAATCCCGGTGATGTGGTCAAAGCAGATGCTGCCGGAATTGTCGTTGTGCCTCATGGATATTTGCGTTCCGTGCTTGAACGCTTGACATCCCAACGACAAAAGTTGAAAGCTTATCTGCAGGCAGTGCGTCGTGGAGAATTCTCGAATGAATGGGTCGACGATTTACTGAGTGCCGGTGGGTGCCCGATCGCAGATTCCTCGTCCGGCGAAGACCATCGTTGAGCATGCAAAGGGGCTTGAGCGTGTCAATCTTTAGTAAGGCTAAACTTGCGCTCGCAAAATTACGGTATTACAAGATGCGAGTGGGGCACGCAAGTCGTTGGGCAGAGAACCAACGAAACCGTTTTTACTTGGACTGCTGGAATCGTGCTGCGCAAGCATTGAATGCAAAAGTAGAGACTGCTTCAGATTCAGTTTTGGTAATTACGAAAGATGGCACAAGGGCCACGGTGTACAGAAATTACACTGATCTCGATGGGCCAGCGACACTGAGAGCGGTCGGTGACAAAGAGTTTGTGCAAAGCGCACTCAAGCGACATGATATCCCCATTGCGCTGTCATTGAGTTTTGCATTTGAAGAGTTAGCGTCGGCCAAGAGGTTTCTTGAGCAACATCAACCATGTGTTGTCAAGCCGCTTTCAGGAACTGGAGGTGGTGCAGGAGTTACGACGGGTATCTGTAGCCTTCAACAATTGGATCGTGCGATTCGACTTGCGGCGGGGTTTAGCAGACATCTGCTCATTGAAAAACAGGTAAGTGGCCGTAATATTCGTCTGTTGTTTTTGGATGGCGTTCTGCTTGACGCTGTGGAACGGCGTCCACCATCTGTCACTGGCGATGGAAAGGCCTCTCTGTCGAAGTTGATCAAAGAAGAGAATCTCGCACGCATGGAGCGAGGTTTTGTTCGTGCTCAGGAATTGCTGCAACGTGATTGCGACATGAATACGACGATCAAAAGGCAGGGGCTGAATTGGAATTCCGTGCCTGCCGCGGATGTAACCATCCCCGTGAAAACTGTCATTAATCAGAATGCCACTTCCGAGAACGTATCAGTCGTTGACGAGCTATGTGAAGAAATCGTTGATACTGCCCGAAAGGCTGCGCAATGTTTGAATGTGCGATTGGCAGGTGTTGATGTGATCACTGAAAACGTGACCGTTGACATGCTAGCCAGTGGCGGGGTGGTTCTTGAGGTCAATACGACACCTGGATTCTATTGCCACCAGCATACCGATGACCCTTCAGTTGTTGTCCCAATCTTAAAAGCTTGTATCGCCCAGGCCCAGCGAGTCGCGAACCAGAGTACTCAGAATTAATCGTTTCAGATCAAAAACAATGCATCCCGATACGCGATCGACGATAAACGAACATTCGAGTGAAGCGTTGCCTTCTGCGGTAGTCCTGCATGGAAATGACAATCTTTTTTCGATTGTCCGCAGCTTGGGCAAGCGAGGAATTCCGGTGCACCTGCTGAATAATTCGCAGGCGGTCGCTCAGCACAGTCGGTATGCAAAGATAATTCCAATCGCAACAAACTTGACGCTCATGGAAGCAGCATTGGAGTTCTTGACTGGAGCTCAATCTGACTATCTGACGGGAAGTGTGTTGTTGGCAGCCAGTGATGACGCGTTGGAGTGTATTGCGAAAAATCGGCACCAACTGTCATCAAAATACTTGCTTGATGCATCGAATCCCGAAGCGCAGATGGCAATGCTGGATAAACTTCAAACCTATAGGATTGCCGCTGCAGCTGGAGTCCCCACGCCAAGGTTTTGGAGCGTTGCAAAGGACACAGTGCTTGACTCACTTAGAGAGGAATTGATTTTTCCATTGATCGTCAAGCCGTTGTTGTCACACGAGTTTCAAAAGAAATTTCCCAAGAATGTAAAGTTTATTACTGCAAACGATTTTCCAGAGGTAGCCAAGGCTGTTGATCTTGTTCATTCCATGGGAATCGATGTGTTGTTGCTCGAAATGATCCCCGGACCTGACAGTCGTCTTTGCAGTTATTACACCTACATGAACGAGCATGGCATTCCACTGTTTGATTTTACAAAACGAATTGTCAGACGCTATCCGAAGAATATGGGGCTCGCGACTTACCACGTAACAGATCATGTCAACGAGATCAAAGAACCCGCAACGCGATTGTTTCAGCAAGCAAAGCTCATTGGGCTTGCCAATGCCGAATTTAAATTTGATGTCCGTGATCAAACCATGAAGCTGATTGAGTGCAATGCACGATTTACCGCAGCGAATGGCTTGGTGAATGAAGCAGGTTTAGATCTCGCCACTTTCGTTTACAACCGTATCGTGGGGCTGACACCGCCGGGGATGGATGGGTTTCAAGATAACCTCACCATGTGGGATCCCGTTCGTGACTATCGTGCGTATCGTGAGTTGCGAAAGGCTAATGAGATGAGATTTTTCGAATGGGTGCGCAGTGTTTGCCGTAGCCATACTTTTCCCTGCTTTAAATTAACAGATCCGCTGCCTGCCTTCGCCCGTGCTTACCACCGCGTGGCTAAGTCGTTTCAAAGGTGATAGGCGACCTCCCTCAAGCAATGCGCATGCCTCGGCCGATAGCAACATATGTTGACTACTTGAAAAGGGAGCCGATCTTGTGAAACGCCGTGATGGATACAGTGTGACACTCTGTAGCGACCACCTTTTTGACATGGAATCTCTAGTAAGGTGAGATCGTCGGCTTCACTGGTGCGGAACAAACGACAAGGGATTGTAGGCTAGTGTTGAGGACCACATGTTTGGAGTTTTAGCACCCTTCGTACGCGCCAACGCCAGCAGTTGCATGATGCGTTCGCATGATCGCGTTGTTCAGGATGTTGGTTGACTTTTTCCCCAGAGGTTGTTCAGCAGTTCGTCTTTCTTTACGCCAAGTGGGAATTGTCTGCTGTGCTCGTGACCTTCAATGCCGGCGAATTGTCGTAAGGCCTCGTGGATATGTTCAGGGCGCACACGAATGCCTTCATCATCAGTCGTGTCAAGTGTTTGAGGGTTCAGGGGAACCGCAAACTGTTTCTCGTCAGTTGCGCCGATCACGCGATTACCTTCAATTCCGGGGCCGAGAAACATGATGGATCCAATGGACCAGTGGTCTTTGCCATTACCCTTGTTGTAACTCGGTGTTCGCCCCATTTCGGATTGTGCGATGACGACAAGCTTGTCCCGTATCTGCAGTTCCTCTGCGCGGTGCAGTACATAGGAGATCCCCTCTAAGAACTCTGGGATCAGCTTCATTTGATCCCGGTCGTTGTTCGCATGACTATCGAACTGGCCGATGGAGAGATTTGCGGATACACAGACACCTGCTTTGAATGATGCCAGAGCAATTTCGGCTTGCTGGGCGAGACGCGCTTTTGGAATGGTGTTTGGAATATGTGGTGTAATGCGTTTCAATGCTTTTGAATTGACTTGTGCGGCATAAAGCATGTTTTCTGCCCGTTGCCTGCGCGGAAGCAATGTTTGAGCCGCTCGGTCCCGCCGTTGCTCGAGCAGGGCGCGTTCGACTCGGTCCAAGGCAAAGTCATCGTGATACGGAGATTTGGCGTTTCCCTCGATTGAATCTGCATTTGCGATCCTCTTTAGCGAAGGAAGATAAGGAACACGTGACTTGGCAACTAAATTACCCGTGTTGGAATAATTTCCGAAAGTCAAAAACGACAGCGGGCATGAATCACCTTGGCAGGCTGCAACCAGTGCTGCAAAGGTGGGATAGGCAAGGCTGTCCAGTTTTCCAGTTGCCATGTAACGGGAACACGGCGAGTGGTTGTTAACCGAATAGTCGAGCCCATTGAGTACCAGCATTTCATTGCCAAATTCAGCATAGAAATCTTCGTTGCTCAGGCCTGCTTGTTTGTGGTTCGTCGTGGGAGCAAACCTATGACTGCCATGAGAGAGGATCTCTTCATTCTTGTACAGGCGATTAATGCTCTCGGTCCCCTTGGGGTCCATCAAGTAAGTGGTGTCCCACCCACCCGATGCGTTGAACACAATGTAGTAGGGGCCTTCGTAGGGAGGTAATTCTCGCGTCTCATCACCTGCGGAGAGCATTTGTGTCGGCGCAGTGAATCCGAGGCCGGTCAGAGCACAGCATTTTAAGAAATTACGTCTCATCTTTTTCTTCCAACGATCTTTGGCTTGTTCTGGACTGCTTCTGGAAGCATTTGACTGCAGCACGCGTCACTCATACAGAAAATCATGCTGTCTAAGTAAATACGTCAAGACGGCGCGCCATGCACGGACTGTGTAGTGAGGATCGGGGACTGGTTTCTCGAGCCCTTGACGACAACTCCAGATTTCCCGCTTATCGAAATGATCTCGGGTTTTCGCATCGGTAATTACTCCTGCAAGCAATTCAAATGTTCGTTTTACCTCAGCCGAGTCTTCGGCGTCATTGCGTCCAAGTACATGTTGATGCAAGTGAATAATGCCAGCACGTATTTTCTGGTCGGTCGCAGCTGAGTTGCCCGGTATGTCATCAGGGTCAATGTTTGGAAAAAGGATGCGTTCTCTTTTCTTCCGACTGAAATCCAGTGCAACATTTCGACAAGCTACATCATTGGCGAGTGTTCTTTGGATAGCTCCCATGGCTCCACTTGGGTCAGCGGCACGTTCTGTAACCTCTTTCGAGTCGATGCCTCCATAAAGCATTGCTGTTTGGTTTTTTAAGCCTCCCCAGGGCTTGCCAAAGATGGCAGTCACTTTTCGTTCCAGTTGTTCTGGTGACAGCATCCGCACGATGCCAATGTCTTCAAAGCTCGCCATCGTTGCCG